>OLPQ01000678.1_pt1 | contig 28149 bp, 30 predicted proteins | sample 1672451 | NCBI WGS metagenome assembly OLPQ01 (sample SAMEA3136687, study PRJEB25190) | human gut metagenome | biome: human gut; feature: human-associated habitat; material: faeces | place: Austria | collected 2013
TACGAGGTCTGCGAAGCAGGAAGCCCATTGGCTTTAGACAATGGGTAGTTCACTAAAGGGGAAATTACATAGGGAAAAAACAAAAAATGTGGAAAAAGCAGGAGAGGGACAAAAAAATGGGGAAAAAAACAATTGAGAAAAATGCGATCACGGAAGGAGTTATCTGGAAACAACTGTTGATCTTCTTCTTCCCGATCATGCTTGGGACGTTGATCCAGCAGTTATATACAACTGTGGATACGATCATTGTAGGACGCTTCGTTGGAAAAGCGGCACTTGCCAGTGTCGGAGGACCGGCAGCCGTCTTATCAACAATTGTTGTTACATTCTTTAATGGGCTGGCGAACGGGGCAGCAGTTATTATCGCACAATATTATGGTGCAAAGGACAGGAAGAGCCTGCATGTGGGGGTACATACGGCATATCTGTTCTCTGTCGTGATCAGTCTGATCGTATCACTGACCGGTACAGTATTGACACCATGGCTGCTTAAAATCATGAATACACCACAGGATATGATGGCAGATTCTATAACTTATCTCAGAATTTACTTTATGGGAATTCTGTTTACGCTGGTCTACAATATGGGATCGGCAATCATGAGGGCGGTCGGAGATTCCAGAAGACCACTTCTCTATCTGTTGATCTGCTGTGTGATGAATATCATACTGGACATTGTCATGGTGGTAGGAATGAAGATGGGAATTGCGGGGGCAGCACTCGCGACGGTTATTTCACAATGTGTCAGTGCAGTTCTGGTTACCTGGTCGCTGACCAGGGCATATGATGCTATGAAATTAAAGTTCCGGGAACTCCGGATGGATGCCGGAGTATTGAGAAAAGAATTGAAAATCGGTGTTCCGGGAGCACTTCAGGCATGTGCTTACGGTGTGACAAATGTAGTGATCCAGGCATCCGTCAACAGTTTTGGTACAGATACCGCTGCAGGATGGGCAGCTTACGGAAAGCTTGATATGATCTTCTGGACAGTATCAAGTGCGCTTGGTGCGGCAGTGACCACATTCGCCGGACAGAACTACGGGGCAGGAAAGATGGACAGGGTATATAAAAGTATCCGGGTGAATGTAGTGATCTCTTATATATTTACAGGAGCTATTATTATAGTCCTGTTTGCATTCTGCGAACCGTTATACCATATGTTCACGACAGATCCAAAGGTCATCGGGATAGGAGTATATATGTTACGTTTCCTGATTCCGAGTTATCTGTTGAGTGTGCTGCTTGAGAATCTGTCCGGAGGACTGCGTGGTCTGGGAGATGTCCTATGGCCGACCATATTTACATTCGGAGGTCTGTTCTTTGTAAGGCTTCCGTGGATCATAATCCTTACGAAGATTCATCATAAGGTGGAGATTCTGCTGATCAGTTATCCGCTGGCATGGGGGGCAACGTTACTTTGTCTGATCCCGTACTATTTCTGGCGGAAGAAAAGAAGAATGAGTACATATGGATCTCATCTTCAAAAATCATAGATTATATGTTAAAATACAGAAAGTATGTTTGGAGAAAAGAGCAACAGGAAAGGCAGAAAGAATGAGGTGTGCGATGACGGATAAGAAGGACTGTATGACAATGGAGCAGGCAGAACAGAAGATGGAGTGCCTAAGAGAAGTGTTCTCAATTGTACGCATGGTTGATGGTGAGATGCTGGAGAAGAGAGCGGAGCACAGTGCGGATGCAGATGCAGATGCAATGGAGATGTGTCAGTGCTATTCATTCTGGAATAAGGCAAAGCCGTGTGAGAATTGCATATCTATGAAATCGCTGAGAGAAAAAAACAGGTAGCGAAGCTGGAATTTCTGGATTCGGATATTTTTCAGGTGTTTTCAAGATATGTGGAGGTTGATGGAAAACCGTACGTAATGGAGATGTTGAAGAAGCTGGATGAAGACACATTGATTGATGCGGTTGGATATGGGAAGATGGTCCAGAAGCTTTCTGTTTATAATGACAAGCTTTACAGAGATGCGCTGACAGGGGCTTATAATCGGAGATACTATGAAGATGAGATTAAGCATGTAAAGGGAAAAGCAGGGGTTGCGATTCTTGATGTAGATGATTTTAAGTTATATAATGATATGCATGGTCATCACGCAGGAGATATGGCACTGATTACAGTGGTAGAAGTAATACGGCAATATATCAGAAAGACAGATAAACTGATCAGATACGGAGGGGATGAATTTCTGCTTTTACTGCCGGAGATCGACAGTGAGAACTTTGCGCGGAAGCTGAATAAGATTAAGAAAAAAATTGCTGAAACGAGTGTCCCAGGATATGAGCGGATTAAGTTATCAGTCAGCATCGGAGGTGTGTCAGCGACAGAAGAGACAGTGGAAGAGGCTGTCCAGAGAGCGGATAAACGGATGTACCTTGCTAAAATGTATAAAAATGCTGCAATGGTAGAGGGAATGGATCAGAAAATAGCGGAGGAGGATCATGATGAGCATACGGATATTCTAAAGCCACGGATTCTTATTGTAGATGATTCTAAGATCAACCGAGAACTTCTGACAGAAATTCTGCAGGATAAGTACCAGATCATAGAAGCGGAAAACGGGAACGAATGTGTGGAGAAGCTGGAGAAATATGGAAATGATATAGCATTGATACTTCTGGATATTGTGATGCCGAAGATGGATGGATTTGCAGTACTGGAATATATGAATCAGGAACAGTGGATTATATTAGGCGTCCGTTTGATATGCGGATCGTATATCAACGGGTATTTAACATGATCAAATTATATGCAAAACAGCGCAGACTGGTAAAAATCCTGACAGCGCAGATAGAAGAGAGAGAAAACCTGTCACAGATTTCCGACAAGTCATAATCATTGATGAGACTTGGAGAAAATCTGTGACAGGTTTTCTTTGTTAATAATTTCCGAGTTTATTCAGATATTTGTCAATCGTATTAAGTCTTTTTTCAATTCCCTTGGCCTTATGGCTGATGATTTCCAGCAAAGACTCTGTTACGAACTGCGGACCGATCATAGAGTTGAAGAATGTATTACTGTCTACCGGGACTGTGAGAAGAATGTCGGCATATTGTGCAAGCAGGGAACTCGGCTTATCAGTGATCACAATTATTGAAGCTCCGGCATCGCGTGCCATCTCGGCGGTCACTTTGTCCTGAGAAGAATATCTTGGAAAACTAAATAATACCAGACAGTCGGTCTGCGAGATATTGCACATATGATCAATCGGGCTCATGGACGTTGTGGTTGTCATGGTTACATGCGGAACCATCTGCTTTAAATACAGGAGAAAGAAATCTGCAAGACAAATATTTCCTCTCGTTGCAGCAATGTATTTGTGCTTACTGGAAACAATAAGATCCGCAGCCTTCTCAAAGGTCTCAATGGAGTTTTGGATAAATATCTCTTCAAGGTTATGAGCAGCATTCTTAAAATGCCGGTTGATGTAATCAGAAGAGTTGTCTAATTTTGCCTGCTTTGCAATCCGCTGGGATGGGATTGTGATACTGCTGGAAATGCTGAGTACTTTGTCCTGATAATCTTTCCGCAGTGCCTTCTGAAAATCCATAAAGCCGTCAAATCCGATCGTACGGCTGAAACGGATTACGGAAGACTCACTCACCCCGAGCTTTAAAGCAATCTCCGTAGATGTCATAAAACAGGCTTCCGAAGCATTATCCAGAACATATTCCGCAATGATCCTCTGTGTCTTGGTAAGATGTGCAGAATGGAGTAATTCCTTCATATCTTTCATAATATAGTTCCTCCGAAAGTGATATAGATAATTAGATTAAAACATGAATCTGGGAAAGTTGCAAGACGGAGAACATGAAAAAAGAAAAAACGTGTGGATATGGGGAAAAGAAGATAGAACTTATAGATAATGATGATTTTTTCTCGTTATTTATATATCACACAAATGAAGCATACTCCAATCTTTTTGAATGAAAATCGTAAAAAAAGAAGAAAACTATGTGCATATTGCACAAAAATGTGTGTGAAAATAATAACGCATATGGATAAAGTGCAAAAATAATTGTGTACAAAAAAATAAAGGTATGTTATTATCAAACCAACGAACGACGAAAGAGAGGAAAAGAAATGTTACAAACAATTGAAAACGTGAATGCGGCCGTTAACAATTTCGTCTGGGGGGTTCCGGCAATGGTCTGTATCATCGGTGTAGGGCTTGTACTTTCAGCTCGTACAGGATTTATACAGTTCCGAAAATTTGGGTATGCCATTAAGAATTCTATCGGACGTATCTTCACAAAGTCAGAAGCGAAAGAAGGTAGTATCACTCCATTCCAGGCAGTGTGTACGGCGCTTGCGGCAACGGTAGGAACGGGAAATATTGCCGGAGTTGCCGGTGCGATTGCAATCGGAGGAGCAGGAGCAGTGTTCTGGATGTGGGTGTCCGCATTGCTTGGAATGTGTACGAAGTTCTCAGAAGTTACACTTGCGGTTCATTACAGAGAGAAGAATGCAGAGGGAGATTATGTTGGGGGCCCGATGTATTATATTAAGAACGGTCTTGGCAAGAAATGGTACTGGATGGCTTCGGTCTATGCGATCCTTGGAAGTTTGACAGTACTCGGAACAGGAAATGCAACACAGGTAAATACCATTACGACATCCATCGATTCAGCACTTATAAGCTACAATGTGATTGATGACGCACAGATAAGTATGGTGAATCTGGTGATCGGAATTGTGATTGCAGCACTGGTAGCGGTTGTTTTACTTGGCGGAGTAAAACGTATCGGTACCGTAACAGAGAAACTGGTTCCATTCATGGCAGTATTCTATATCATCCTTGCAATCGGAGTAGTTGCACTGAATGCAGACAAAGTTCCACATGTATTTGAGATGATCTTTGTAGGAGCATTTAACCCGTCCGCATTTACCGGCGGTGTGGTTGGAAGCATGTTTATGACTATGAGACGTGGTGTTTCCAGAGGTATCTTCTCAAATGAAGCCGGAATCGGTACCGGATCGATCGCACATGCATGTGCAGATACAGATGAACCTGTAAAACAGGGTATGTTTGGTATCTTTGAAGTATTTGCAGATACAATCGTGATCTGTACACTGACAGCACTGGTTATCCTTTGTGGCGGCGAAGGAATCCAGTACGGCGTGGCAGCAGGTGCGGAGCTTACCATCTCAGGATTCGTAACAACGTATGGAAGCTGGGTGACGATCTTTACTGCAATTGCAATGTGCTGCTTCGCATTCTCAACGATTCTTGGATGGGGACTTTACGGAGCAAGATGTGTCGAGTTTGTATTTACAACAAAGGTTGTGAAACCATTTATGATCGTGTATGCGTTGGTCGCAATTCTTGGTGCAACAGTGGATCTTGGTATCATCTGGGGAATTGCAGATACCTGTAATGGTCTGATGTCTATCCCTAACTTGATCGCATTATTCCTGTTGTCAGGAACAGTGGCAAAACTGGTAAAAGATTACTTTGCAAAACAAGCGAAAAAGAATTAGAAAGACAAAAAAATAACTTACTAGTGAAAAAAATAACTTTTATTGCATTAACAACTTGAGTGTGATAATATGAGTTCAGACAGAAATGAAGAATATTCTTCAACAAAATAACAATAAGAAAAATAATCTTCACTTCAAAAAACAAACGGATTAAAATTTTTTAGGAGGTTTTTCAAAATGAAAGTAGGATGTGTAAAAGAGATTAAAAACAACGAGTTCCGTGTAGGTATGACACCTGACAATGTTAAGAGCTATGTGAACGCAGGACACGATGTTTATATCGAAAAAGGTGCCGGAGAAGGATCAGGATTCTTAGATGCCGAATATGTGGCAGCTGGGGCTAAGATGATTGATACAGCAAAAGAAGTATGGGATACTGTAGAGATGATGATTAAAGTAAAAGAGCCGCTTCCGGAAGAATATCCATTATTCCATGAAGGACTGATCCTTTATACATATCTTCACCTTGCAGCAGACAAGCCGCAGACAGATGCTCTTCTCGGAGCAAAGGTAAAAGGTGTTGCTTATGAGACACTGATCGAAAGAAACGGAAGTATTCCTCTGCTTGCTCCAATGAGCCAGATCGCAGGACGTCTGAGTATTCAGGAAGGTGCAAAATATCTTGAGAAGAGATTTGGAGGAGAAGGTGTTCTCTTAGCAGGAGTTCCTGGAACACCAAAGGCTAACATCGTAATCCTCGGAGGCGGATCTGTAGGAACAAACGCTTGTAAGATCGCTGTAGGAATGGGCGCTAATGTAACAATCATGGATATCAATCTTCAGAGACTTGCTTATCTGGATGATATCTTCGGAGCACGTATCCAGACACTTGTTTCTAATGATGCAAATATCGAAAAAGCTGTAAAAGAAGCAGACCTCGTAATTGGATGTGTTCTGATTCCAGGAAAATCAGCTCCTAAGATCTTCAAGAAAAAATATCTCAAAGAGATGAAACCAGGTGCTGTATTTGTAGACGTAGCTGTTGATCAGGGCGGATGTGGTGAGACAACAAAAGTTACATACCATGATGATCCGATCTTCATTGAAGATGGTGTTGTTCACTACTGCGTAGGAAATATGCCTGGAGCAGTTCCAAGAACATCTACAATCGCACTGACAAATGCTACACTGTCTTATGGACTGCAGATTGCAGGAAAAGGACTTGAGCAGGCATGCAAAGATAACGAAGTTATCTATTCAGCTGTAAATACATACGATGGAAAATTAACATGCAAGAACGTAGCAGACAGCTTTGACTGCTATGAATACACAGATATCAGAACTGTATGTTAATTGAATCGTTATTATAATAAGAAGCAACTAAAACTAAATGATTGATTCCTATGAGTGGGAAATGCCGGTATCTTGGGGTGCCGGCATTTTCATTTTGAGTTTTCTGTATTGGGCTATAAGCATGCAGTTCCCGAGATGATAGCATTGTGGAAAATGCACACAGATCTAATGATCGGAGTTATCGTATGCCCGATCACTTCCGGAGATACTGCATTCCGTAGTGCCCGTCTGGTACTGGCAGACTGGTTCAAAGTTGATCAGAATAAGATGCAGAAACGTCTGGTGTTATGTGTTCCGCTTCTGGCAGTCGGAGCATTTGTTGGACATCTGGATTATGCAATCGTATGGAGATACTTCAGCTGGACAAACCAGACACTTGCTATGATCGTTCTGTGGACAGCAAGTATGTATCTGTTCCGCGAGAAGAAGAATTACTGGATCACAGCGGTACCGGCAACATTCATGAGTGCAGTTTCCATGACATATTTCTTCTGTGCAGAAGAGTGTCTGGGACTTTCTACGAAGGTTGCTTATCCGGTAGGAATTATTCTGGCAGCAGCATTCCTTGGAATCTTTATCCATGCTACAAAGAAACCAATGAAAGCATAGTTGTAAGACAGCGTAATTTGAATACATAAAAAGGCAGAATGAATTGACAGAAATGAGATGATGAAAAGATGAAACCACGAAGACTGGGTAATGTATCGATTCCGGATGAAGAATTGATAAAAGATAAAAAAGAATGTAAGAAGATCGGACCTTGTGGCATTGGAAAAAAGGCGGTGTATCTTAGCAGCTTCTATATTGACAGAAGGTATTACATACCGATTGATTCTGTAAAAAGGATCTTCAAAAGAATCGCCATGAGTAAGGGTGGATTTACAGGAAAAGGAGTATTCGGTACATTATCCTATCTTGTGGTCGTATACGAGGACGGAAAAGAAAAGCAATGTAATTTCAAACATGAAGAAGATGTGGACAGATTTCTTGCGTACATAGAAGAAGAATATCCGGATATTCCGGTACACAGTCTTGAGGTTGAGAGAAAGCTGGCAGAGAAGGAAAGATGGCTGGCAGAAAAGAAAAAGAAATATATCGGAAGAAACAAAAAGATGTCTTGCAAAACTGGAACAGGCAGAAGAGTATCTGAAAAAGTAATCGGATATCTATATGGACTTAAGTCAGTCGGCGAAGAAAAAGCGTACTTATGACAGAAGTAACCCGGCGTATAAATGGGTAGCTCTTGCAATCGTACTGATGGGCGCGCAGCATTTGTCTATGGTATCTATGCATTGACGACGCATGCGGGATTTGGAATGTATTTCCTTTTGTTTGGCCTGGCCGCAATCTTCTTATTTGCCGGAGCGAATGTATTTCCGACTTCGAAGAATAATAAGAATTATATTGAGAAGCAGCTGGCGGAATCGATCAGTCAGATGGAAGAGTATATCAGAGTGTATCCGGATTTTCCGGTACCGGCTCACTATGCACATCCGATTGTGCTAAAGAGAATGCAGGAAATTATGAAAGAAGGGCGTGCGAGAAATATTCCGGAAGCATTGCAGGTTTTGAAAAAAGATCTGAAAGCGTTGAATTCCAGCGTAGTCGTCGAGAAAGAAGAGTATGACGAAGTGGTGGCAATCAAACCGATGTTTCTGGTGATGGATTATAAATAATTTGGCAGATAGAAAATGCGGTCGGCATATATTCTGAGATTATGAGTAAGAATATATTACCGGCCGTATTTTTGACATATCAAAGTATACAAGAGAAGATACCAGCGAGAGGTTCTTTGTAGCGCTATGTGTTTGAAAGAAGCCACCGGTGGCGGGTACTTAGATTTTAAGCTTCAATATATATGCTAAAACCAGGAATAGTATTGCGATACATTTCACACCAATAGATACTCCGACATACCCCGGCAGCAAATATCCTTTTTGCCTTTTGCCTAATATTAAAGAAATGATATCGATTATAAAAAAGACGATTAGAACAATTGCAGCACCGAAGATCAGTAGCATAGCATCACCATTATTATGTGTCAGTGCAGTTACGACTCCAACATTTGTAATTGACATCCAGCTGTAGATTATGTATATCATGCATATTAAGTTAAAAATAATATCAAAGACAACTTTTTCGTTTCTTGTTCCGTTCTTCATTTTAATGTCCCCTTTCTTTAAGAGAATTTGGTAATAGCCGGCATTCTTATCAATTTTTTGTTTCTTCTCTTTTGTTGTCTATAATATAAACCATCAAGTAACTTGAAGGTCAATAGTTTTAGAAAAAATAATTTGTAACTGCTTCTGTATTGTGGAAAAATCAGAATATTGGTATAATAAGAACATACATTCGAAGTAGAAAAACTTTGTGAATAAATTTGCGAGTAAAGGAAGGAGGAGAACAGGCATGGCAGGCAAAGGACAGAAAAGCTATATTGCAATCGACTTGAAATCGTTTTACGCATCGGTAGAATGCAAAGAAAGAGAACTGGATCCGATGACGACCAATCTGGTAGTAGCGGACAAAAGCCGTACGGAAAAGACTATCTGTCTGGCAGTGTCTCCTTCCTTGAAATCCTACGGGATACCGGGCCGTGCCAGACTCTTCGAGGTCGTGCAGAAGGTAAAAGAAGTGAATAAAAGACGGATCTGCATGGCACCCGGAAAGAAGTTTGCAGGAACTTCCGTAGATAATGAAGAAATAAAACTACATCCGGAATTGGAACTGGATTACATTACAGCAGTTCCGAGGATGGCATTATATATGAAATACAGTACAGAGATCTATAACATTTATCTAAAATACATTGCACCGGAGGATATCCATGTCTATTCCATTGACGAGGTATTCATGGATGTGACCGATTACCTGAATACTTACCGGATGACGGCAAGAGAGCTGGCTGGAAAGATTATTCGGGAGATCCAGCAGGAGACGTCGATTGCGGCAACGGCCGGAATTGGAACGAATCTGTACCTGTGTAAAGTTGCCATGGATATTGTGGCGAAGCATATCGAGCCGGATCAGAATGGGGTGAGAATCGCAGAACTTACAGAAATTTCTTATAGGAAGCTCTTGTGGGCACATCAGCCGATCACGGATTTCTGGCGTGTGGGCCCGGGGTATGCGAAGAAGCTTGCAGAAGTCGGATTATTTACCATGGGAGATGTGGCAAGATGTTCTCTTGGTAAGCCGGGGGAATATTATAATGAAGATCTGTTGTATCGGCTGTTTGGGGTGAATGCAGAACTTCTGATCGATCATGCATGGGGATGGGAGCCATGTACGATCGCAGATGTGAAGGCATATAAGCCCGAAAATAACAGTATGGGTGCGGGACAGGTACTGCATTGTCCATATAATTTCGAGCAGACGAAGATCGTGGTAAAGGAAATGATCGACCAGCTGGCATTGGATCTGGTAGATAAACGTCTCGTAACGGATCAGATCGTTCTGACGATCGGATACGACATCAAGAATCTGGGACAAGGAACGAAGAAAAATGTAGGGGAGATCACGACAGACTGGTACGGCAGGAAGCTGCCGAAACATGCACACGGAACTGCTAATCTGAAGCAGCATACTTCTTCATCGAGGCTGATGACACAAGCGGTTGTAAAACTGTATAATGAAATTGTGAATCCGGATCTTCTGATCCGCCGGATTACGATGGCAGCGAATCATGTGATCAGTGAGAAAGAGGTCCAGGAAGAACAGCAGTATGAACAGATGAATCTTTTTACAGATTTTGGAATTGCAAAGAAGGAAAAGGAAGAGAAGAATGAGAAGCTGGAACGGGAAAAGAAGATGCAGAAGACGATGCTGGATATCAAGAAAAAATATGGGAAGAATGCAATCTTAAAAGGAATGAATCTGCAGGAGGATGGAACTGCGATGGAACGGAACCTGCAGATCGGAGGACATAAAGCGTGAGAAATGAAAATGTTTCGAAAGAAAATATTTCAACAAAACAGATTCTGCAAGAAAGAGAATCGGTAAAAAATATTTCTAAGGAAAACAGGATAGAATTTTCTGGGAAATTGCAGAAATCGGTACTGGAAGTACAGCGGAAATATGGTGATATCCTGGGCTTTCCGCATCATGTATCGGAGACACATCCGCCGATGCCGATAGCAGACCGGGCGGCTCAGTTTGCACCATTTGCGGCACTGACCGGCTATAAAGAAGCAATAGAAGAGACAGAGCGGCTGGCAGAGAAAAAAATCGAGCAGGAATACGAGTAAAGGCAAAAAATGGAAGAAAAATATGGTGAATCTCTTGACCTTCAAGCGGCTTGAAGGAATATAATCATCTTAACAAAGAGGGAGAAGGATGTAGATATCCGGAATGAGGGAAGGTGACAGTATGGAAAAAAATGAAGAAAGAAACAAAATCATTTCTGAACTTCAGACAGTAATAAAAGAACAGGTTGAATTAAAAGAAATCGAAATACCGGGAACCATTACATTTCAGGTTATGTCTGTGGATGGTGGGAATGTACCGGTGGGAGCCGGTGAAGTGCTTCTGCTTCGTTACAGTGCGACTCATCTGGAATACAGTCATGAGTTGGAAGACGAGAACCAGAAGTTTCATATGGCAGTTCATATCATTTATTGTAAAGAGCAGAAAGGTTTATTTGGTAAAGTAAAATACAAGACGATAAAACACCGCAAAGAGATCATTACAGAGGCAGACTGGAAGAATGGAAAGAAGGTGTCACTTTATGAAGATTAAAGATGTAGAAAAACAGGTTGGGATTTCCAAGGCGAATATAAGATTTTATGAAGAAGAAGGACTGATCCATCCGGCACGTAATCAGGAAAATAATTACCGGGAGTATTCAGAAACAGATGTAGAACAGCTTCAGGAAATTAAAAAGCTGCGTCTGATCGGTATTCCGGTACAGGAGATCAAAGATATCTATGAAAACAGATTGACTTTACAGGAAGCATTATCTCACAGATTAGATGAGATCGAAAAAGAAGAACGAACATTAAAAGAGACAAAATTGACCTGTCAGAAGGCATTGAAAAGTAAGCTTGACATTACATCGATCGATCAGCTTGAGATTGAGGAAGAAAAAGAAGAGTGGCAGGTACGTCTGGCAATTCTTTTGAAAGAGGATATTGTACAGAAGAAATTAAGCAGGGATGAGATGAACAATGAGATTGCATGCTTTTTTATTGCAGGAACGATCTTAAGTGTGATATCTATATGGCTGCTTCCGAAGGATTATATCGGAACACATCTTTATGTCGGGCTGATTTCACTTGCAGCTGTGGTAGGTCTGCTGATCATAGGAACATGTTCGGCGAATATGAAAGTGCATCTGACATTGTTGCTTCTGGGGGCAGTTGTACAGCCTGTCGGATTTTTTACAATCGGAACATTGATGGGAAGAGGATATATTGTGTGTCGTGATACAGCGGTATTGAAGCAGTATGTAATCTACCTGTATGGCGGGGCATTTATTCTTGCAATTATATTGTGGATGGGCTCAAAGCTGAACCGCTATATTCTGAACAAACTCTGGATCAGTATGCTTGCAAGCCTGATCATGGCAGGAGTGATAGCACAGATGCTGAATCAGAAGTATGGACACTTGATGGCAACAGGCGAACTTATCGTGGGATTTTTGTGTGCTGTTATTTATCTTGCTGCTGTATCCGGAACATGGACACTGGCGAATGCAGACTGGGGAAAATATAACCGGTATCATGCAGTGTATACGTCGAACAAGATGATCAATGTATTCGCAACGATATTCAATGCAGCCGGATACTATAGTGGAAAGAACTGGAGGAGATAGCAGATATGAATTATATTACATTTAATGAAATTATTGAAGTGAACGGATTGCTGGAGGAGAAAGGGCTGAATTTTAAGGTTCACTTGAGAGATGCCTGTGGAAAACAGTCCTGTTGGATCGAACCGTTAGGAAACTGTGCATGCGAGGGACGGTATGAGGAGATGTATCAGGTTGTGGAGGAGTATTTTAGAAGGAAAGGGCAGAAGATAGAGTTTGATGAGACGAAGTTGAATTTTTTTGCTGTTTAATACAGTATTGTGGCTTACCCCGGTCCATGAGAAAGACTTGGTATTCTGGTTCGGGCTAAGATTCCACGATGAAGAAGTTATAAGGGCGTCAGAATTTTCTAAAAGCACCCGGCCTAGGAGTCAAACTCGCCATACGGCTCAAACAGTGACTCCTATTCCGGGTAACGAAAATTCTGACGCCTAACAACTTCTAACATCGCTCCATATACGCCCGAACCAGAATACCAAGTCTTTCTCATGTCGTGACTGGCCAATGATACTGAATTCAATAGCGGAATTGTAACCTGTGTATGGCCGAAAAGTTGTGGCGGAAGCCTTGACTTTCCGGCTTTTTTTGTACACTTCCGGTATCACAGCAGTTATGGTTCCGCTGTTGAATCATTACAGCATGCGATACCCACGGAATGACCGCTTCATGTAATAAACAGCAACAAAAGTTGTTTGAAAATATATTGAATAATATTTATTTATATGTTAATCTATATAAAAGCATACTTCAAAAGAAATCTAAGGTATATTGAATCATATACTATCTACATTCTAATTGCATTTCAGGAATCTATGTTTTTTATACCAATCAATTGTAAAAAGCAGGAAAGGACTGAACGTGTAAGTAAGATATCCTCCTGCACATAGGAGGAATTAAATATGGCGAGAAGAAAAAGTCAGAAGAGACGTAACAAAAAGTATCAGGTAAGCAACCGTCAGTTAAAGACAAAACGGCCATACAAAGATACGATTTTTCGAATGTTGTATCATGATAAAGAAAATCTGCTATCATTGTATAATGCAGTGAATGGTCGGAATTATACTAATGTAGAAGATTTGCAGATTGTCACATTAGAAAATGCAATTTATATGGGAATGAAAAATGATCTGGCGTTTATTATGGATATGAATTTATATTTGTATGAGCACCAGTCGACGTATAACCCGAATATTCCGCTTAGAAATTTATTCTATATTGCGGATGAATATCAAAGATTAGTAGTTCGGAAATCTTTATATTCCACGGTAATACAAAAGATACCGACACCAAGATTTATTGTATTTTATAATGGAACGAAAAAGGTAGACGATTATAATGAATTCCGATTATCTTCAGCTTATGAGAATCCGACGGATGATCCGGATCTGGAATTAAAGGTGACTATGTTGAATGTAAATGATGGTCATAACCTAGAACTGATGGAACACTGCAGAACATTAAAGGAATATGCCAAATATGTTGCGAGGGTAAGAAAATATGTGACGCAGAATATTCCTCTGGAAGAGGCAGTTACGCGAGCGGTAGATGAATGCATAGAGGAAGGAATTCTGGCAGAATTTTTGGTGAAGAATAAGGCAGAGGTGATCAAAGTGAGCATCTATGAGTATGATAAAGAATTTGAAGAGAAAAAATTACGGAAAGCGGAGTATGAAGCTGGTGTGGAGTCTGGAGTAGAATCTGGAATTGAGCTTGGAGAACGGAGTCTTTTGAAAAAGCAGATTAAAAAGAAGTTGAAAAAAAGAAAGTCTATAGGACAAATTGCGGATGAATTGGAGGAAGAGGTAACTGCGATTCAACGAATTATAGAAGAAATACAAAAAGAAGAATAAGTATATGATTAGGAAGGCTGTTGCATTGCAAGAGTCTTTTTTTACTATTCAAAGCTTTTTACCTTAAAATTAAAAAAGTAAAGGATTCGTCGATTGACGTATTTAACAAAAAATGTATATGATGTAATTAAACAAAGAAGTCTATTCGGTTTCGAAGAACGGAAAAAGGAAGTGAATTACATGGATGCAAAAGTATTTGGAAAATTTATCATGGAACGGAGAAAGCAGCTGGGTATGACACAGGCGGAACTGGCAGAAAAGATAAATGTAACGGATAAGGCAGTCAGCAGATGGGAAAGAGGACTTGGTTTTCCAGACATTAATACGTTAGAACCATTGGCAGATGCATTCGGGATAGAAGTGGTGGAGCTTATGAGATCGGAAATCAATACAGAAAGAAGAGAAACTGCTGTAGATCGGAAGAACGTAGTAGAGATTATGAAATCAACGGCAGAGATATCGGAGTATCATGCGGCAAAGAAAATGAAATGGTTAATCAGTGGAATTAGCTTTGTAATGGCAGTATTAGGTGTAATGGTTACACAGTCAACAAAAGTGTTTTCTTCGATTGCATTTTATGGCTGTATCATAGGATGTACTACATGTGTGGTTCTTTTACGGCAATATTGGGAAATTCGTGAAAAAAGGGAATTTTATTTTTCACTTATCTGGTGTCTGGGGGCAGCCAGTCTGATATGGATGTTCCAGTTGTTTTCGATAAAAGCAATAAACAGTATCATGGATGTGGGGAGCATTCTTATTGGTAGTGTGATTGATTTTATATTTTTAAAAGATTTTATTGAAAGTGTAATTAAGAAAAAATATCTGCAAATGGCAGTGTGTGGAATATTTCTTCTTTCAACGACAGTAGAATATTTTCGGATTGTATTAAAGTAATAAATGCATTTATTAATTCTCGTGTTGCTTTCTTGAAAAATATAAGTTAAACTTATAATAAATAAAATTTTACAGAGAGAATGAGGAAAAGTCATGGAAAGCAACAAAGAAGAACAGATAACGACGGTCAGTGAAGAGAATATCTATAAGCTGAACGGAAGAGTTCCACTTAAAAAAGCCATTCCGTTCGGCTTACAGCATGTACTGGCGATGTTCGTATCGAATCTGGCTCCGGTACTGATCGTGTGTAGTGCGGCAGTACTTAGAAGTAATGGGGCACATTTAAGTTCGGCGGAGATTACACAGTTATTGCAGTGTGCGATGTTTGTAGCCGGAATCGGAACCTGTTTACAGTTATATCCGATAGGAGTGATCGGATCCGGACTTCCGATTATTATGGGAGTCAGCTTTACGTTCCTTGGAAGTCTGCTGGTAATTGCAACGAATCCGGATCTTGGATATGAAGGTATGGTTGGTGCAGTTATTCTAGGTGGTATTTTTGAAGGTTTTGTCGGATTGAGTGCCAAGTACTGGAGAAAATATCTGACTCCGGTTGTATCGGCTTGTGTAGTTATCGCGATTGGATTGTCACTTCTGCCGGTAGGTATGGATTCCTGGGGCGGTGGAAGCGGAGTGAAAGACTTCGGTTCATGGTATCATCTGGTAGTTGGTGCATTTACATTGATCGTATGTCTGGTATCCAGAGAAGTCTTGAAAGGTGTCTATAAGAATCTGAATGTGCTGGTTGGACTTGTATTTGGGTATGCACTTGCAATTATATTTACGGTAGCAGGAATCGCGCCGATGGTTGACTTTTCCGGTATTCATAAGACGATTCAGGAGGTCGGCGTATTCAGTATTCCGAAGCTTGTGTTCCTGACCAGTCATAAGCCAGTATTCAATTTGGGAGCATTTTTCACGATCGCAATCGTATTCCTGGTATCGGCAGCAGAGACGACAGGTGCAACGACGGCAGTCTGTACGGGAGCACTTGGACGTGATCTTAAGATGAAAGAACTTCGCGGTTCACTGGCAGTTGATGGATTTTCAAGTGCAATCTCCGGATGTTTCGGATGTCTGCCGCTGACATCATTCAGTCAGAATATCGGACTTGTGACAATGACACAGGTGATTAACCGTTTTACAATTTTGATGGGAGCGTTGATTCTGATCCTTGCGTCGTTATTTCCACCGCTTGGAGCATTCTTCAATTCACTTCCACAGGCAGTGCTTGGCGGATGTACGGTTATGATGTTTGGATCGATCATGTATGAAGGAATCAAGATGCTGAAAGAATGCAAATTCGATGACAGAACAATGATCATCGTGTCACTGTCATTTAGTATCGGAGTTGGTCTGACACAGACATCTGGGAACTTCTTTGCAGCATTTCCAAGTGCGGTAGGAGATGTATTTAATGGAAATGCGGTGGCAGGAGTGTTTGTGGTATCGTTACTTTTGAGTCTGTTTTTGCCGAAGAAGACGAAGGTGGAGCAAGAAAAATAAAATAGAATAGAGATTATATAGAAAGATTATCTGGAGAAAGGGAAGTATCCGGATAATCTTTTTTTTGGGCCATGCGTTTATAAGTAGTTGCCGATAGAAGATTCTTCGGAGTTAAAAATATAAGAAAAGTTGGAAAAATCACAAAAAAGACTAAAAAGTGGTTGGGAAAATCGCAAAAATAAAGAAAAACAGGTTGGAAAAATCGCATAAACAAAGAAAAATGGGTTGGAAAAGTTGCGAAACAGATGTATGATAAAAGAAAAGGGTGAATATAATAAAATTGTAAGAAAAGAGCGGAGATGAAGTTATGATAGAAAGAAAAGCCGAAAAAAAAGTTAAAAATTGGATTGCCAGAGGAAATGATGCGCTACTGATTACGGGAGCGAGACAGATTGGAAAAACTTATCTCATTAGAGAATGCCTGGAAAAAAGTAAAATGCCGTATATTGAATTAAATTTTATTGAGCAGCCAGAACTGGTAGAATTATTTGCAGGGGCAAAAGATGCAGATGATTTGTTGATGAGATTAAGCCTTGTTTCTTCGAAAAAATTAGAAAAGGGAAAGACGATTATTTTTCTGGATGAGATTCAGGAGTTTAAAGATATAGTAACCCGAATTAAATTTCTCGTAGAAGAGGGAAGCTACAGATATATAATGAGTGGTTCGCTTCTAGGGGTGGAGTTAAATGATTTGCGTTCAGCACCTGTTGGATATATGAGTATATACGATATGTATCCATTAGAATTCCAGGAGTTTGCAACAGCAGTTGGAATTTCGGATAACGTCATTTGTTCAATAAAGGAATGCTATATGAACAGAATGCCTGTAGATTCATTTGTCCATTCTAAAATGCTGGATGTATTTTATTTATATCTGATCATAGGTGGAATGCCGGAAGCAGTGGATACCTATATTAAGACAAATGATTTAGCCAGGGTAGCAGAGGTTCATGAAAAAATAATCCGGTTATATAAGAAAGACTTTTCGAAATATGAGATCAGATATAAATTAAAATTGCAGGAAATCTATGATGCAATGCCGGGCCAACTGGATCAGAAGAATAAACGGTTTCAGTTGAATAGTATTGGAAAGGGAATCAGTTATGACAGAGTGGAAAATGACTTTTTGTGGTTGAAAGATGCAGGAGTGGCAATCACGGTATACAATATAAGTGAACCCAAACTTCCACTGGTTATGAGCGAGAACCGTAATTTATTTAAGCTGTTCTTTTCAGATGTGGGACTTCTTACCAGTTGTTACTCTAATCAGGTTAAGATAGCAATCTTAAATAAAGAACAATCGATTAATAATGGAGCACTTTTCGAAAATGTTGTTGCACAGGAGCTACTTGCAAAAGGGCATAAAGGGTTTTACTTTAACAGCAAGAAACAGGGAGAGCTTGATTTCGTAATAGAGCTTGATGGAGAGATTACACCGTTGGAAATAAAATCAGGGAAAGATTATAAGCGACATTCTGCGCTAAATAATGTATTGGGAACGAAAGAATATGGAATACGGCAGGCATATATTTTTTCGGAAGGAAATGTTGAAGTGGATGAAAAGAGAATCTATATGCCGATCTATATGATTATGTTTTTGGAGAATGCAGAGATGAAACAGTTTGTGTATAAATTGGATCTGAGTGGAATGGAATGATTGTAAGAAGGTAATCAGTTATTGAGGAAAATGTCAATCTGTGAATTAAGAATTATTTAGATTTGTTAAGAGGAGTAATAAGATTCGTATTTTATAGTAGAGTTAAACAGATCGATTTGTACTATATTTATTTCACAGGAGGTAAACATTTTATGAAAAAATATAAAAAAGTGATTGCAACTATACTATCTTCAAGCCTATTAATGGGGACAACTGTATTTGCAGGAGAAAGAAATTTGGAAAATATATCTAATCCATATGTAGAAAAAGCAGAAGAAGAACTGCAGATAGAAGGAATAAACTATAGATATGAATATGGAGTAGAGAAAGGCAATAAAGTAACCTATATTACGAATGAAAAAACAAAAGAAAAGGATAAATTAGTGTATGATGAAACGGAAGGAATATTTCTCCTAAATGGAGAGAAAATAGCAGAGATAGAAAAACGGAAGAGATAGATCGGTCGGTGGAAAATGAGAACTATTACCAGAACAGAGCATCGAAATATAATTATGTAGGAACCGTTAATAATAAAGTGACTTGGAAAAGAGGGGTAGCGGTGGCAGCAGCGGCTGCTGTCATTGCAGCAGTTATGGTAAGTATGACAGGGGCAGAAGTAATTGGAAAAATTGGCTATAATGCAGTGAAAAGTTTTGCACAAAATGGTGTAGGTGGAAGAGTAAAATCTAAAATTTATGAGATGAAGGCTGGAAAAATAACGAATTATAAACATATATGGTCATTTACGACTAATAGTGGAATAAAATATGGAGACTATACGAGTTATATAACCGTATAAATTAAAAAGAATATGAATATTCATAAAAGTAAAAAAGCATTAAAAAGAAACGGTGTTCTGCTACTAGTATATGACTTTCTCTTGATATTTATTATATTAGTAAAAAATAAAATGATAAACATATCTGAAGATGTCGTTTTTTCTGCAATGATATCGTTGGCAGGAGGAATGATGATTGATTTATTATGGATAATTGATTCGAAAAAATGGATTGTAGATTTGAAAAAAAGAAAATATATTTGGTTGTATTGGCTTGGAAAAGTGGTTATTTTCATTTTTCTTGGAGCTGTTATGATGTCTGATTTGGCATTCATTGGAGCTGTAATATTATATATTTTCGAAACTTACAGTTTGTTTGGAATTGTTTGTCTGCTTCGTAATGTTTAAAGTTTTTACATAGTTTGGATATTAAAAAATAGTAGTAGAGACGTGAATTTTTAGAGTTTACTCTTTTTGACAACTAGCAGAATTTTTAGAATCAAAAAATACCGCCTATATTTGATATTTCAAGTTTATCAGATATAGACGGTATTTTTGATTCTCATTCTGTAAGGCTAATTACATCTTTTGATAGAATGGCTGGAAACATAGGTCCAAGTATTATGTGTTTTGAATTTAGCCCAACCATTTTTTATAGAAACAACATAAATAATATCACCTTTGTAAACGATACCAGCAGATGAGTAACTTGTTCCAGGTCCTGTGCGTAAAGTAGTCTGGACAGCTGTGACAATATATTTCGTAGTATGGAGACTACAGTCTTCTGAATTAAAAGATTGGATTACATTTAGAGAAGAAGGTGGAGAAAGAGACGCAGCATGTATATCTGAATGAAATATAATGGCTGTTGAAAATAAAGTGGCGATAAGGAATGATAATTTTTTTTCATGTGAAAAATCTCCTGAAATTTTTAATAATAATTACAGTTTTAAGCTTATACATAAATTCTTAAAAATAGAATTAAGAAATCTGAAGAATTCTTAATTTTTTTAGGAGTGTTAAAAGTAATATGTTATGATAAAAGCAACAATGGAAAAGGATGGAATGATATGAATCACATTTTAATCATAGAAGATGATCAGGACATCCGTGAAAGTCTCAGAATGTTGTTAGAAACGGAAGGATTTCTGGTTACGGAGGCAAAGAACGGAACCGATGGACTCAATAAATTTTCAACATCAATAGATCTTGTGATCTTAGATATTATGATGCCCGGAATATCCGGTATACAGACCTGTGAGGAGATAAGAAAACGTTCGGTTGTGCCGATTTTATTTTTGACAGCTAAACTAAAAGAAGAAGATAAAGTCACAGGGCTTGTAGCCGGTGCGGATGATTATCTGGTAAAGCCATTTTCATTTGCAGAATTGCTTGCTAGGATGAATGCTCTGTTGCGAAGACATCAGATATATGATACAGAATTCAACAGTGGTTCGAAGGAAGAAAAATGGATTGAGAGACATGGAATATCTATCAGTAATATGTACAATGATGTATATGTGGGACAAAAAGAAATTTGTCTGACGGATACGGAATACAGAATATTGTTATTATTGATGACGCATCCTGGAAAAATTTTTTCGATACAAAATCTGTATGAAAGTGTATGGGAAGAACCTTTTTATAAGGCGTCAGCGAATACGATCATGGTACACATCAGAAAATTAAGATCAAAAATAGAAGAAAATCCTCAGAATCCCAGAATAATACGGAATGTGTGGGGAAAGGGGTATACATTTGATTAAAAGAAAAGATGCCAATCTGACTACGAAAATGTTCCTGCTGTTGTTAAAAGCGGTTATTACAGGGAGCGTAATATTTGTCTTTCTATACTTTGCAGGGGGACATGTATTAAAAAACTACTTTTATGAGTCAGATTATATATATAATGCAGAAAAGCCGTACATAAGAGAATTGCAAAGTTATGTAAAGAAAAATCATGTGGCGTCCGATGATTCAGAGCAATTAAAAGAGTGGGCTGCAAAAAAGAAAATTACATATTTTTCGGTTTCAAGAAAGAGAAAAATATTATATGACAGTTTTTACATGGGGACAAGTTTTTTTGAACCGGAAAAAAATGACATCTTAGGAAATATATGGTATTTTTTACAGCCCGTGACGTTTACAGATGGAGTGGCAGATGTATATATTTATATGAATTATGAATCAAAATTAAATTTTCTTTTCATGCTGTCGATTATTACAATTAGCTTTGGAATATGTTTTGCTGTATTTATATTTGGAATAAGAAAAGAAGTAAGATATATTCAAAAATTAAGCAGAGGAGTTGAACTGATAGAGGGAGGAGAATGGAAGACAGAATTTGAGATCAGAGAAAAAGATGAACTGGGAAATCTGGCATATGGTCTTGACAAGATGCGAAGAACATTGATTATAAAAGAAGACAATGAGCAGAAAATGAAAGAGAGTCAAAACAGTCTTGTGCTAGCAATGGCACATGATTTGCGTACTCCATTGACCAGTCTAATCACTTTTTTGGAAATAGCGCTGAAAAAGTCAAAAGATATAGAGAACACAGAGTGTTTGAAAAAGTGCTATAAGAAAGCAGACCAGATCCGGGAACTTACAGATCAATTATTTGATTTTTTCCTGATTCAGAAAAAAGAAAAGGTAGAGCTGGAACCATCGGCAAATGCAGAATATGCAATCGGAGAGTATTTATCAGAATTTTGTGAGTTTGTTGAATTGGATGGATATCAGGTAATTGCTGGAAATATGAAGTGGAGCGAAGCAAAGGTACGGGTTTATTCTAAATATGTAGGGCGTATTATGGATAATTTAGTTTCAAATATAAAAAAATATGCGGATAAAGATTATCCAATTATCTTAGAAGTGAAAAATGATAAAAATACAATACAGATAGTCTTTGAAAATCAGAAAAACACTAAAAAAGAGTATGTAGAAGGAACAGGGATAGGAATACAGAATATAAAAAATATGATGGAACAGATGGAAGGAAAATCCGAAATTATAAATAATGAAAACACATATGCAATTGTTTTAAGTTTTCCGATATATATAGAATAAGATACTGCGAAAACGGCCTGTTAGAAATTAAGAATTATTCAGGTTTGTTAAGAAGCAGGATAAGATTTATTGAGTATAGTAAGGGGAAGCAAATCGATTTGAGTAAATTTTAATTTTTAATAAAATTATTAAAAGTGAATTTCATTAATATGCGAGGATGGTGAAAAAATGAAATTATTGGCAAAAGTGAGTGCTTTTGAGGAATGCGAAAACATAAAAACAATTTTATCATCACAAAAAATAACATATCGGATAGATGTTAGAAATAAAAATAATATGTTTAAATTTGTAACATTGCTATTTATAACAGGATCAGGAGATTTTGGATTTAGAGAAAATGAAGGAAAAAAGTATTATATTTTTGTGGAAAATAAGGATTACCAAAAAGCAACAAAAGCGTTAAGGCAATATAGTAAACAGGTGAACGTATGAAAAAATTAGATAATATAGTAGGAATCGCATTAGTTTCTTGGGGAATGATGTTGCTTTGCATTGTAATGTGGTTAGGAAATAAGTATCCTGAGATACAACAGGATTTACTCCTGATAGTTAGAGTGTATATAGGCCTAGTGACAGTCTTTGTAATATCCAGGATTATTTTTAGGACAACGAGGAGGAGAAAAAGTGAACATTCATAAAAAAATGAAAGCGTTAAAAAGAAATGCTATATTGCTATTACTATATGATTTGCTGGTGCTATGTATGGCATTTGCAAAAAACAGAATGACAAATATGTCAGCGGAAGCCCTTACTTCATTGATCATATCCTTAGCTTTTGGAATATTTATTAATTTACTCTGGATACTGGATTCGCAAAACTGGATTACTGATTCAGGAAAAAGGAAATGCATCTGGTCCTATTGGTGTGGAGAAATTGTATTTCTGTTAATGGCATTTGTTTTGGAAAACAGGAATCAACTGGTTGCAACATCTGCCATATTAGGAATGATGGCGGTATATCTTATAATTGGTATATGGTGGGTGAACCGTAAGCTCTAATGTGCTAATGCTCACCACACACATCCAGAAATTCCTGCACCAGCGGCACTGGTTTCTTTCCTTTCGCCCAGATCAGAAGAATCTTGGTTACAAGATCCGGCTCATCCAATTCTTGTATACAAAGGCCATCACACAAGCTTGCCATGGACTGTGGAAAGATGGCAGTCGCAAGATTTTCCTTTGCCCAGAGCATTGCACCTCTCGGATCGTCGCAGACACAGAAGATGTCCGGATTCATATTCTGGGCATGAAAGGTATTCATGATGAGTTCTTCGTATCTTCGATATAAGATTAAGGGTCTGTGTAGAAGATCAGCGAGTTTTAAGGAAGAGGCAGTATTTTCTGGCGCAGATACCGCGATCATCGGCTCAGAACACAATTCCATATAAGACACCTCGTCAAGACGCAGTGGTGTTCTGGCAACGGAGATATCGATGATCCCGTCCAGAAGATACTGATAAAGCGAATAAGTGATCCCGTCGTGGACTTCAAAGTTCACGTCGGGATTTTTTTTCGAAAACTGGGAAATATAAGGCATGATGGTATCTACCGTTGTCGGAGTCAGGCCGATACGTAAGATACGTTTTTTGCCGGTTTTTGAGACTTCCAGTTCGGTAGACCTTGCGTATTCCAGCAGGTTACCGGAGCGGTCGTAGAGAAGCTTGCCGGCTTCAGTCAGGGTAACACCCTTGCTGGTGCGGTCGAAAAGTTTTACATTTAATTCATTTTCCAGCTGGCGGATCTGATAGCTGAGCGGCGGCTGGGACATGTTTAAGTGTCTTGCAGCTTCGTTGATGCTGCCGGTGGATGCAATCTCGCGGAAATATTCTAACTGTCTGAGTTCCATGTTGGATTACCTTCCTTATATATTTTTTGTATTGCAAAGCTATAAAAACAATATTATTCATATCAATGATAACGGACTATAATAAAACAGTCAAGGGACATTATGATAAGTAGATAACAGATGATTTATTAGTTATCGGATAGAAAAAGGAATGGAGTGAAAGAAATGAAGCGTCTTGAGAAATTTCTGAGACCATACCGCAGGGAAAGCATTCTGGCACCGCTTTTTAAATTATTAGAAGTGGTATTCGATCTTATGGTTCCGGTTGTGGTAGCTCAGATCATTGATGTGGGCGTTGCGAAGAATGACCGTGGATATATTGTGGAAATGTTCTTCGTATTACTGCTTATGGCAGCAGTCGGACTGTTGTGCAGCTTTACCGCACAGTTCTTTGCCGCAAAGGCAAGTGTCGGATTTGCGACCAGTGTCAGACAGGCAATGTTCGATCATATCCAGAGACTGTCATTTACAGAACTGGATACGCTCGGAACGGATACGCTGATCACAAGACTGACAGACGATGTGAACCAGGTGCAGAATGGAATTAATATGGGACTGCGTCTGTTGCTGAGAAGCCCATTTGTCGTGATCGGTGCGATGGTGATGGCATTTACCATCAATGTGCGCTGCGCACTGATCTTTGTCGTGACAGTACCTATCTTGTTTGTAGTTGTATTTTCCATTATGCTGATCAGTATTCCGCTGTTCAAGAAAGTACAGGCAGGACTGGACCGTGTGACAGGACTTACAAGAGAGAATCTGACAGGTGTCCGTGTCATCCGTGCGTTCTGCAGGGAAGAACAGTCGGTGGAGGAATTCGAAGAAGGAAACCGTGAGCTTACGAGACTGAATGAATTCGTAGGAAGAATTTCCGCTCTTCTGAATCCACTTACGTATGTACTGATCAACGTGGCAACTGTGTTACTGATCGCACGTGCCGGAGTGCAGGTGAATATCGGGAATCTGCAGCAGGGACAGGTTGTGGCATTGTATAACTATATGGCACAGATCATTGTTGAGCTGATCAAATTAGCCTCTCTGATCATTACGTTGAATAAATCAATGGCGTGTGCAGACCGTGTGGCCGGTATCCTGGATGTGAAGTCCAGCATGGAATACAAAGCAGTGGCTGGAAATGATAAAGCTGATGATAATCTGGCTGTTGAATTCAACCACGTCACTTTCACCTATGAAGGTGCCGGAGCATCCAGCTTATCAGACATCACCTTCCGGGCGAAGAAAGGACAGACGATTGGAATCATCGGCGGAACCGGAAGTGGTAAGAGTACACTGGTCAGCCTGATCCCGAGATTCTATGATCCACAGGAAGGTACGGTAAAGGTAAATGGCGTCAATGCAAAGGATTATCCGCAGGGAGAACTTTGCCGTGAGATCGGAGTGGTTCAGCAGCGTTCCATCCTGTTCAAAGGAAGTATCCGTGATAATCTAAAGTGGGGCAATGATCAGGCTTCAGATGAAGATCTGTGGAAAGCGATCACAATCGCTCAGTCAAAAGATGTTGTAGAAGCTAAGCCTGGAAAGCTTGATTTTGAAGTGGAACAGAACGGACGCAACCTGTCCGGAGGACAGAAACAGCGTCTTACGATCGCCCGTGCACTGGTCAGCAAGCCGGATATACTGATACTGGATGACAGTTTAAGTGCGCTGGATTTTGCAACAGACGCAGCGCTTCGTAAAGCAATCGGTGAACTGGAAGGCAATGTGACAACATTCCTGGTATCCCAGAGAATTTCCGGCATCCGGCAGGCGGACAAGATACTGGTTATGGACGACGGTGAACTGGCAGGTCAGGGGACACATGAAGAACTGATGAAAACCTGCGAGACTTATCAGGAAATCTATTATTCACAGTTTCCGGAAGAACGTCCGGTTGCAATGAAGACTTCGGAGAAGACAGAGAAAGGAGCGGCAGAGTAATGAAGAAATTATTAAAGCTCATAGGGAAATATAAGATTTTCCTTGGATTCAGTGTCATCTTTGCTGCAATCTCTGTAGTATTGCAGTTGTATGTGCCGGTCTTATTTGGAGATGCGATCGATGAAGTGGTAGCAGCACATCAGGTGAACTTTGATATGATGTGGTATTATCTGAGACAGATTCTGGTATTCATCGTGATATCGGCACTTGCTACCTGGTTCATGAATCTGTTGAACAACCGTATGACTTACCGGATTGTACAGGATATCCGTTCGCAGGCGATCCGCCACATTCAGGTATTGCCGTTATCTTATCTGGATCAGCACAGCACCGGAGATATCGTAAGCCGTGTCATTGCAGATACAGATATCTTATCGGATGGTCTGTTACTTGGATTTACACAGTTATTTTCCGGGATCGTGACGATCGTTGTGACGCTGATCTTCATGTTCTCCAAGAATGTGTGGGTAACGCTTTTAGTGATCGTCCTGACACCATTTAGTTTCGTAGTAGCGAAATTCATTTCTTCCAGATCTTATACGATGTTCCGGAAGCAGAGCGAGACCCGGGGACGCCAGACTGCACTGATCGAAGAAATGATCGGCGGACAGAAGGTAGTCAAAGCATTCGGTTACGAGAAAGAATCATCCAGAAGATTTGATGAGATCAATAAAGAACTGCAGACATACAGCCAGAAAGCGGTATTTTACAGCAGTTTAACGAACCCATCTACACGATTTGTCAACAATATCATTTACGCCGGAGTAGCACTACTCGGAGCTTTTCTGATACCGGGCGGAACGCTGACGGTTGGAGGACTTTCTGTACTGTTATCCTATGCGAACCAGTATATGAAGCCGTTCAATGATATCAGTTCGGTAATTACAGAGATGCAGAATGCGCTGGCATGTGCGGATCGTATCTTTGACCTGTTGGAGCAGAAAGAAGAGACAGCGGATGCAGAAGGAGTATTTGCTACAGTCTATGGCAATGTTACAATTGATGATGTGGCATTCAGTTATGATAAAGAAAAAGAACTGATTAAGAATTTCAATCTGGATGTAAAACCAGGTATGCGTATCGCAATCGTTGGTCCGACCGGATGCGGTAAGACGACATTTATTAACCTGCTGATGCGTTTCTATGACGTAGATGAAGGAAAGATCCTGGTGGATGGAAAAGACATCCGGGAAGTATCCAGACATGCGCTCAGAAGCAGCTTTGGCATGGTACTGCAGGATACCTGGATCAAGAGCGGAACCGTGAGAGACAACATCTGTTTTGGAAAGCCGGATGCAACTGATGAAGAGATTATCTGTGCGGCGAAAGAAGCAAGAAGCTGGGAATTCATCCGCAGACTTCCGAAAGGGCTGGACACGGTGCTCCATGAAGACAGCATCAGCCAGGGACAGAAACAGCTTCTGTGTATCACAAGAGTCATGCTCTGTCTGCCGCCGATGCTGATCTTAGACGAGGCGACATCAAGTATTGATACCCGTACCGAATTGCAGGTACAGGAAGCATTTGATGAACTGATGAAGGGCAGAACAAGCTTTATCGTAGCACACAGACTTTCCACGATACGGAATGCTTCGTTAATCTTAGTTATGAAAGACGGTAAGATCATCGAGCAGGGCAATCATGAAGAACTGCTGAAAAAAGGTGAATTTTACCATAAACTGTATCACAGCCAGTTTGAAAGTTAATATATCAATGTAACATAAGTGAGGCCGGAGGTTTTTGAAATCTCCGGCCTCACTTATAATGCACAGTATGAATTTTTGCGGTATAATACAATTACAGTATAATGAAAACAGGGAGAATAAGCATGGGGGTTAGAAAAGATTTTGTATGGGGAGCAGCAACAAGTGCATATCAGATAGAAGGTGCCGTGAAAGAAGCCGGCATTGCATTCTACAATGATCTGATCGATGAATTATTAAAAAATGATATTGAAATAAGGCTACCGCAATCCCACTGGCTTTAGACGGTGGGTTAAGGTAGCC
>OLPQ01000690.1_pt1 | contig 27805 bp, 15 predicted proteins | sample 1672451 | NCBI WGS metagenome assembly OLPQ01 (sample SAMEA3136687, study PRJEB25190) | human gut metagenome | biome: human gut; feature: human-associated habitat; material: faeces | place: Austria | collected 2013
GTATATTGGTAACAGATATACTGCCTAGAGAACTATAGGTTCTGCTCTAGGAAGGGTAATGGCATACCCCTATCTTGCACTGCGACCTATCAGAAATGAACTGGTCAGCCAACAATGTTGGCTGGTAGCAAGAATCCCCTGTCTTTAGACATGGGGAGTGTCAAATAAAATTACAAAAACAAATATTTTAGTATGTGCTGTAAGTCATAATGAAGATGTAATTATTCCAGATGGAAATTATGCTATTAAACCAGGTGATCATTTATATATTACAGGGACACATCGAGATTTATCAAGATTTTGTTTAGATATCGGTGTTATCACAAATCGTATTAAAAATGTTATCATTGTTGGTGGTGGAAAAATTGCTTATTATTTATCTAAACAATTATCTACTCAAGGAATTAAAGTTAAAATTATTGAAAAGGATAAAAATCGTTGTCAAATTTTAGCTGAAAAATTATCATATGTCACAATTATTCATGGTGATGGTAGTGATGATGAATTATTAAATGAAGAAGGTATTGAAAATACAGATGCTGTTCTAGCACTTACAGGATTAGATGAAGAAAATATTGTTTTATCATTATCCGCAAAAAGCTTATATCATAAAAAGACAATTGCGAAAGTAACAAGAATGAATTAGACAGGGTTATCAGATGTGTTAAAGGTTGATAGTATTGTTGCACCAAAGAAAATTGTTGCTAGTCAAATTATTAGATATGTACGTGCTAAAATGAATAAAGATCATGATTCAACTGTTAAAACACTTTATAAAATTGTTGATGGTGAAGTAGAAGCTGTTGAATTTAAAGTAACAGAACATTTTAATTATTTACAAGTGCTTTTTCAGCTGTAGCAACGTGTTTAAATAACGTTGGTCCAGGAATGAATGTTGTTGGTCCAGTAGGAAATTTCTCATCATTATCGGATGTATCAAAACTTGTTTTGTCTTTTGATATGTTAGCAGGACGACTTGAAATATTCCCAATGTTATTATTATTTGCTCCATCTCAATGGAGAAAATAGACTACTTAGAAGTCCCTAGTGGACTTCTTTTAAAATATTAAAAATTATTTATTAGGAGATCTCGAAAGAGGTCTTTTTGCATTTCACACCCTAAAAACGACATTTCGCGACAAATGAAAAAATAAAGTATCATAAATAGTAAAATATGAATAGACAAGGGAGGTTTTTTATTAACAAATAAATAAGTAGTTTTAAACATAATAATTTTTAATAAGGGGAGGAAAAGAAAGTTATGAAGATAAAAATTAAGAAAATAATAGCAAGCGTACTTACATTTATGATGATTTTTACACAAATGCCTGTAAATGTATTTGCGGCAGATACTAATATTTCAAGTGATGGAAGTACGTATTATACAAGTACACCAGGAACATATAATTTGCCTGGAGGTACGTATTATACTAAGAAATATTCTACATGGGAAAATGCTGGTACAAAAGTTCGTGTACAATATAATAGCTCTAAAATAGGAACGATAGCTTTAAATATATTAGGCGATGTTATTAATAATCCTGATAAAAGTGGAAGGTTTGATTTTATTAGGACTGACAGAAATACTGATGTAACTATTAATATGAATGGTCATACATTTACTTATAGTGGAAATGATGTTTACAGTCTATGCGGATTTGTTGAAAATTCAGGAACAATGACAATCAATGGTAGTGGTGGAACGATTGTATCTGATGAAGTTGGACTTAACTCTAAAGAGGGAGTTTTGAATGTTAATGATGTCACAATTAAAGCAAATCGTATTGGTATTTACAATGAAGCGACAGTACTTAAACTAAAAAATGTAAAGTTTGATGAAAGTTGTGGAACAGATGTTCAACTTGGTAGTAATGGTACCATTGATCTTTCAGAATATAATGGAAATGCTATTACAATTGATATTGATTATAACATAAACGATGGAAAGAAACACAGAATATCTCCAAGAGGAGTAAGTAGAGATGATTTGAATAAAATAAATTTTGTAAGAAATAGTGACAAATTATACAGAGTTGATCTTAGATATGACGAAGAAGGTCAATATATATATTTAGCAAAACATGTTCACAAATGGAACTATGTACTTGATAACAGCGATGAAAGTGGAAAAACAATAAAAGGTTATTGTAGTGAAGAAGATAGAAAGAGTGAATGTGATTATCAGGATCCAGATACTACAACAGCGAAAATAGTATTAAAAACAAAAGATGGAGGGTATAAGAAAGGAGACAATGCTTGGGTTGAAAATGCCGCTGGTAATAATACCTCTAGTTTTCCAATATCAGGAGATTCATACCAATTAACATATTATCAAAATGGACAACAATTATCACAAAGACCAACAGAACCAGGAGATTATTCAGTAACTCTAACAATGAATCAAGTTTCAGTTTTTGGAGAATTCACAATTACGAAAGCAGAATATTATACAAATAAAATATATTTCAAAGATAAGAACTGGAAAGAACAAGATAATTGTGAATATACTTATCAAGGATATCAATCAGAATTTGGTCCATATGTAAAAGTCAATGATGGGTATGGTCATCTTATGGATCCAAATTATGTAGATTCAAATGCAGTTGTTTCTTATGAATACAAGAAATGTGATGATGACGACAGTACATATAAACCAATAAGTTCAGATAAGCTATTAGCTGAGTTAAATAGTCTAAAACCTGGTACTTATTTTATTAGAGGAGTAGTTTCTGAAACAAATCATTATTTGCGTTTAACAACAAAATCACTTAAATTTACTGTATTAAAAGCAAAACCTACTCCACCTAGCATTGTTAAATACACATGGGAATATGGAGAACAACCAGAACTTGTCCCTGAAAGTATGTTAGATAATTGTCAATATTCATATAAATATTATGATCGTGATACAAATGTTAAGGTCAATAAAGAATATCCAGACGTAGGAAAATATTATTTAAGTATATATAATTCGGGATCTGATCTTTATAAGTCTGGATCGTCTCCTCAAAAATTTATTACTATTACCCAAAGAACAGCAACTTTATCATGGAAACTAGATGGAACAAATACATTTAAAATTCCATATGATGGTAAACCACATGTTCCAACAGCAACTGTTACTAATACAGTTGGAGATGACAAATGTAACGTGACTGTTTCTGGTGAACAAACTGCAGTAGGTACATATACTGCAACTGCAACTGAATTGAGTGATTCAAATTATAAATTACCTGTACAAAATACAGTTACATTCGAAATTGTCAAAGCCCATAGAGAAGCACCGACATCTGTAACAGCCACAGGAACAACATATAAAGGTGGAACAGATGGTAAATTAAATAATGTTGATTCATCAATGGAATATAGAAAAGATGGTGAAAATGAATGGCATAGTATTTCTGGAGATACTGTAGAAGGATTATCTACCGGTAAGTATTATGTAAGATATAAAGATAGTAAAAACTATTATGCATCATCTGATAAAGAAGTATATGTAGCCAATGGACAAGAAATCAAAGTAAAAGTTCCAGCTAGTCAAGTTGGATATACTTTAAGTGTTAGTAATACAGTTGTTGATTATAATGAATCAAGTACTCTTACATTTGCCTTGAATAAAGGCTATTCAAAAACAGAAGATTTCGCTGTTAAGGTAAATGGTGAAACAGTTCAATTAGATAACAATAACCGATATAAAATTAAAAATATTCAAAAAGATACAAATATTACAGTTGAAGGAGTAGCTGATATAACAGCACCTGATACAGAAATAAAGGTATCCAATAAAACATGGAAAAGTATTTTAAATACAATTACATTCGGTTTATTCTTTAAAGAAACACAAAAAGCAGAAATTACAGCTACAGATGAAGGTAGTGGAGTTAATAAATACTATTATTATGTTGATAAATCAGGTAGTGAAAAATCACTAACAGAGAAACAATTACAAGCAGTAGATTGGAAAGAAGGAACATCTGTTACATTTAGTGAAGATAGTAATTATGTTATTTATGCCAAGGTAACAGACAAAGCAGGAAATATTAAATATGTTTCAACAGATGGTATCGTAATTGATACGATTGCACCACAAGTATCAGGTGTAGAAAACAATCAAACATATACGAAAACACAAACATTTACAGTAACTGATAACAATTTAGATACAGTAAAAGTAGATGACAAAGTTGTAACATCTTATACATTAGTTCCTAAAAAAGGAACATATACAATCGAAGTAACAGATAAATCAGGAAATAAAACAACATTAAATAATATTACAGTTAACTGGGAAAAAGTAAAAAAACCAACAGTAGAAAGCAAAGTATATACAGGACAAACATTAACTGCAAATATTTCAGAAAATGGTTTATACACAGTTAAAGAAAATAATGGTGGTATTGATGTAAATGAATATGATGTTCAATTGACTTTAAAAGATCCTACAAATTATAGATGGGAAGACGGTACTGTTGATACAACAGTAAAATTCAATATTACCCAAGCAACACAAGTTGTTACGAAACCAACAACAAAAACACTAACATATAATGGAAGTGAACAAGAATTAGTAAATGCAGCATCTACTAATGGAGGAACAGTAAAATATTCTTTAGACAATAAAAACTGGTCAACATCAATTCCAACAGGAAAAGATGCCAAAGAATATACAGTTTACTACAAAGTAGAAGGAAATAAAAACTTTAAAGATGTAGATGTACAAGAAATCACAAATAAAATCAATCCTAGAACAATTGATTTAAACTGGAACAAAGAATTAACTTACAATGGGAAAGAACAATTACCAACGGCTACAGTTAATAACTTAGTAGATGGTGATAAATGTGAAATTACTGTTGATGGAGATAAACATAAAAATGTAGGTACTTATGAAGCTAAAGCTACAAAAGTAAGTAATCCCAACTATAAATTACCTGAAAATGTAACAACAAGTTATACAATTAAACCAAAAGATATAACTGTTACAATAACACCTAATGGTGGTACTTATGGTGAAAAAATTACAGGTGCTACAGCTAAGTTAAATGATGTAGAAAATGGCAATCATCCAGAAGTAACATTAACTTACACAGGAACAGGGTATGATGGAACAAAAGTTAATGGAACAGAAGTTCCTAGTCATGCAGGTAAATATACTGTTACAGCAAGTATCGATGACAAAAACTATAATTTAACTGGTACAAATACAGCTGAATTTGTAGTAAAAGGTGCAGATGCTGGATTAAAAGTAAAAGAAGTGAATGATAAAAAATATGGTAATCAAGGATTTAAATTAGAAGTATCTCATAAAGGAAATGGAAAATTATCTTATTCAAGTAGTAATGAGGATGTAGCTACAGTAGATGATCAAGGTAATGTAACAATTCATAATGCTGGTACAACAAAATTAAAAGTTACATTAGGAGTTGATCATAACTATGATAGTGATAGTAAAGAAGTAACATTAACTGTTAATAAAATCAATCATGAATTAACAATTGATCAAAAAGATGTTGAAAAGACTTATGGTGATGAAGCATTTACAATTCATGCTCAAAGTAAAGATAATGAATCAGCTATTGAATATGCAAGTAGCGATGAAAAAGTAGCTACAGTAGATAGTGAAGGTAATGTAGTTATCAAAGGCGCAGGTAAAGTCATCATTACAGTAAGTCAAAAAGAAAGTAAGAATTATAAAAAAATATCTAAAGAAATAAATCTTACTGTTAAAGCTAAAAAGATTACAGTTACTGTAAATGATGCATCAAAGACATATGGAGATGAAGACTCTGAATTTACATATGTAAATGATAAACTTATTGGTAATGATAAATTAACAGGAATTATTCTTACAAGAGAAGAAGGAGAAGATGTAGGAACATATAAGATAAAAGTAAGTCAAAAAGAAGGATCAAATCCAAATTATGATATTACTTTTAAAGATGGAACATATACAATTAATCCATTATCGATTGATAAAGGAACAGTTGTATTAGGAAATGTCTTAAAATATACAGGAGAAAAACAAACACAAGAAGTAGAACAAGTTTTAGTCAATGGAAAAGCATTAAATAAAGAAGATTATGAAGTATTAGATAATCAAGCAACGAAAGAAGGAAAACATGTTCTAACAATCAAAGCTAAAGGAAATAACCATACAGGATCCTTTGAATATGCTTATGTTATTTTACCAAAAGATTCAGATAAGATAGGAACAGGATCATTTACTGTTAAAACAACAGGAGATGTAGAAATAAGTAGAGATGAAGTTATAGATCTCCTTATTGAAAATAAAAAAATAACAGCAAATGAATTAAGTGAAGTAGCAGAAGGTAAGAAAATAGAAATCGTATTAGAAGTAAAAGAAGCACAAGCAAATGAACTTATTGAAACAAGTACAAAAGGATATAAAGTAGGAAAATACTTAGATATTACACTTTATAAGAGTGTTAATGGAACAAATGAAAGTATACATGAACTTTCAAAAGTCATGAAAGTAACAATCAAAGTTCCAGAAGAACTAATCAATAAAGATAGTAAAACTAAAAGAGAATACTATATCGCAAGAAGTCATAATGGAAAAGTAGATATCTTAGAAACAAAATATGATGAAAAGACAAATAAACTTACATTTGAAACAGATAAGTTTAGTGATTATGCAATTATCTATAAAGATAAAAAAGAATTAAAAACAACGGTAACTACTTCAATAAATAAATCAAATACAAAACAAACAACGAAAGCTAAAACGGGAGATAATGCAAATATTATAGGATTAATGATGCTACTAGTAAGCAGTATGTTTGTGATAGTATTTGTAAGAAAAAAAGAAAATTAATAGAGAAATAGAAAAAGTCTTTAAGTTGATGCTTAAAGGCTTTTTCGCTGTTTTCAATTTTAAATACCTAACGACACTATTCAAAACTGAACGATCTTTCTTAACAAATACCAAGTATACTAAAATATTTATATGCTACTAATTTAAATTTATAAATTTAATAGTCAAATATTAGTAAAATATAGAGAGGAAATAATCTACTGTTTTTGTTACTTTTTTTGTAACAAGATGTTTTATTAAATAGATTGTTTTTTTTATTAAAGAGTCTATAATTGTATACAACATGAATGGAGGATTGCCTATGCTAGTAGATGGACATATGCATTTAGAAAACGGACCACTTACTAAAGAATATGTAATGGAATTTATTAATGAAGCTTATAAACAAGGATTTGATTGTATTCAAATTTTAGATCATACACATCGTTTTAAAGAATTTGAAGTTATTTATCAAGGTGTTAAAGAAGCAAGTAATCAACAAAGAGAATGGCTTGCTAATAAGAAAATGAAATTTAAAGATACACTTTCTAGTTATGTGCGTTTAATTAATGAGGTAAAAGAGGAAGAACTTCCAATAGAAGTTTTATTTGGATTAGAAGTATGTTATGTTCCTGAATATAAAGAAGAAATAAGACATATTTTAGAACCCTATCAATTTGATTTTTTAGTAGGAGCTATTCATTCTATTGATGGACTTTTATATGATATGCCTTGGTCTAAAGAACTACTTTGGGAAAAATATAATGTAGATGATATTTATCATCGTTATTATGAATTGATTTTTGATTTAGTTAAAAGCGATTTATTTACGCAATTAGCTCATCCTGATACAATTAAAATGTTTGGTTATTATCCAACTTATGATTTAAAACCAACTTATCATGAACTTGCTGAATTATTAGTAGAACATCATGTTAAAGGGGAATGTAATACAGGGTGTTATTATCGTTATCATCATCCTGATAAAGGTTTGTCTAAAGAATTGTTGGATATTTTTAAAGAACATCATGTGGATATTATTACAGCGAGTGATGCACATAAACCAGCAGATGTAGGAACTTGCATCAAAGATATTTATAAGTTATGTCAGTATGATTAAGTTGTTCTTGATTGAACAACTTTTTTGCTTTATGATAGACAAAAAAAGAAAGGTTGTTAGAAATGAGAATTACAGAATTATTAGATATAAATTCGATAGATTTAAATCCACAAGTTTCTAATAAAGAAGAAGCAATCAATCATCTGGTTGATTTATTAGATCAAAGTGGAAAATTAAATGATAAAGAAATTTATAAAGAAAGTGTTTTAAATAGAGAAGCGCAAAGTACAACAGGAATTGGTGATGGTGTTGCTATTCCTCATGGACAAAGTGAAGGTGTGAAAACAGCAGGATTATCTGCAATGGTTGTTAAAGAAGGATTAGATTTTAAATCTCTTGATGGACAACCTACTTATTTATTTTTTATGATTGGTGCTCCTAAAGATTCGGGAGGTGCTCATTTACAAGCTCTTGCACAGTTATCTACTTTATTAATGGAAGAAGATTTTAGAAATGCTTTAATTAATGCATCTTCTAAAGAAGAATTTTTACAATTAATAGATGCTAAGGAAAATAAAAAAGAAGAAGTGAAAGAAATTGTTCATCCTGCTGTTTTAGCAGTAACTGCGTGTCCTACAGGAATTGCTCATACTTTTATGGCGGCTAAAGCTTTAGAACAAGCGGGAGAAAAATTAAATATTTCTATTAAAGTAGAAACTAATGGGCAAGAAGGGGTTAAAAATCAATTAACACAAGATGATATTGATCATTGTACTTGTATTATAGTAGCTGCTGATAAAAAAGTAGAAATGCAAAGATTTGAAGCGAAAAAAGTAATTCAAGTTCCTGTAAGAGATGGGATTTCGAAAGCTGAAGAGCTTGTTCAAAAAGCAAATAATGGCGATGGTGAAATATATCATCATGATACTAAAAAAGAAAAACAAAATATCATACGTTTATTTTACAAACATTTAATGAATGGTATTTCACATGCTTTACCATTCCTTGTTGCAAGTGGAGTTCTATATGGTATTTTATATCTTGTTAAAGATCAGGTATTATCAAATCAATCATTGACACTTATAAATTATGTTCAACAATTAATAACAATCATGATTATTCCAATTGTATCAGCCTATATTGCTGATAGTATTGCAGATCGACCTGCAATGGTTTCAGGTTTTGCTGGTGGATTAATTGTTTGTCAAGGAATTTCAATGTCATCAATTTCTGCTAATTCAACTTCTTTGCTTGCAGGAATTGTTGCTGGTTTTTTAGCAGGATTTGTTTCATTGATTTTAAAGAAATTATTTTCTTATTTACCACAATGTTTAAAAGGAATAGAAGCATCATTATTCCATCCTGTTTTATCAACTATTATTGTTTTACTTGTGATGATTTATTTAAATGGTTATTTGTATATAGCACATAGCTATATTTTACAATATGTTTCACTTGTTGAATCTCAAATGTCAACAAAAATCTTATTTGGATTTGTTTTAGGAATGATGATGGCTATTGATAATGGTGGTCCTATTAATAAAACAGCCTATGTTTTTGGAATAGGAATGCTTATAAGTTATGATTATTATCCAATGGCTGCAGTCATGGCTGGAGGAATGATTCCACCATTTGTAATTGCTTTAACAGCAACATTATCTAAAAATAGATTTTCTAATCGAAAAGATGCATTAATGAATTATATTAATGGTATATCTTTTATATCTGAAGGAGCCATTCCATTTATTCAACAAGAATCAACTGTCATTTTACCAGCATGTTGTTTAGCAGCAGGTCTTGCAGGAGCATTATCAATGTATTTTGAATGTTCAATTACTTCTCCTCATGGAGGATTATTCTTAATATGGATGGTCAATAATCCATTATATTATTTAGCGTTAATTGTTTTATCAACAGTTGTAGGAACATTGTTATTATTTATTTTTACAAAATTAAAAAATAACGTAAAATAGTATGCAAGTTAATATGAAATTTTTAAGAAGTCATTGTGACTTCTTTTTTTTGGACAATCCGTCCATTGAAAGAAGAAAAAAAGAAAGATAAAATAATAAAAAAGGTAAGTGTCAAATAAATAAGCGATTATAAATAATTAAAGAATTCAATACAATAAGGATGTACTTGATAATGAGGTGCATCTTTTATGATAATTAGAGGAAAAGAAAAATGGAAGGAAGTTATCGAAGCACAGAAACAAAGTGATTTGACAATTTAAAAGTATTGTAACGACAATCATATTTGTATTTCCAGCTTCTATAAACAAAAGGCTTTGATCCTTGAAGAAGAAAATACTTTTCTACCTGTCATCCTTGATAAAAGTAATGACGTTATTGATTTTGATATTGATCATCATATTTCCTGTTCCAAACAAAATCTTAAGATTTTATTGGAGAACCTGCTATGATTATCAATACCGATGAAATCAAAAATATCTATGTTGCCAAACAGTTTTGTGACATGAGAAAACAGATTGATGGTCTTGCTTTGATTGTTACATCTCAGTTCAACACGAATGTCTTGGATCATAGCCTGTTTATTTTTACCAAAGAGCGCCGTAAAGCTCCTCGCTTTAGCCATGGGGATATAAGGAGATCCCTTTGTAGTTGTTTTTAAAATGATTGTCCAACACTTCGTGTATTGATGCATATAATATATAATAGAATTATAAATTAAAAGAAAGGAAATAAATAAAATTAAAATATAGGTGAAGCGTATGCAACTATCAGAAACAGTAAAACTATATCCAACTGAATATCAAATAGAGTTAACTAGAAATACTATGTCTGAATATATTTCTACAGTAAATAATATTGTTTCTGATTATACTAATAAAGATAATGGAAATATTGAAAGTGTTAAAGAAATTAAAAATATTAAAAGTATTTCTAAATTAACAACTGCGGATGTGAAAGCAAAACTACCTAGTGCTTTATGTAATCAATGTATTCGTGACGCAAAATCTATTGTCAAAAAATATGATAAGGCATGTAAAGAAGTTGAAAAGGCTAAAAAGAATAAGAAGAATCAAAAAAGTAAAAAGAATAAAAATTCAAAAAATGTAAAAGAAGTAGAAGAAATAAAAGAAGTAAAAAAGTTAAAGGAAATAAAAGTTCCTGTTTTAAAGAAATTATGTTGTTATATCAATAATCAAAACTTTAAAATTCAAGATAACTATATTTCATTTCCTGTAATGATAGATGGAAAATCAAAACGTATTTCTGTTAAAACTAAAATGACAGATAAACAAAAATTAATTTTATCTTCTCATAGACTAGGTACAATGCGTATTGTTATTAAAAATATAAATACATTAGTTGCACAATTTGTATATGAAATTAATGAAATTGAGAAAGTAAATGAAAGCAATAATGTCATGGGAGTAGATTTAGGCATCAAATGTCCTGCAGTAAGTTATTGTACAGATGGAAGTGTTAAATTCTATGGCAATGGTAGAAAAAATAAGTATATGAGAAGACACTATGCAAACTTAAGAAAATGGTTTCAAAAAGCAAAGAAACCAACTGTTGTCAAAAGAATTAAGAATAAAGAACAACGTATTATGAAAGACATAGATCATAAGATAAGTCGTGAAATCGTCAATACAGCAAAGAAACATAAAGCAAAAGTAATAAAATTAGAGCGATTAGAAAACATTCGCTCAACGACAAGAACAAGTCGTAAAAACAATCCTAGTCTGCATACATGGTCTTTCTATAGATTAGCACAATATATAGAATATAAAGCCAAACTTGCAGGAATAGAAGTTGAATATGTATATCCAGCTTATACAAGTCAAAAATGTCCTCAATGTGGAAATATCCACCATGCAAAAGATAGAAAGTATATTTGTAAATGTGGATATCATACACATAGAGATTTGTTAGGTGCGATAAACATTTGTAATTCAACTGAATACATTGGTAACAGATGTATTGCCTAGGGAGCTATATGCTCTGCCCTAGGAGTGGTAATGGCATACCATATCTTGCACTACGACCTACTAGAAATAGACTGGTCATTCAATATATTTTTAATAAAAGTGTAAAAAGAATGTATATTGAAAGGTAGCAAGAATCCCCTGCCTTTAGACATAGGGAGTGTCAACTATAAACAAGCAGGAAGAATTTTATTATTTTCATTGGATGATTATTCTTTAGAAGAATGGATATAAGCTGTAAATTATATCAGTCAAACAAGACAAAAATTTGAAACCAAGGAAGCAACTAGAGATTTTTTATATGTATTAATACTTACAAAAGCAAAGTTATATGACTTATAGAAGAGACTTTATGTTTCTTCTTTTTTAATAGCGAATAAGCTATAAATTTGTTATAGTATTAAGGGAAAGAGATGAAGTAAATGAAAAAAGAACAAAGAAGAAATTTAGGAGAAAAAATTGCCCAGGGAATATTACTCATTGTTTTAATTACTTTAACGATTTTTATGATGAGTGATGTTAAAAAGATTCAAGGAAATGCACGTGTTATTAATTATGCAGGAATTATTAGAGGGGCCACACAAAGAGAAATTAAATTAGAAATATCAGGAAATGAAAATGATGTTTTAATTAAATATTTAGATGATATTTTTTATGGATTGACAAATGGTGGTGGAAAGTATCAACTGACAACATTAAATGATCAACATTATCAAAAGAAATTAACGGAATTACATACTTCTTGGTTATCTTTAAAAGATGAAATTAGTTTAGTAAGAGAAAAGGGATATCAACAAACAAATATTATTAAAATGAGTGAAGAATATTTTTATTTAGCAGATGAAACAGTTACAGCTGCTGAAGATTATTCTCAAAAATGTGCGACAAGATTAGATCAAATAGAGAAAGCATTGATTTTTGTAATTGCTTTAGTTATTCTAATGATGATCAAGGAATCTGTATCAGCAGTTGTTTTAATGAAGAAAAATAGAGAACTTAATAAAAAAGCATATATTGATTTGCATACAGGTTTGCCTAATAGAAGTCGTGTAGAAGAATTGATTGCTCACTATGATCACTTTGATGAACCGACCGCAATTATTGTTTTTGATTTGAATGATTTAAAAGTAGTTAATGATTCTTTAGGACATCTTGCTGGTGATACATTAATTATGAATTTTGCACATATTATCCGTACTTCTATTCCTGAAAAATATTTTGTTGGAAGATATGGAGGAGATGAATTTATTGCTTTATTAAATGATGTTACTCAACAAGACGTAGAAGATATTATTTTACAAGTACAAAACGAAGCAAGATGTTATAATGAATTTAGTAAACAAATATTCATTGATTTTGCCTTTGGTTATGCACTTTCTACGCATAGTCGAGAAACAAATTTAAAGTTATTATTGAATCAAGCAGATAAAAATATGTATGAATGTAAGGCACGTATGAAAGCAAAGAAAAAATCACATTAGGTTGTGATTTTTTTATTTATTATTAATTACTGTGCAACACTATAAAAATTAGTTGCTTGATAATTGTAAATAATATTTGAAGTATTGAACAAAAGTCCATTAGACAAATGAATATTATCATTGATCATAATAGCAGGATCATTTTCATTAAGATTTAATAACTTTGCATCTTCTTTACTTAATTTAATAGCTGTTAAATATTTATCAGCAAAGCCAAAAGATAATTTTAAATCATCTTTTAAATATCTAAAAATAGATCCTTCAGCTATCTCTTTACCTAAATAAGGAACAATATCTTTATTATAATAAGTTCTTTCTAAAGCATAAGGAATACCATCAACAATACGTAATCTTTTTAAATAATAAACAGGCGTTCCAATCTTACAATTCATTTGTTGACTTAACTTTTCATCAGCTTCAATGACTTGAATGTCTAATAACTTATTAACAATTTTATTACCAGGATTATCCATTGTCACGCCACGTGTTGAATTTAAATAAACTGTACCCTTTTTTTTAGGCGCACGAACAAACATCCCATTCCCCTGAACTGAATAAACAATTCCTAAATTAATTAATATTTTAATTGCATTACGAATCGTATTACGACTTACTTTATATTCTTCAATTAATTTTTCTTCAGTAGGTAATTTGTGATTTTCTTCGAATTCTTCGTTCATTATTCTTTTTTGAAGATCATTAACAATCATTTCATATTTTAACATATAACCACCCAAAGTTCATTATATCATAATGTTTTTATTTCACAACACGATTATATAATTGTTGGTATGAATTCTAAAGATTCTATTCTTTTTTATATGAAAGCGCTTTACTTTGCGTAAATGTAGGCATATAATGAATTTGTACCAATGAATTTGGAGGGAATATGATGAAAAGGATATTGAAAGTAGTGTTAGTGGCTTTAATGGTTGTAGCCTCAACTATTAGAGTCGATGCAAAGTCAACAATATCACAAAGGGTTCAAAATATAATTGATAATATGAGCTCAACTGATAAAGTTGCACAAATGATTCAAGCGGATACCCGCTGGATTACACCAGAAGAAGTGGCTGAATATAAAATTGGTTCAATTTTAAGTGGTGGTGGGGCTGCACCATCAACCGGAAATCAATTGAACAATTGGGTAGATTCAGCAAATAGTTATCAACAAGCAGTTATTAATAGTGGAGGTATTCCATTGCTTTATGGAATAGATGCTGTTCATGGAAATAATAATTTATATGGTGCAACAATCTATCCTCATAATATTGGTTTAGCAGCAGCCAATGATCAACAATTAGTTGAAAATATTGGGAGTGCAACAGCCAGTGAAGTAAGAGCAATGGGAGCTAACTGGACATTTACACCAACATTAGGGGTTCCACATAATGAACGTTGGGGACGTACTTATGAAACCTTTGGTGATGATGTTGAACGTGTTACCTCTTTAGGAAATGCTTATATTAAAGGAATTGAAAAAGATGGTTCAACTCTTTCAACTGCTAAACATTATTTAGGTGAAGGTTTAACAACAAATGGAACAAACCAAGGCAATGTTGAATTGAGTGAAAGGGATTATAATGACTTAATCAATGCGAATATGGATAATAAAATTGTTAAAGAAATTCTTACTCCATATAAAAAAGCCATTGATCAAGGTGTTCAATCAATTATGGTTTCTTATAATAGTATTAATGGTAAGAAATGTCATGGGAATAAAGATGTTCTTACAACATTATTAAAAGAAAAACTTGGTTTTGAAGGTATTATTATTAGTGATTATAATGGTTTAGATCAAATTGAAAATCAATCATCTTATAAAGATAAAGCCATTGCTTGTATCAATGCCGGGGTTGATATGTTAATGGTTGCTGAACAAGATGGTGATACACCTCGTTGGAAAAATTTATATAATGCTTTAGTAGAAGCCGTTAATGAAGATAAAATTAGTGAAGAACGTTTAAATGATGCTGTTGCACGTATTTTAACAGCAAAAGAAAATATTGGACTCTTAGATGATTCTTCAAAAGCATACGCTAATAAAGATGCACAAGCATTATTTGGTGGACAAGAACACCGTACACTTGCAAGACAAGCTGTAAGTGAATCTTTAGTCTTATTAAAAAATGATACAGTAAAAGATGGACAAACAATGATGCAAGCATTAGAAAATATGGATAATTTAATGGTTGCAGGAAGTGCTGGCGATGACATTGGTAAACAATGTGGTGGTTGGACAATTACATGGCAAGGATCAACTGGAAATACGACAAAGGGTACAACGATTTTCAGTGGTTTAAAGGCAGCTATGGATAAAAAAGGTGGTACGATTAATTATAGTGCTAATGGCGTATATGCAGATTCTACTTCAAAAGTGGATGCAGCAATTGTGGTTGTCGGAGAAGATCCATATGCTGAAAGCAATGGAGATAGAAGTGCGAGTCAATTAAAATTACCAGCAAGTGATATCAGTACAATTAAACAAATTGAAAATAGTCATCCTGATACACCAATTATTTTAGTTTTAACAACAGGACGTCCAATTGCCATTGCCGATTACGTAAATGATAGTCATATTAAAGGAATTGTCAATGCTTGGCTTCCAGGTAGTGAAGGTGATGGAGTTGCCGATGTATTATTAGGCAATAAAGATTTTGTAGGAACAAATCCAATTACATGGACTTGGTATCCTCAAGATATTACAAGTAAATATACAGATACAAGTAAAGTTTTATATCCTGTAGGATATGGTTTAAAGAAATCACAAAAAACAGGTGATGTTACATCACCAGATGATCCAAATGTTGTAGATTTAGAAAAAACAAATGGAAAATTAGAAGCAGAAGACTTTATTGATGCACATAGTAGTATTCAATTAGAAAATAATGGTACAACTGTTGGATATTTACAAGATGGGCGTTATATGGCTTATAAAATAAAAGTACCTGAAAAAGCAGCATATAAGTTAACTGTTCAAGCAGCTCGTCAATATGAATCAACAATTGAAGGGGCATTTGAATTATATTTAGATGATGAATTAGTTTTAGAAAAGAAGAATACATCTATTGTTTCAACAGGTAGTTGGACAACATTTACTGCTCAAGAAATGAACGCTTTAGTAAGTTTAAAAGCAGGTGTTCATGAACTTAAACTTGTAGCACGTGATAAAGATTTCAACTTTGATTATTATACATTTGAAAAAGCTGGTGATTATGTAGGACCAGTTGTTCCAGAAGAAGTGACGAATGTTGGGACAGGTGCTATGTTACAAGAAGGTGCTGTTGAAGTAAGTATGTCCTCTTCAGAAAATTCACAAAGCATGTCATGGTATAAAGGTGAATTTGAAATTTCTAATAAAAATGCAATAAAAGATGCTTTAGATCTACGTGTAGCAGATGATTCTAAGCAAACAACAATTATTGTTAATGATCAAAAAACATATCAAAGTGTTTTAGGAATGGGAACTTCTATTGAAGAAGCAACAATTCATAATTTATTAAAGATGACTGATGAAAATCGACAAGCATTTTTAAGAAGATTATTAGATCCAGTTAATGGTATGGGAATGTCTTTAATTAGGGTTACAATTGGAACATCTGATTTTACAGCTCAAGACTTCTATACTTATTATGATGGAACTGGTAAAGAATTAGATGGAAAACCAGATTGGAATAATGTAACTGGTAAAGGATTTAGTATTCAAAAAGATCAAGATTATGGTGTTATTAAAGTTCTTAATGAAATGTTAACGATTGCTAAAGAATTAGGAGTAGAAAATAATCTTAAATTCTTTGCGTCTTCTTGGACACCACCAGGATGGATGAAAACAGCAACTTCTAGTAGTAAATCATATGAAAATAATGATTTATTATTAAAAGGTGGAAAATTAAATGATGCTTATATTAATGATTTAGCTAAATATATGGTGCGTTATGTAGAAGAGTATAAAAAACAAGGTATTCCAATTTATGCTATGACTCTCCAAAATGAACCATTACTTGAAATCAACTATCCAAGTTGTGCTATGACAGGAACACAAGAAGCTAAACTTGCTAAAGCTATTAAAGCAAAATTAGCTCAAAGTACAATTTTAAATGATCAAGAAAAAGCTGTTAAATTATGGGCTTTTGATCATAACTTTGATGGTGCCGATAATTTTATGAAAGATTTCTTTAAAGAAGCTGGAGATGATTATAATATTGATGGTATTGCCTTCCATCCATATGGAGGAAATGCTTCAACAATGGGATCTTTCTATGATAATTACAAAGACAAATTAAGTATGAACTTAACTGAAAGATCTGTTTGGGGAACAAGTGGTGCTAATGATATTATTACTTGGTTAAGAAATGGTTCTGAAAGTTATAATAGTTGGGTAACAATGTTAGATAGTAATGTTGGGACTCATCATTGGGTAGGAACACCTGATCCAACATTATTTGTACAAGATGCCAATAACCCTCAAAGATATTGGGCAACACCTGAAGTATATATCATGTCTCAATTTACTAAATATGTAAAACCAGGATATGTTCGTATTGATACAAATAATGGAAGTAGTTCAACTGTTACAAATGTCGCTTTTAAAGATCCTGAAACAGGAAAAATTGTCATGATTGTTACAAATCGTAGTGGCTCTGATCAAAAATTTAAAGTGATGATGAATGGCACACAATTTAATGCTGTTTTACCTGCTGGTAATGTAGCAACTTATATTTGGGATGGTTCTATTGCTGAAGTCAAAGGAAATGAAATTCCAGGTGTATTAAAAGCAACCGATGCAGTTAATTATGATAAATTAAAAGTTAAAGATGATGGTTCTGGATTTGGAAACGTTCAAGATGGTGCTTGGGCAGATTATCTAATTGATGTTAAAGAAGCAGGTCTTTATAATGTTTCAATTCCTCACGCTATTGGACCAACAAGTGGACCATCAGTTGATAGTAATACTGACAATAAACAAATTGTTTTAAAAGTAGATAATCAAGAAGTAGGACGTACAGTCACTAAACGTTTTGATACTTGGTCTAAAGATTGGAATGCATGGAGTACAACAAGAAATGTTCAAGTCCAAGTAAAATTAAATGCCGGCGTACAAAGACTTACATTATCCTTACCACAAGGGGATATGGATATTGGTGCTTTAACATTTACTAAAGCAAAAGATGTTTTAAATGTACCAGGGTATATTAATGCATTAGATTATAGCTATGGTGAAAATATTATTGCTGAAAATAACGAAAATGTTGGTTTCTTTGATGATAATGATAAATTAGAATATACCGTCAATGTTCAAAAAGCAGATAATTATAAGATGAAACTTGAATACGCTAAAGCTGAAAAAGATGCGGAATTTGATATTTATGTAGATGATGTTTTAACAACATCAAGTACTTTAGAAACAACCGGAAGCTTTAGTGCTTATAAAAAAGGAACAGTTGCTATTGATTTATCAGAAGGTAGTCATAAAATTATGTTTGTTCCTAAAAATAATGGTGGATTTAATTTAAAATCATTATCATTTGGATCATATATTCAATTAGAAAACGATTCATTAAAAGAAGGGAAATTAGATGGACAAAAGATTATTGTTCATTTAAAAGATGGTAAATTTAATGAACGATTAAATAAAGATAATTGGAAAATTGATTTACCTCAAGGAATTGATTTTGATTTAGATAGAGTAAGTGATACAGAAGCAACAATTACTTTAAAAGGACAAGAAGTTGTAGATTACGATAGTAATCGTACTTTAACTGTTGAAATCAATGCTAAAGAAGTAGGAGATAAAGATTACTCATTAAGCAATCAAACAATCATTGAAGCAGTTAATGATGAAGAAAGCTTAGAAGATATTGGTAATCTTGATTTTGATAGCAATACATTTGATTTAAAGATTACAGGTGGTAAATTTAATCAAGAAATAAAAGCAAGTGATTTAACATTAAGTGAAGAAATTGCACAATATGTTAAAGTAAGCAAAGTTGAAGTAAGCAAAGATGGTACAACAGCAACTGTTACATTAGAACGTACAAATACAAATTATGATGATCTTGCAGGAACAATTACTGTTAAACCTAGTGGCTATAGTGATGGTGATTTAGATTTAGTTTCAAATATTAAATTATTAAAAACAGATCGTTTACCAGATAGTATTGATGTAAAAGATGAAGCTGTTAAATTAAGTGAAAATGATGCTTATCGTAAAAAAGGTACTTTAGTAAATGGTGCTAAAGGAGATTATTTAGATTTCTTCTTAAATGTAGAAGAAGAAGGAAACTATGTTTTAACTTATAAAGTTAAAGATGATGAAGCTGTTACGAATGGTTTGAAATTAAGTGGTGGTTTAGGATTAGCAACAGATAATTTAGGTAGTGTTTCTTTTGGTAAATATTGGGGAAATACTCAAGGTTATGCACAAATGTTAAACTTAAAAGCTGGTAAACAAACTTTAAGACTTGAAGTAAATAATCCAAGCTTTGAATTAACAAATTTACAAATCAAAAAATTAACAGATGCAGTAGAAGTTAAAGATGTAAAAAATGAAGTAACAACAATTAAGGCTGATCAAGTTATTGATGGTTCTAAAGAAATTGGTTGGGCAATTGAAGGTTCTTCAACTAAAAATATTGGATTTGGTTCAGCAGGTACTTATCAAGATTATTATGTTGATGCTAAAACCGCTGGAGTATATGATTTAAAGATTAACTATAGTCATAATTGTGGTAGTGATACAAAAGCTATTATTATGAAAGTTGATGGTAATACAACTACTCCATTAGGAGAAGTTACTTTAAAAAATACTGGTGGATGGTCTAACTATCAAGACAGTGATACAATTGAAGTAAAACTAGACGCTGGTAAACAATTTATTCGTATTTATGATGACATTGATGGTTTCAATTATCGTCATGTTGAATTAACATTTAAAGGAAAACAAGATGTTACAGCTCCAGAAATTAGTGGTAATGATGCGATTATTTATGTAGATGATGATACAGACATCAAAGATTTATTAGCATTAAAAGCAATAGATGATGTTGATGGTGATTTATCAGATAAATTAACAATTAGCGGTGATTATGATTGTCATCAAGCAGGAACTTATACAATTATAGTAACTGTAAAAGACGAAGCTGGTAATGCAGCAAGTAAAACATTTACAATTACAGTTGTTGAAAAAGCAAAACTTGTAATTGATTCTAAAGAATTTAATGTTGGTGATAAATTTGATCCATTAACTGGTGTTAAAGCTTATGATGTTGATGGTACAGATATTACAGATAAACTTACAGTTGTAAGTAATGATGTTGATACAAGTAAAGCTGGAACTTACCAAATTGTTTATAAAGTAATTGATGCTCTTGGTAATGAAGTTGAATTTACAAGAGAAGTTATTGTAAAGAAAGTAAAAATAGATATTGAACCATCTAAACCTGGTGATACAACACCATCAAAACCAAATGATTCTTCATCTAATAATCAACCATCTTCTTCAAATAATGGAAAACAAACAATTACTGGTCAAGTTGTTAAATCAACAAAAACAGGAGATAGCACACCAATTATAACAATGATGGCTATGCTTCTAGTGGCTGGTTTAGGAATTATGGTTTTAAGAAAAAGAAAATATAATCGTTAAAAATAATTAGATTATAGAATTTAAGATTAGGATTGTTCATATAAACAATCCTTTTCTTTTTATTGTGGAATGAATTAAAAAAATGAAAATATTTATTAAAAATCAATAATTATGGAAAAACGGTACGCTTAACAAAAGAAGAAAGTTATTTATCTTTTCAAGAGTTGAATATTAAAGATTATGATGAAAAAAGGATTGAATAACAATCCTTTTTCATTTATCCCATTTTTTTATGAATATTATTTGTATTTTTAATAATGTAAATAGGTCTTTGTTTCGTTTCAAAGTAACATGATGAACAATATTGACCTAAGATAGAAACAAAGATAAGTTGCAAACCACTTAAAAATAAAACTAAACTTGTAAGATAGGAAACAGGATGAACAAAAACAGAGTATAAAGAAACAATACAAGAAATACCTATTAAAATACCACCAATGACTCCTGCAATCGTAATAGGTGTTGATGAAAATGAGAAAATGCCTTTAAATGCATAGGAAAATAAACTAGCAAAATTCCATTTACTTTTACCAACAGGACGTTCAACATTATGAAATTCAAGCCATTTTGTATTAAATCCTACAAAAGAAAATAATCCTTTCATGTAACGATTATATTCTTTAAGTTCTAAAATAGCATTGACCATTTGTCGAGACATCATTCTAAAATCACCAGCACCATCATCCATATCCATTTTTGTAAGTTTTTGAATCACTTTATAAAAACTATGAGATAAAAAGTTTCTTAATTTTCCTTCACCAGTACGATCAATACGTTTACCGGCACAACAATCATATTCTTCATATTTTAATGAGTTATACATTTCTTTTAATAAATAAGGAGGATGTTGTAAATCTGCATCCATAATAACAACATAATCTCCACTAGCATTTTCAAGTCCTGCATACATAGCGGCTTCTTTTCCAAAATTACGAGAAAAAGAATAATAGAAACAATGAGGATTTTTATGAGCTAGTAATTTTAAAATATCTTCACTATGATCATGACTACCATCATTGATAAAAAGTATTTCATAATCAATATTTTCAATACTTTCTAAAACATGAGTCACTTCTTTATAAAAGAGTGGTAAAACATCTTCTTCATTAAAACAAGGAACAATAACACTTATTTTATCCATGACAAACACCTTCTTCTTTAAAAATTTTAAATTTACATAAAATATAATTTGATAGAATCGTAATAAAACTGACGCATACTTTAGAGATCATTGGTTGAAGATTTAATAAATCAATTAAAAGATAAAGACATATATTTTCAATCAATAACGTCATAAATCTTAATAAGATAAAAGATATAAATTCTTTTTTTATATTATTTGTACTTTTAAACACATATCTTTTATTTGTATAATAAGCAAACAAAACTGCAAAAATCCAAGAAATACTATTAGCGATTAACCAATGACTATGTATTTTTAACAAAATGAAATAAACAACATAATTTACGAGAGTTGTCATCCCACCTACAAAAACATAACTCACTATTTCTTTTGTATCATCCTTCATTTTTTCGTCTCCTTTCAATAATATAATTTATAAAAATCACCATAAATCCAAAGTAAGATAGAATAAAACCTAAACGATATCCAGTAGGGGTAAATTTTATTTGAATTTTATGTTTTCCTTGATTAATAGGACATCCTAAAAACGCTTCATTTACAATTTCACTCTTTACAACTTTACCATCGATATAAATTGTATAACCACGATCATAAGGAATACGAGTTATAAAATAACCATCATTTTTAACATTAATTGATCCTTTTAAAACATCTTTTCCTTTTTGAATATTTAAAGAATCTACTTCTTTGTTTCTATTTTCAATAACTTCTTTATTTAAAGAATAAGTTTTAATATTTTTAAGATCATAATGTCCTTTAGATAAAGAAATAGATAAAGTTTTAATATTTTCACCAGATAATAAATAAGTAAAATGTGTATGTTGATTATAATAAGGTGAATTACTTCTAGATAATTTATTTTTAATCCCATTGATTGTAATAGAGACACTTTGATGTGGTTTATAATTTTTAATATCGCCTTCAATAACAATGATTTGATTTTTAGTCTTTCTTTGAAGAGAAAAAGTGATTTTTTTATTTTTCTTTTGTTGAATTTGATATGAACTCTTTAAACCCATGTCTTCTTTGATAAATTGACTTTGATCTGTACTATTTCCATTTTTTACAATGGCATGATTATAAAGAATATCCAAGGTATAAGGATATTGCAGTTGATGAAACTGATTTTGGCTATAGAGTTTATTTGTTGCATAAGCAATAGGCATAATATCTTGACTTTGATAAAGTTTTAAATCTTTAATAGCATCAATTTCTTGATAACCATCGATTTTCTTTTTTGAGATAATTGAATCAACGGATAACATCTTTAAATAGAAAAGATTATTTTGATCTATTTGTCCAACACGATTATTTAAAGAAATAGGAATCTTTAAAGTATCAAATAAAAATGAATTATAAAGATGATGATTTGTTGATGTATAACCTGAAAGACGGGTTACTTGATTTTGATAAGTTTGATTCATATTTTGATGAATTTCATTCATATTAACTAAAGTATTTATAAAATTTCTTTGAATCAATGTTTCTACTTCTTGATTTGCGTATTTTTTATATTGTTTATTTGGTAGAAAACTGGTTGTAGGATTATTGTAATAAACAACGAATAGTGGGACTAAAAGATAAATAAAACATCTTTTTTTATTTGTTTTTGAAAAATAAAGAATGATTAAACTAATAATTAAATCAAGAAAAACAAGTTCAGATCTTTGTATAAAAAATAATGGAAAAACAAAGAGAAATAGCATATACTTATTGATCTTAAAATGATTATTTTCTAATACAAGACCTGCTTGTAAAATAACCAAAGGTAAAAAAACAATCAGTATTTTACTTCTAGCATATAAAAACCCATTCATAATCAAACTGACGATAGGGCATAACATAGAAATCATTAAAATAATTGATAGAGTACGTGTCTTTTCTTTAAATAATCCAAAGACAATTAAAACCCAGAACATATAAGTGAGACCACAGCCATAGTTATTATAAAGAAGTCCCTTTAGTGAAAAAGTCGGAATCAATAAACTAAGATAGTTGGTTGCATTCACACTTTTATTTCCACCAGCAATTACAAATAATGTTGGAATTGTATAAATAGCTGTCAATAAAACAATAAGAAGATAAGCAGCAATTAAATGTAAAAAATGTTTTTTATAGTTTTTATAACGATAACAATGAAGCATAAAATAAATAAAACAAACAATAAAACACCCAACACAATAAAAATAACTATGTAATACAATACAACTTCCCCAGATAACAATACTTGTTATCTTTTGACTTATAAAATAACGATCAATACTACGTAACATTAAAAATAAAAAAGGCATATAATTTACAAACATGATTTGTTTATGAAATTGAAAAAATAAGGCTGAAAGTAAAGTGAATAAACTCATCAAAAAACATAGATAACGATTTTTAAGATGATTTCTTAAAAATAAATAACAAGCAATCAGTGTTAAAATTATTAAAAATACTTGATAGAAAATGATGATATTGACCATTTTTACATGAATCAATAAAGCACCTAATAAAACATCAAACCTTAAAGTACCATAATAAGAAAAATGATAAATATTAACACCTGACATTAAATTTGAAAGATAAGTAGGAAAAATTGTTCCTTCACTTCTAATTGCATGTCTTAAAGCATCAGCAAGAGTGACATGCTGGTTAAACCAATCAATTGAATTTCCAAATAAGAGATGTTGACTTTTTACTATGAAGACCATAAATAATGGTATAATAGTTAAAACCAACATATACAAATAATCTTTTTTCTTCATCTTTTTTTACCTCGCTATTCATTCTAGCAAGTCATTCTTAATAATTCCCTTAATCAATTCTAAAGAAATCATAAACAAATAAAGTCTACGTAAAAGGAGGCTTTAGAAAGTCTTAAGAATTCTTATGAATTATTATTAAGAAATAAGTGATAAGGTATAATAGGTGATAGAAATGAAGAAAAGTATTCTCGTTATTTGTATAATGGTTGTTTTAGGATGTTTTTTAATAGATGATTCTAAATGTTTACATCAAAAAGAAATTAATCAAATAGATTTAAAACAATGTCAGAAATTAATGATCGTTGCACATCCAGATGATGAAACAATTTGGGGTGGAAGTCATTTATTGAAGGGACATTATTTAGTTGTTTGTCTAACAAATGGAAATAATGAAAAAAGAAAAAAAGAATTTATGAGGATTATGAAAGAGACACATAATCAAGGATTAATGTTTGATTATCCAGATAAAACAAATGGTCAAAGAGACAAGTGGTTACATGTTAAACAAAAAATAAAAAAAGACATTACCTATATTTTAAATAAGAAAGCATGGGCGATGGTTGTAACTCATAATCCATTAGGAGAATATGGACATATTCATCATCGGTTAACATCACAAATAGTTAGTATAGAAGCAACAAATCAAAATTTATATTATTTTGGAAAATATTATAAAAAGAAGCATGTTCCTCATGCATTAAAGAAGATAAATCAAAAAAATTATGATGAGAAAATGCAGTTAATACAAAAATATGCATCACAAAAAAAAGTAATGGAACATCTAGATCATATGATGAACCACGAAAACTGGGTCAAAGCAAAAGATTGGAGAAGTTTATGAAAGAAAAGATAATGATCGTTGATGATCATGAAGACATTAGAGAAGTTGTTCATGTTTTACTTACAAATGAAGGCTATCAAATCATCGAAGCCAAAGATGGAAAAGAAGCGCTAGAGTTATTAGATGATGAGATAGATCTTATTATTTTAGATGTCATGATGCCTGAAATGAATGGCTATCAAGTGTGTTTATTAATGAGAGAAAAAACTAATGCTCCTATTTTATTTTTAACGGCTAAAGGTCAAGAAAGTGATAAAACATTAGGTTTTTCAAGTGGAGGGGATGATTATTTAACCAAACCTTTTTCTTATAATGAACTCAATGCAAGAGTAAAAGCTTTATTAAGGAGATATCATGTTTATCAAGGAAAAGAAAAAGAGATTTCTTCAATAAGAAAAACATCGATTATTGAAAATTTAGAAGTCAATCAAGAACATAAAGAAGTTAAGTTGAATGGAAAAAAACTTTCTTTGACAGATTTAGAATATGAAATTTTAGATTATTTGTTACTAAATAGAAAACAAGTTATTTCTGCAAGTCAACTATTTGAAGCTATTTGGCATGAAAATTATTATTATGGGGCGAATAATACGATTATGGTACATATTCGAAATTTAAGAAAGAAAATAGAAGATGATCCACAAAACCCACGTATTATTAAAACAGTATGGGGAAAGGGGTATTATATTGACTAAAAGAAATTTGAGTTTATCAATGAAAGTCGTTTTATTACTTCTTTCTTCGGCTATTTTAGCCATCTTATGTTATGCCTTTTTTAGAAACAATGTAACAGATTTCTATACTTTCATTGAAACCGTTGAAAAACCTTTTAACGAAAAAACGTTTATAAAAGGTTTTAAAGAAGAAGCAAAAAATATTTCTATTTATTCAAAAGATAAAAATGATAAAAAGGAATTGAAAAAGCTTTTAAAGAAGCATGATGATTATATGAATCTTCTTCTTTATGATGAAAATGAATCGTATATTGATAGTAGTTTAGGAAAAATTCTTGATGAGCCGGCAGGATTTACACCTTTGTATATTTTAAAAAGTGATTTTGAACAATATGCATTTAATAATTTTTTTAGAGAAACAATAACATTTAAAGATGGTGAGGGAATTGTTTATGTTAGTTCTATGCATTTATTAAAATATATAAAGTATTATTTTTATTGTGCTTTATTTGTTAGTTTATTAGTTTTCTTTTTACCTACATTTATTTTTATTAGAAAAAAAGTGAAATATATTAATATTTTAAAAGAAGAAGTATTAAATATGTCACAAGGAGATTTAAATCATCCAATGACAATCAAGAGTCATGACGAATTATCTATATTGGCACGTGAAGTTGATATTTTAAGAACAACCTTAGATTCAAATTATCAAAATGAATCAAAAATTAAAGAAGCTCATCAAGAATTAATTACTTCTTTATCACATGATTTAAGAACACCGCTTACTACGCTAAGAGGTTATTTGGATATTTTAAGCTTACATTGTTATAAAGATAAAAAACAAATGGATCATTATTTAAAAGGATGTATTGAAAAAAAAGAACAAATTAAAGATTTATCAAATAAAACATTTGAATATGCACTTGTTTTTGAACAAGATTTATTGCCTCAATTAGAAACGATTCAAAGTGAACAATTTATATATTATCTTCAAGAAAATCTTGAATATTTAGAATTAGAAGGATTTAGGATTGAAAAAGAAATTGATATATGCTCAGTTGATTTACAATTAGATTTATCAATGATGAAAAGAATGATCAATAATATTTGTTCAAATATATTGAAATATGCTAAAAAAGATAAACCTATTTATTTAGAAATTAGTATTAAACAAGGTAAAATAAAAATTGTTTTTGAAAATGAAAAGAAAAAAGATTTACAAAAAATTGAAAGTAATAAAATTGGTTTAAAAAGTGTTCAAAAAATTGTAGAAACACATCACGGACAATTGTTTATCCAAGATTTACCAGAAACATTTGTTTTAATTATTACTCTTCCATACAATTAGATGCTTTAGCGAAGGCATCTTTTTTTTGGACTATTTATCCATTGAAAGAAGGAAAAAAGAAGATAAAATGATAATAGAAATGAGACAAATGTG
>OLPQ01000691.1_pt1 | contig 27804 bp, 24 predicted proteins | sample 1672451 | NCBI WGS metagenome assembly OLPQ01 (sample SAMEA3136687, study PRJEB25190) | human gut metagenome | biome: human gut; feature: human-associated habitat; material: faeces | place: Austria | collected 2013
GTCAAGGTCAGCAGGAGCGTCAAATCCGAAAGGATTTGGCGCTTTTTTGTTTTTATGGCCTCAATCGCGGCAACGCTTGTTCCAAGCCGTTGGCGATGGAGCGCTTGCGGCGTATGTCCAGATGGCCGTAGATGTTTGCGGTCATCTTGATGTCCGAATGGCCGAGCCACTCCTGCACGTCCTTCAGACCGTAGCCCTCCGACAGCAGCATGCTGGCGCAGGTGTGGCGCAGGTCGTGGAATCGGATATGGGGCAGGTTGTACTTCTTCAGCAGCTTGTGGAAGGTGTGGCTCACATAGTCGGGGGAGTAGGGGTGCCCGTCCTCCCAGGTGAACACGTAGTCGTTGTCTATGTAGTCCTTGCCGAAGTGGTTGCGGTAGTATTGCTCCTGCTGTAACAGAATTTTGAACAGCCGCACCGCATCGTCTGTCAGGGGAAAGCTGCGGAAACTGGATGCGTTCTTGGTCTTGTTCTTCTCCACGACCTTCGTGACCCGGGCCACGGTGTGCCGTATGGTCAGCGTTTGCATCGCAAAGTTGATGCTGTCCCATTTCAGCCCCAGCACCTCGCTGCGGCGCAGACCGTACAGTGCGGTGACATAGATGATAGGGTAGAGACGCTCGTTTTTGACGGCGGTCAACAGATCACGCATTTGTGCTTCGGTGTAGAACGTGCCGGTAAACTGCGCCGCGTGCGGCATGACGACCAAATCGGCGGGGTTTGTCTGGATCAGACCGTCCCTCTGCGCCAATTTGAGCGTCTGATTGAGCACGTTCTTGTGCTGACGCAGACTGACCGCGGATAGGCCGCCGTGGCCGTCAGAGCGCCCGAATTTAGCCTTTACGTTGATGTACGTCTGCAGCGTCTCGCCGTCAACATCACACAGCCGGATTTGCAGGTCATCGAAGTAGGGGAGAATGTGCGCCCGGGCCTGAACCTCGTAGCCTTGGTAGGTGACCTCGTCCACACGATGCCGGACATCCTCCAGCCAGCGGCGTACAGCGTCACTGAATAGAATATCGTGAGGGGCAGCCTGCTCAGGCTTTTCGCCGAGCATGTCAAGCATGATCTGCCTGGCCTTGCCCTCGTTTCCTGTTACTGACAGACCTGTGGAAACCCAGGTCTGATTTTTTTTGCCATCTGTCGTATGCGTGAGCACAACATAGTATTTGTCGTTTTTTACGCGCAAGCTGGCGGTCATGAGAAGGGCCTCCCAAAGCATTGTGGCATAAGATTGCACCTCCAAGATTCGACTGTCGGGACGGGGCGTTTTCCTCGTCCGCAAAACCAGTATACTACAATCGTTACGATTTCAAAAATGTACGAATGGAACCAATATGGCGGCACAGCAATGCCGTGAAAGCGAGCGCCTTCACGGCATAATCTGCTGCTATATTGGTTTTGCGTTTTTCTCCCCCTGCAAATTCCAGACAGGCAACCCTTCCCGGCGCTGTGCCCTGCAAGGCAGCCTTTGGGCCGGCCTTGCAGCATGTTGTCACGCTTTCTTGGCACGCTCCCCGGGATATCCCGGATTCTGGCGCTGCTTCCCCAAAAGCGGTACGGCAGAGGACGCTATTCAGTTGTGGTGAGAGGAAGTATATCTCCCCTCAATTACAATGGATAGCGTCGGAGAGTGGGAATGGGACGGAAAGAAAATAAAAATTTTACTTTTGAAGTGAGCACGGAGGGCGATGGACTCATTTTTTGGCATTGGAGCCTGAAATGTAAAAGAATTTTACAGAATTATTGGATTCCTGAAGCTGATAGCATATAATAATGGCAGAAGGGAGAAATAAAAAGTGCGTTTTGATGAACTTTTTGCCATGAGAAAACTGATAGGGACAAAATTAAAGGACTATATTCGCAGCAATGGATTCTCAAAGGTATCGTTCTGTATGAAAACAGAAATTTCTTGCCCTACTTTAGATAAGATTTTGAATGGTGAGATAGATAATAAGAGTACATTCAATAAGGATTTGAATAAAATTCTTACAGGTTTGAACATGGACCTGGATACTTTGATGGAATCTTCACCGAGAGCGCAAAGTGTAGATGTCATGTGCTCACAGAATGCTCAAATAGATTATCAGATGAATGATAAGGCAAAGATGGAGCACGATCTGTTGCAGGATATTCTAAACCTTTGCAGTGTTTATTATTAAAGGCGGAAGGCTATGAATGAACGAATTAAAGTAGCCAGTTTAAGACGCACCTATGCATCGCTAGAATAAGTTTGCAATTATCTGATGAATCTGGTATACTTAATTAAAACTATGAGAAGGATGATATCGGGCTGATTTTGAGAAAGAAGTGAGCATTATGAACATTAACAAGCTTGTTTTTAGGAATTTTAAGACCTTAGAGAATGTTTCATTTGAACCGGGGCGTGTAAATGTATTCATTGGTGCAAACGGATCCGGTAAGACTACTGTTCTTGAGGCGATAGGATTACTTTGTGCTGCTATGACTGATCGTATAGATAATTCGAGTATGCAGCGAAAAGGAATTCGTCTAAGCGTTCCAGGCCTTTATAAATCGGCATTTTCCGATTTGAGGAGAAAAGCGCCTACTATTAATTTTGACGTATCTTGGAGTCAAAATGAAAAGAACTATCAGTATGCGGTTAATTTAAATGTTCCAAATGAATCCGACTCAGCTAGACGAGATATGTGGCGGTATCATTCGGAAAAATTGACAGTAAACAATGAAACGGTATGGGGGAGAAGTGGAGCATCAAAGACGACTTATGATCCATATGTTGGCTTGCTAATGCTTGAACCAAATGAAGAACTAGCCGAGGTTAGAACAGAGATAGAAAAGTTTAAAAATTACGCGATTTATCAACCGAATACTCAAGCACTACGGGGAACGCTTCCGGATCCATATCAGGTCAACCCTATCGGCTTATGCGGTGGTAGGCTTGCGGAAGCGATTGAAGAAATTATAAGGAAAGATGAAGACGGCGAAAGCTATTTACAGGACCTTCCTTTAGACGATGTTCTCGAACTAATAGACTGGGCAAGTGGATTTGATGTGGCTTCGCCTAAAAAGTCCAGTGTAAATGCTGCTGTACCAACATCAAGAAGAATTTTGGAATTCCAAGATCGTTATTTAACTTCAAAAACTAGTTTTACCGCTTATGATGCAAGCGAAGGAGCACTATATGTACTTTTTCTGCTCTGCTTAGCATTGCATCCTGATGCTCCTGGTATTTTTGCAGTTGATAGTTTTGATCATGCTATGCATCCGAGACTTGCGCGAGAGACAACAAGATTGTTCTGCAAAACAATTTTAGAACAGGATAAGACTGTTTTTGTGACAACGCACAATCCACTTGTTTTGGATGGGCTTGATTTAATGAATGATGATATAAGATTGTTCGCGGTGAACAAAAGCAGAAAATCTGGTCATACAACTTTGCAGAGAATACAAATCACCAAGGAACTCATGGATTCGGGATACTCGCTGTCGAGATTGTGGACGGAAGGAAGACTGGGAGGCGTACCAAATCTGTAATGAAAACGATAGGAATTGTTGCAGAAGGTCCCCGTGATTTTGAATTGATTGCTGCGGTTATTGATACTATAACCAATGAGGAAAACAGCTATCAAATGATCCAACCGGAGCCCGACATGGCTGGACGGTTCGGAAATGGATGGAAAGGGGTCTGGAAATGGTGTGAAACAAATCAGGGAAGCCTAAACACTTATATGAACTCTTTGACCCCAGTCCTTGATTTTTTGGTTATTCATATGGATGGAGACGTTGAAAGATGTGAAAAGGAAGTCCATTGTGAATGTCAAAGAAAATTCTGTGATGCACCAGAGAGCGCACACCCGCTTACTTGCGAAAAAATCGCAAACAACCGGAGCGATTGTCCTGTCATTTTACCGTGTGAAGAACATGAGAACACTCCAGAAGCAGGGGCAGATTTTCTGAGAACATTCATAAACGCATTGTTACGGCCAGAAGACGAACTGGCCGTAAGCTATATGATTCCGTTTGATGCAACAGATACATGGATTGTAGCGGCATTTGATCAGTATGAAAACTATGAGGTTTTGTCTGATCCATGGACTAATATCATCGCACACGCGCCTCAATATCATGGAATCAAAATTAGAAATCGCCCTCATAAAGCAAAAAGAACGTATGAGGAACTGATTTCAGTTGTATGTGACAACTGGAGTGACGTTGTTGCAAAATGCCCGCAAGCAAAACGTTTTGATGAGGATGTGCGTAGATTTTTAATAAAGTGAAAATCCGAATGTGATTCTACATTGACGGAGAGAATGGTTGGATTCCATATGGGCTTGCAAAAAGTCGTCCGATGAATTTCAAAATACGTTTACCCGGTATTCAATTCGTCCAGAACAGTTGATTGAAAATGCAACTGAAAAATTAGAAAACTACGATTTAATGAGTGTGGTAGCGATTTGTCTGGGAAAACTTGATTCTGAAAACTATACAGGTATTCTAAAATTCTTGGATGTGTTGCTTTCTTCGTCAAGAGCAACTACGGAGAAAATTCTCGAAGAAGAGTTTGGCGTTGCAATGAGCGAAGAACTGGAAAAAAGTGCTTATTATGTGTAGCCTTAGTCGGGGCGTCAAGGCAGAGGCCAGAGAAGAGGGCAGAAAAGAAGGCATTAGCATAGGTAAGATTGGGATGCTCGTTCAGCTTGTTCGAGAAGGTGATTTGAAACCAGCGCGTGCTGCCTAAAAAGCTAAAATGGCAGCCGAAGAGTTCATGAAAATAATGACGACCTACCCATTGTAGGCTGTATAAAACGAAAATTATATCGAATGTAGTATAACAGTGAAAGGAACGTGTGCTCTATGCTAAGGTGGTTACATATTTCGGATCTCCATTTTAATAATGATGACATGAGCACAATTTCTCTGCGTGAAGAGTTACCACAATTTTTGAAGAGTAGTAATCTTCTCTGTGACTATGTTTTTTGTACGGGGGATATTCGTACAGCAAATGCGAATTCTAATACGTTTACAGATGAAGCAGCAAAGTATTTGATTGATCTTTGCGCCGCAGTAGGGTTGACAACAGATAGGCTGTTTATTGTGCCAGGAAATCATGATGTGGATAGAAATTCGGATGGGCGAGATGGTGCGATAAAGAAAATCAGCTTTCAGCGAGGGGGATATTATGATCCCAAATACGGAACGATCAAAGACGAAGATTTGAAGTTGATCTATTCTGGTCAGAAAGATTTTCGCAATTTTCTTTCTAAATTGTATCCTGCTAGTCGCGTGGAAAAGTATTCAAATCCCTTGCAACCTCATTTCAATATAGAAACGCCTGATTTCAATGTTTTACATATCGACTCGACTTTAACATATACCCAAGATCAGGAAGCAACAGATTTGATTATAGGAACGAAATTGTTGCAAAATGCATTAAGGAATCTTAACCCGAATAAGCCGACCATTCTGCTTTCACATTATCCCTTTACAGCACTTCTTCAAGAAGAGAAAAAGTACGTACGGGAATTGCTGTGGAAAAAAGGCGTGCGCTTATGGCTGGGAGGTCATGAGCATGACCATATGGTTCATCCGATTGACTACCTCGATTCTCTCCAAGCAGGTGAACTGCGTATGGAAGAACGGAGCCGTGCGACAGTGTTGATTGGTGAAGTTGACGAGAATACACATACAGGTTATGTGACGGCATACACATGGTTTGCGGAAGGATGGGCGAAATATCCAATTCTTTGGCACGATGGGAGAAAAGAGGACCAGTACCCTTTTCAATTAAGGCTTCCGGATGATAATGGCCAATCCCGTGAAGCCGTGAAAGCGAACCGGGCCAACACAGAGTTTGTCGGGAGAACAAATGTCATTGAGAGCATCCTTCCTCGCATTGAGGGCGTGGAAGAGGATAGCCTAAAAGAAGTGTTGAGTCATGCGTGGATTACAGAAAAACCACATTTGATCCTTCTTGCAAATGGTGGCATGGGAAAGACAACCATGCTACTTAATATGTGTGAAAATAGCGAGAACGTGAATTTATATATTCCGGCTGAACGTTTGGTGGCCATGAGAATGGGGATAAAAAGCTACTGTGTGCGATCCTTATTTGATGGCGATGAAGCGCGATTCGAGGAATTCTGCGGAGTTAAATATTCTCAGCCAAGTTTGGTTCTGCTGGTCGATGGCCTAAACGAGATTGATGCGAAAACAGAACGAGATTTTATTAATGAAATAAAAGCACTGAATTTGCTCAAGGGAATTCAGTTTGTTGTTTCTTCAAGAACAAACTTTACTGCGCGTTATAGCATGACCGGATACAGCGTGCGACAACTGATTCCATTGAGTGACGAGCAAATAGAGACCGTGTTCTCCGCCGAAGAATGGTCTGGAATCAAAGATACCTTTACATTACACAAACTATTATCTAACCCGATGATGGTTACAATGTATAAGGAGATATGTCCAATTATAAAACAGTACGAAAAAGAAGAATGTTTGGACTGGATTATTCCAATTAAGAATTCGTCGGATTTGTTGCATAATTATTATGTTGCACAAATCGCTGTCTTATTGCAGAGAAGTGGTGTTGATGGAGAAAAAATACAAGTTGCGTATCAAGCTGTTTTTGAAATTCTTCCTGCATTGGCGTATGAATTCGATATCTCGTACTGTTTAAATAAGAGTAATGTGGAATGCCGGGGACTTCTCCAAAGAATCTTGAAGGTGCACCATGTAAATGAAGAAAAAATTCTGCCGCTCCAGGAAAGATTCCGTGACTATGATTTGCCAGCACTCAAATTTGGAACGGTTTTTGATTTTTTGACTTGTCAAACGAATTTGTTGTACAAAAACGATACTGTCACTGCATTCCCACATCAAATTTACAGAGACTATCTGTCTGCAACCTGGATTTTACAACAGACAGAACTTGAAAAGTATTGGAATGGCAGAGCAATACCGTTTCCGGTTATGGAACATATCCGGAATCTTTCTGGAAAGTACTGGGACGGTCTGGCTGAACGGATTCACGCAATAGGAAAAAATCGTGATGATGCATTCCAGCTCGTGAGAAATCTTCTGGACTGTTTCCCTTCTTCTGAAACTGGAGGGTGCGCGAATTATTCAAATCTCGATTTAAGAGGTCTACAAATTCCCAATGCTGTAACAATGACTGACGATAGGATTTCGTTGCGGGGAGCGAAGATAGACTGTGTGTCAGTTGGAAAATCTTCAGAAGATGTGACACTTTATACGCATCTTCGTTTTTCGCCACAGAATGAATTTTTGGCGGCATCTTCAAATGGGAAAGTATTTGTATTTTCATTACAAACAGAAGAACCGCCCTTCATTTATTCTATCAGCAGTTCGATTGCGCGAATCGAATTTATAGGTGGGTATTTGTTTGTTGTAACGGGTGGATCTAATACAGGTATTCATGTGTTTCAGAAAAAGGACGAATGGGTATACTGCGGAAAGATTTTGAATCCAGCAGAAATGCACTGTGACCTCTTCAATAGCCGTTTTCGGTTTGCAATTCTAAAGGATGATGTCCTGTATTTCTACTACAACAATCGAGAGGTACGTTTTTCTCTTACAGAGTGCAAGCGTATTTATAACAAGCAGAAGCAGAATGCATGGAAAAATCCAGTTAATGGAATTGATGCTTCTTTCCTGAAAGCAAAGGATAATGCACAGAAAAATCGAAAAGCCGGCGTGAATTGTCAGACAGAGAGTCAAGGACTTAGGGCAACGGCCACTGTAGAAGGCGATTTAACAATAACAAGTGGTAACGAGGTTCAAGCAATCCTTGCGAGAGGTGTTACGTGCTTAAAGGATGGGGCTATTTCAGGGAATGGAAAGTCTGCGGCAACACTCAGCTATGAACTGAGCAACGGAAAACGAAAAATACAGTTGTGGGATTTGGATAAAAAGATCCGAGTTGGTGATGTTTTAGCACCAAGTGCTGTTGAGCAGGTTCACTTGTCTGAAAATGGTGCATTTATTCTTGGAGAAACTGATACGAAGACTTGGGTTTACAATGTGGAAAAAAGAACATCTAGACTGTTCAATGAACACTTTGTGTCAGATCAACATGGAAAAGTTTCGACCTATGGCACTAAGGTTTTGAGAAAGGATGCAGATCTTAACCTCTGTCTCTATGATTTAAAGACAGATGAAGTGCTAAATGTAGAGAATCCCTGCAAGAATGTTAAATTAGCTTGTTTTATGCCGGATGGCTCGATTGCAGCTGTGGGAAACAATATTCGAAAGGTGAAATTCAAAAATATTCGTACAGGTAATGATTCTGAGGTCAACAGTCAGAGTGCACCGGTAATTGGTATCAGTAGTTTCAAGAATGAGCCATTTATAGCGGTTGCTACGCAGGACAATGTTATTAGCATCTATCATATCGGGGATTGCATGAGAAAGCGAATTCTCGGTAAGACGGTCGGAAATTATATGATGGTTGTCAGTCCTGAAAGTACGGTGATTGCCTGTTCTAACGGACATAAAGCACTTCAGACATTCAACTATTATGAAAAGACTGTAGATGGACAAAAGAGGGGATGGTGGTATAGTAATCCATATTCATCTGAAGATCCTACGATAAACGGAGATGTATTGGATATTGCTTTCAATACAGAAAACCATGAGCTTGTTGCGATTCTTTCCAATGGACAGATTATGTTCTGCCACGAAAGATATTGTAGATTTCATAGCGCCACCGATATTATTACAAACTTCAATGTTGATGCATATGATTTTCGTGGCTGTATCTGCGATGAGAAAATTAAGAAGCAAATTCGCCAAAATGGTGGCATAATTGATGTATAAATGTGGTTGCAATTAGAAACGTAACCGCTTACCCAACAGGGATGCTGCTCGTCCCTATTGGAACCCCAAAGCCAAAAGGGAGCCCCCTCTGGACACCCCACCTGTTCGTGCAGTGGCTATCCATCCTGCTCCTGCACAATGGATACACTCCTGCTCGAACAGGTAAAACAGGCACAGAGAATTGCTCGGCTAGTGGGCATATTTCTGTGCCTGTTTTGCTCAGCAGCGGCAGGGAAAGTGAACAAAAAGCCTTGCCGAATGATAAACTGGAATAATAGATTTTCGCACCAAGATGCGAAAATCTATTGTCCTAAACTTTTGCATCTGATATACTAAAAGCGTCAAATTTTCTGACCGGAGGTACCCACATGGCCATCTCTTACAATAAACTCTGGAAACTTCTTATTGATCGTAAAATGAGTAAGGCAGATTTACGGCGAGCAGCAGGAATCGCTCCCAACACCATGACAAAGCTGAACCGTGACAAAGAAGTGACGTTGGAGACATTGGGGAAAATCTGCGCTGTATTAAAAGTAAATGTCGGGGATATTGTGGACATATTCCCTGAACAGTAAGCAAATCAGATATGATCCGAAAGCCTGTAAACAAGCATAGCACAGTTTATAAATTACAATCGCAGTCATAAACAGAGGGAGGGCTGCTGTTTTGAAAAAGAAAGAGGCAAGTGCAAGGATTAAAATCAATCATCTGTTAGAAGAAGCTGGCTGGCGTTTCTTTGATGATGAAAATGGACCTGCAAACATACAGTTGGAACCCAATGTCAAAATGTCCAAAGCTGATTTGACAGGTCTGGGCGAAAATTTTGATAGGGTGAAGAATGGCTTTGTGGATTTTCTGCTCCTCGATGATAAAGGTAAGCCTTTTATTGTGCTGGAAGCAAAAGCAGAGGATAAAGATCCTCTGGTCGGCAAGGAGCAGGCTAGAGAATATGCCAAGTCTCTTTATCTCAAGTATGTGATTCTCTCCAATGGAAATCAGCATTATTTCTGGAATATTTACAAGGGAAATCCGCAGCTTATCACGGCTTTCCCCAGCTATGAAAGCATTCGGGAAAGCAAAGCTATGAATGCTGACCCAGCGAAACTATATTCTGAGGAAATTGGTGCAGATTATATTGCCGTAATCAAAAATCCTCGATATATGGAGGAACCCGAGTACATAAATCCGGAAACTCGTCAGCAGTTCTTATATGATAATGGGCTGCGATTTCTCCGTCAGTATCAGATCAATGCACTGAAGGCATTACAGGAATCTGTACGACATGGAAATCAGCGATTCCTGTTTGAGATGGCAACCGGCACAGGTAAGACGCTCACATCTGCTGCCGTAATTCGTCTTTTCTTGCGGAGTGGAAATGCGAATCGGGTACTTTTCCTGGTGGATAGAATCGAGCTTGAAAATCAGGCTAAGAAAAACTTCCAGAATTACCTTGCTCCTGACTATCACACAGTTATCTTCAAGGAGAATGTAGATGATTGGCGGAAAGCGGAGGTTGTTGTTTCCACCGTACAAACGCTTATGTTCAATAATAAATACAAGCGTTTCTTTAAGCCTACCGATTTTTCACTTATCATTGCCGATGAGAGTCATCGTTCCATCAATGGAAACAGCCGTGCCGTATTCGAATATTTTCTCGGCTATAAGCTGGGATTGACGGCTACGCCCAAAGACTATATCAAAAATATTGATGTAGAAAGGCTGAAAGCTACTGATCCACGGGCATGGGAAAAACGGCAACTGCTGGACAGCTATAAAACCTTTGGCTGTGAAAGTGGCGACCCAACATACCGCTATTCACTGCTGGATGGAGTTCGTGACGGCTATTTGATCAATCCTACAGTAGTGGACGCCAGAACTGATATTACAACAAAACTATTGGCAGATGAAGGTTATGCCGTGATTTCGCAAGGGGATGAAGCGGATGATGAACAGGAAGAAACCTACTTTGCCCGTGACTTTGAAAAGAAGTTTTTCTCCGAAGAAACCAACAAGATGTTTGTCAAAACTTTTATGGACAATGCGCTCCGTGACCCGATTACTGGAGAAATTGGCAAAGGCATCATCTTCTGCGTAAGCCGCAAACATGCAGCAAAAATCACACAGCTGCTAAACGTGTATGCGGATATGATGTTCCCCGGCAAATACTGTTCGGATTTTGCTATGCAGATTACATCAGACGTTATGAACGCCCAGACCTATACAATCAACTTCCAGAACAATAATCTGAGCGGAACAACCAGTTTCCTGGAAGGGTATAAATCATCCAAGACCAGAATCTGTGTCACAGTGGGCATGATGACAACCGGGTATGACTGCGAAGATTTGCTGAACATCGGGTTACTGCGGCCTATCTTCTCTCCCACAGACTTTATTCAGATTAAGGGCCGTGGTACACGAAAACATGATTTCATCTTCAAAGAGCGAAACGGCGGTCAGGAAATCGTCCATAAGTACCCCAAGGAAACATTCAAACTGTTCGACTTCTTTGGGAACTGCGAATATTTTGAAGAAAAGTTTGATTATGATGAAGTCTTAAAGCTGCCCCGATTCCAAGGCAGTAGTGTGTCGCCTGGTACTCCACCTGTTGATCCGGATGGGTATGAGAACTTTGCTCCTGACCCGCTGAAAACACTGGTGGAGACCAAAATCGGTGCTGAGGGCATGAAGATTGACCGGATGTACTTTGATAAATTCGAGGAGACTGTCAAAGAAGATCCAGTTGCGAAAGAACAGTATGAGCAAGGCAACTATCCCGCTGTCATCCGCTATATTGATGACCACATTATGAATCAGCCCAACGAGTATTACACCTGGGACAAGCTGCGGCGCTCCATTGGCAGTGATCGCCGCATCACAGCCCGGGAAATTCTGGACAAAATCTTTGGTGTCCTGCCCTTCTTTAAGAGCAAAAAGGAATTGGTAGAGGATGAATTCGAGGGATATGCCCTGACGCACAGTATTCCGTCAGAAAAGTATGCCGATGTAAAAGAATTTTTTGCCACTTATGTAACAGACAAAGATGTGCGCAGAGCCATCGAAGACCGAAAATTCCAGCTGCTTGGAACGGACATCAGCACATACACTATGGCTGATCTGAAGCATTTGGGGCTGGATAGTATGCAAAGCGTGGTAGATTACGTTGTCGATAACGTCAATGTATCCCGCTTTATGTAGGAGGAAAGAAAATGTTGACATTTGACGTAAAGCGCAAGATCAATACGCTGCGTGATATTTTGGTGGGCAAGGTGCCCGATCCAAAGGCGCAGGTTGAACAGATCACCATTGCGCTCATTTATAAATTCATGGATGACATGGATATAGAAGGTTTGGAATTTGGCGGTGCCAGGCAGTTTTTTACCGGTGAATACGAGAAGTATGCCTGGACAGAAATCATGAAACCGGAAAACAGCGGCCAGCAAAGGGCATTACTCTATGCGGAAGGCATTGAGAAAATGACCACGAACCCTAACCTTCCCCAGCTGTTCCGGGATATTTTTCGTGGAGCATATATCCCTTATCGGGACCCGGATACCTTGAATATGTTCCTCAAAGAAGTCAGCGACTTCTCGTATGACAACAGCGAGGATTTAGGCAATGCCTTTGAGTATCTGCTGTCTATTATGGGCAGTCAGGGTGATGCCGGCCAGTTCCGTACACCCCGCCACATCATTGACATGATGGTGGAAATCGTAGACCCGAAGAAAAACGAGACTATTCTGGACCCTGCCTGCGGTACAGCCGGTTTCCTGATCAGTGCCTATCGTCACATTCTGGCACAGAACAAAGATGAGGATGGAAAAAGCACATTGACTGCCGATGACCGCAAGCGTTTGACGGAAAACTTTGCCGGGTACGATATTTCTCCCGATATGGTACGTCTGTCTCGGGTAAATATGTACCTTCACCATTTTACAAAGCCCAAAATCAGTGAATATGACACCCTAACCAGTGAAGAAAAATGGGATGACTGTTATGATGTTATCTTTGCGAATCCGCCTTTCATGACGCCAAAGGGCGGAATTATGCCCCATAGTCGCTATCGGGTAAAAGCCAAGCGTTCCGAGGTTCTATTTGTCGACTACATTGCTGAGCACCTTAATCCTAATGGACGAGCTGCAATCATTGTTCCTGAGGGCATTATATTCCAGTCCTCGAACGCCTATAAGGAGCTTCGCAAATATTTAGTGAATAATGATCTGTTGTATGCAGTAATCTCACTGCCTGCCGGTGTTTTTAATCCTTATAGCGGAGTTAAAACCAGTATTTTGCTCATTGACAAGCTCTTTTCAAAATTCAAGGATGAAATTCTATTTGTAAAACTGAACAACGATGGATTCGATCTGGGAGCACAGCGTCAACCCAAAAAGGGAAGCGAAATCTCGGAGATTGTTCGCATTGTAAAAAAATACCATGCAGATCTCGACCCGCAAATAGCAGATGATGAGATTATCCACCATTCGCTCGTTACCATCGCTACAAAAGAACAGATAGCCGAACAAGATTATGTCTTGGTTGGAGAACGCTATTTATCCAACAGTATGCCTGAAGCAAAACATAAAATGGTTTCTTTGGGAGATAAATCATTGTTTCGAGTGGAGTCTGGTGGTACACCTTCTTCTAATATTCCAGAATATTGGGATGGAAATATTCGTTGGGCGACTTTAGTTGATTTGCCGGCTGCAAACTTAATTACTGAACTGAAAGATACAGAACGCACAATCAGTCCGTTAGGACTGGAAAAATCCAGTGCCAAGTTACTTCCTGCCGGTACAGTGTTAGTATCGACCAGGGCAACGATTGGTCGAGTAGCTATTGCAGAATGCGAAACAGCGACAAATCAAGGATTCAAAAATATTATAGTTATTGATGATACCAAGGTTTCAAACAGATTTGTGGCCTATATGATGACAGCTCTCGCTGATAGAATGGTATCTTTGGCATCTGGCGGAACATTTAAGGAGATTTCAAAAAGTAATTTCCTTACTTTGAGTATTCCATTGCCGCCTTTGACTATCCAAGAACAAATTGTTGCTGAACTTGATAGTTATCAGAAAATCATTGATGGTGCTCGGCAAGTTGTAGAAAACTATAAACCAACTATTCAAAATAACTCCCATTGGGAAACAGTACGGCTGGGGGATATCTGTGAGCTAAATCCCAGAAAATCCGAAGTTAAAGATTTTGAGGGCGATGTTTCGTTTGTTCCTATGGCTGTGATAAGCGACACGGATATGTATTTCTCGGTTCAGGAACAGAAGCCCTTGAAAGAAGTTTATACCGGATATACATATTTCAGGGATGATGATGTATTGCTGGCTAAAGTGACGCCCTGTTTTGAAAATGGGAAGTCTGGATTAGCAAAAAACCTGGAAAATGGTATTGGATTTGGTTCCAGTGAGTTCTTTGTTCTTCGAGCAAATCCTGACAGAGTTCTGCCGGAATATATTTACTATATCATTAACAGCAATCGGTTTATTTCCGAGGGTACCCCCCAAATGACCGGCACCGGAGGTCTACGAAGGCTGACAAAGGATTTTGTCCTCAATTACCCGGTGTCCCTTCCTCCTTTGGATGAGCAGAGAAAGATCGTCAATCAGACGGAAGAAGAAATCGCTGTTGTGGAGCAAAATAAGCGCCTGATTGAAATTTTCGAGAAAAAGATTAATGACAAAATTTCGGAAGTCTGGGGTGAGTGATATGGAAGAATATATCCAAAAGCTTCTGTATTATTTACCGATAGATTTTGGGGATACAGAAAATAACGAGTACAAAACGTATTTGGTCCGTGCTTGCTGTGAAAACTATACCAATGAAAAGTTTCAGTTCTCCCTCATGGCGTTTCACATGCTTTTTATGGCGTTTTTGTATAAGGAGTTTTGGACTTTAAAAACTTACAGCCATGAGCGAGTTGAACGACTGTGCAGAGCTAATGGACAATTTGAATCAGTGGAAAATGTTTTTGATTCTTCCACTATTCCTGAGCAAACATTCATTGACAGTTATTTAGGCGTCTTTTCTTGGCACGCAAACAAGCGAAGCGAAGTAAAGGAATTCGTCGATAAAAGAGATCGTTGTGCGCATAATAGTGGATTCATTCAATATGACCAAGAGGCCGTTGGAAAGTATTTTGATGATGTCTTGAAGAATATTGAAAAAATAGCATCAGCAAACGCCGAGAATATTCAGTCCACTTTTAAAAGTTCAATTATGCGTTATATTAACAGTCCCGCCTTCCAAACAACATCTATGGGAGATTTCATACAGCGTGAACTTGCCGACAAAAAATATTCATACCGAGATATTTGCGCCTTTTTAACGCTTGATATTTCCGCCTTGCCGCTTAACAAAAAAATTGCATATCTATTTGCCATGATCTATTTTCAGGAAAAGTGCAAGCAGGATAATTTTCAAGAGTATATAGACGAAGGCTGTGACTACATACAGCAACTGTCAAACCTTCTTTCAGAGTTGTCCCCCGAGGAGCAAGAACAGGTAAGGATTCAAGTAGAATATGAAGTCGAATTTTTAGAGGGACAAGGATTCGACCTAAATGAAGTTGCAAAAGCCTTACCTACTGAAAACGAATAACTTGAAAGGAGATCATGGCACAGTATGAAGTAAATAACAGCTCAATACAGACCCTACCGTCCTGGATTCGTAGTGGAGAAATTGCAATTCCGGAAATCCAGCGGCCTTTTGTGTGGGACTCCACCAAGGTGCGTGATTTGATCGATTCCCTGTATGCTGGTTTCCCAGTGGGATATATCATTGTCTGGAAAAATCCTGATGTGCGTCTGAAAGACAGTACAATTTCTTCCGGCAAAAAAATCCTCATTGACGGGCAGCAACGCATTACAGCCTTGCAGGCAGTGATTGTTGGGAAGTCGGTAATCGGCGGTAACTACCGGAAAAAGCGCATCAAAATGCCTTCCATCCACTGGAACAGCGTTTTGAGGTAGCCAACCCAGCTATCGAAACGGCATTGGCGAAGTGATGATTGCCTTTGGTATCAAGTTTTCGATTGACAGCGGATGCCGTGGCGATGTCCTGTTTGAAGCCAAGACACCGGAACTTGCCAGACACTATGAGAAAGATTTCCACGCCCGCCAGGTGGCAACGCTGAACAGCGGCGGCCCGCAGCGCTATATGCTGGCCGATGAAGACGCATGGAATCTCTTTGAAAAATTTCTTGCAGAGGAGGAACCGTAATGGAAAAGATGCTGGATGAACGCTATAAAATCGATGAACTGGCCGATGCGGCAGGTGGATATTTTGCGATGCCGTCGGCGGACGAGCTTGCCTACACCGAACTTCTGTTTGACGTCTGCGACCAATTTGGAATCCATTACTATTCTGCCGATAAGAAAGCGCGCGCATTTGTTGAAGAAGTGACACGCGTGACGTGGGCAAAGCAACAAGAAGAAAAGACCGGGGTACAACAGAGTATCCGCCCTGCATTTACCGCGTAAAAGAGAATATGTATCTGCCAGCCGGAAGAAATTTACTTCCGGCTGGTTTCTTTTTAGAGGCGTACTATAATGGAATATTGCTACTATTTTATCGCGTGCAATAGTATCTTTCCATGCACAGGAAGTCAAGTGAGTTGACTGAAAAGTAAAGTTCTTACCTTGCCGAAAGGCGGGGAAATTATGCAGGAGGACTTTTACTATGAATATTGACTATGAAGCAATCGGGCGAAGGATTCGTACTCGACGAATCCAAAAGGCAATGACACAGGAACAGCTGGCGGCACTTATCGAGCGGGAACCGGCTTACCTCAGCCGCATAGAGCACGGCAACCAAAAGCCAAGTCTGGATACATTGCTGCGGAAATATTCTGCAGTAATGTCGGATGTGAACATGGTAGCAGTACAGAACATGATACCTTCGGCAAAAAGGTTATTGACGAGAAGAAACAAGGCGGCTATAATACAAACCAACAACAAATTTTGCAGGAGGCGGCTTATGAACATTGACTGGAATGCGAAAGGGTACCAGAAAGACTTTGCCTTTGTGCCGAAATACGGCGAGGCGGTGCTGGATCTGATCGATGCAGTGCCGGGGGCGTTGGCGGTGGACTTGGGCTGCGGCAACGGCGGGCTGACCGGTAAGCTGATCGAACGCGGCTATCGGGTCGTCGGCGTGGATGCTTCCGCGCCGATGCTGGCGCTTGCCAAAGAGCGCTACCCCGATACAACATTTTTACAGGCGGATGCCTGTACGTTCCAACTGCCGGAGCAGGCAGATGTCATCTTCAGCAACGCAGTGCTGCACTGGATCGATGCGGCAAAACAGAACGAGCTGATCGCCAACATTGCGTCTCAGCTCAAGCCCGGCGGGCAGTTGGTATGCGAGTTTGGCGGCAAGGGCTGTGCTGAGACCGTCCACGCTGCGCTGGAAAAAATCTTTGCGGCGCATGGGCTGACCTACCGCCGCACCTTCTATTTCCCCACGGTGGGGGAGTACGCGCCCATGTTGGAGCGCCACGGCTTGCAGGTGCGCGCGGCGTTGCTGTTCGACCGCCCCACGCCCCAACAGACGGAGGACGGTCTGGCGGACTGGATACGCATGTTTGATAAAGCGCCGTTTGCAGGCGTGCCCGAAGAACTGCAGGAGACCATCATCCGTGAAGCTGTGGAGACACTGCGCCCGGTACTGTACCACGATGGACACTGGTATGTGGATTATGTGCGCATCCGCATCAAGGCAGTCAAGGAGGGAAAGTAAATGGCTTTTAGTATCCCCTGGCTGGAGACGGTCAGCAAGAAAGAGCGCCAGCGGCGCGAGGAAAAGGCCCAGAAGCTGATGTTCCCCTTTGGGGACGAGCAGCGCACGGCGGAACTGGCCGTGCTGCGGGCACTTATCCAGACGAAGGCGCGGGACGTAGATCTGTTGTATCAGCTGTTCCAAGCGAAGGACTGCCTGCGGCCCATGCAGGACGAAACGCCCGAAGAGCAGCAGGAGCGCCTTGCAGCATGGCTGACAAGCCAGCTGGCCCGCAGCTTTAAACCGGCAGAACGCGCGGTATTTGTGGCACTGGCGGAACTTGAACGGCCCATGCAGTCGATGGCAGATATGCCCGATGCCGACGCTGTGGCCCGGCAGGCCGAGCAGACAGCGCAAGAATTGCACGCTTACCTAAAATAATACGAAAAGGGCAGCGGCCCTGGATTTCTTCGGAAATCCGGGGCCGCTGCCTTTTTTGGAAGATGAGACTTGGAGCAAGTCGGGAATGGCGAGAATCAGAACTCGTAGTCAAAGACGGTCTTGTCGTAGGAGACTTCGTTCATGAAGGCGCGGACCTTCTGGTGCTCAGGGTGATCGATGTAGGCGTTCAGATCCTCCAGGGAATCGAAAACAGAGTCGATGCAGACGTGAAAGACATCGCCCTCGTTGACATTGTAGCCAACCGTGGCGGATTTGATCTGCGGGATGATGGTCTGCAGGTACTCAGTCTTTTTGCGGAACGCCTCCACCGTGGCGCGACGGTCAGAATCTGTACCATCTTTATTGATTTTCCAGAATACAATGTGCTTGATCATAAGAAAAAACTCCTTTTCTTTTTTGACACGATTTGTAGCACATCCGGGTGATGATTACTTGATGCGCTCTAATTTGTAGAACAAATCTTGTTCTGAAAAAAGTATATCTGTATTAGGGCGTAAAGTCAACCGCCCTGGCGGAGATTTGGCAGAATGTACAAATGCACCGAAAACTTTTATTGCAAAACGCAGAAACCAAAGAAAATGCACAAAAACCCGTTGACAAAAATAAAACGGATTGGTATAGTAAACTTGTAGAACAACTCCGGCAGACAAAAAGCTGTACTACAAATTTACCGTTTGACGTAGAAGGGAGGCTGCACTACAATAAGAAGAAAACCCTTGGAGGTCTAAAATATGGCAGCAGCACTTGTAGAACAAACTTACGATGCGCTTATGCAGATGATCATGGACGGTAACTACAAGCCGGGTGACCGGCTCCCGTCAGAGATGGTTCTTTGCAACGACTTGCAGGTCAGCCGCAATACACTGCGTGCGGCGCTGAACAAGCTGAACGTATTGGGATTTACCGAGACCCGGCAGGGCGGCGGTACCTATATGCGGGCGGTGGACAGTTCAGTCTATCTGAATTTCTTTGTCCCGGCAACGCTTACCTCCAGTATGGACTTGCTGGAGATCATGCAGTTCCGCAAAGGCATCGAGGTCGAGGCCGCGCGTCTGGCAGCAGAGAATGCAACGGAAGAAGATGTTGCCCTGCTGCGGGAATTGTTTGAACAGTGTACAGAAGGCCGAAAGAACATGCGCACCTTTGCCAGCCGCAACACAGACTTCCACTTCGAGATCGCCAAAACATCCCACAATGTACTGTACATCAAGATGATGGAGATTGTCTCCCGGATGATCCTGCCGGTCATGCAGGACTTCCTGGACGCACAGGGGGCTGACATTGACAGTACCTTCTATCATGGTATGGTATTACAGTGTGTGATCAACCACAAACCCGAAGAGGCCGCTTTCTTCATGAACCGCCACATGACCCTGATCATCGAACGTGTAGAAAAGTACGTACAGAAGAAAAAGCTGGAGAAAAACGGAGAAAATTGACTAAAAGAAAGGAAAAAACACCATGAAAAAGTTGATTAGCCTTGCACTGGCCGGCGGTATGGTCCTGAGCCTGGCCGCCTGCGGTTCCTCTGCTTCCACTGCTGCCTCTACGGCAACCGAGAGCACCTCCACTGCGGAGAGCACCGCCGAGAGCACTGCCTCCGAGGGCAAGCAGCTGAAGATCGCTTTCTTTATGTATGAGAACTCCAACACCTTTACCACCTACATCCGTAAAGGTCTTGAGAACTATGGCGCAGAGAACAACGTCGTTGTTGATTCCTTCGACGGCAAGAGCGACCAGTCCACCCAGACCGACGCCATCACCACCACGCTGGCCAAGGGCGGCTATGATCTGATCGTCGTCAACCCCGTTGACTCCGGCGCAGGCGAGACCATCAACAACCTCTGCCGCCAGTATAACATCCCCGTCATCTACGCGGACCGCGCTCCCGACCTGGTCGGCGGCATCCTGGACGACTACGAGCAGGCCTACTACGTTGGTCTGGACTGGTCTGACCCGGGCGCTGTGCAGGCACAGATGGTCTACGACGCCTGGACCGCTGATTCCTCCAAGCTGGATAAGAACGGCGACGGCGTGCTGCAGTACGTGCTGCTGCAGGGCAACGTTGCACAGCAGAACGCTATCTACCGTACCGCTGCCATCAACGAGTTGTTTGAGGGCTGGGCTGCTGACGGCACCATGAAGACCGAGCAGTTGGACATCCAGGACGGCAACTGGAGCTCTGACAAGGGCAAGGACGTCATGGACGCCTGGAACGTTAAGTTCGGTGATGAGATCGAAGCTGTCCTGTGCAACAACGACACCATGGCTATGGGTGCTATCGAGTCCCTGAAGACCGCCGGTGCGTTTGACGACGGCAACGGTCCTATTGTGTACGGCATCAACGGTATCCCCGATGTTTGGGAAATGATCGAGGACGGCTACATGGCTGGCACCGTTCTGACCTCTCCCTATCGCGAGGCTAAGATCATCATTGACATGGCGAAGAACATTACCGACGGCAAGGATGCACTGGACGGCACCGACTACAAGTGGGGCGAGTTCGGCAAGGATGTCCGCGTTGATGACGTTGCTATCACTAAGGAGACCCTGAAGATCGCGCAGGACGACTACGCAGCCTGCATGTGATCCTGACGGCGCAGCCGTCTGACTGAAATTTCATAGAGCGCAAAGTGGAGCGGCACACGCTGGGCTGCTTTGCGCTACTTTTGTACCCAAAAATCAGGCAAAAAGGCAAAAACGGCAAGAAAAAGACCCAAAAGGGAGCAGAAAAATGAGTACGACACAACAGGAACAGACCAGAGCAGCGGCTTCGCAGGAATACCTGTTGGAAATGCGCGGCATTACCAAAGCATTTGCCGGTGTGCAGGCGCTCAAAGGGGTAGATTTCTATGTACGCCCCGGCACAGTCCATGCACTGATGGGCGAGAACGGTGCCGGCAAGTCTACTCTGATGAAATGCTTGTTCGGCATTTACCACAAGGACGAGGGCACCATCAAGCTGCGCGGGCAGGAGGTCAATTTCCAGTCCCCGCACGAGGCACTGCTTAACGGCATCTCGATGGTCCACCAGGAATTGGAACAGGTCCCGGAGCGCAGCGTGATGGAAAACGTCTGGCTGGGGCGCTTTCCCAAAAAGTTTGGCCTGATCGACACCGCTAAGATGGTAAAAGACACCGAGGCTGTGCTGGCAACCCTGGGCGGCGAGGTCAAGATCGACCCCCGCGCCCGGCTTTCCAGCCTGACGGTCTCCAAGCGCCAGATGGTGGACATCGCGAAGGCGGTCTCCTACAACTGCGATATCATCGCGCTGGACGAGCCGACTTCCTCTTTGAATGAGAAAGAAGTCGATATCCTGATGGGGATCATTGACGGGCTGCGCAGGCAGGGGAAAGGCATCATCTACATTTCCCACAAGATGGAGGAAATCTTCCGCATTGCGGACGATATCACCGTCATGCGCGACGGTGCGCTCATCAAGACGATGCGCGCCGCAGAAACGAATGTGGATGAAGTCATCCGCCTGATGGTCGGCCGTGAGCTGACCGACCGTTTCCCGCCGAAGCAGGGAACCGTCGGCAAAGAAATTCTGGTCGTGAAGGACCTGAATGACTTGGGCCACCACATCCATGATATTTCCTTCGACCTGCATGAAGGCGAGGTCCTGGGCATTGCGGGCCTGCTGGGCGCGGGCCGTACCGAGCTGCTGGAAACGCTGTTCGGCGCACGCACCCGCGAGAGCGGCACCGTGACGCTGAAAGGCAGGGAGATCCGCAACAAAAGCACGGCGGAAGCTATCAAGAACGGCTTTGCCCTGTGTACCGAGGAACGCCGCTTCAACGGTATTTTCCCCGATCTGGGTCTGGACTTCAACACGGCAATCGCAGGCATCGGCAACTACACGAACAAGGTCGGCTGGCTGTCCACCAAGAAAATGACCGAGGACACCCAGAAGATGATCGACGCCATGCATACCAAGACGCCGAGCACTAAGACAAAAATCCGCCACTTGTCCGGTGGCAACCAGCAGAAGGTCATTCTGGGCCGCTGGCTGCTGCTGAACCCGGATGTATTCCTGCTGGATGACCCGACCCGTGGTATCGACGTCGGTGCCAAGTACGAAATTTATCAGCTCATCTTTGACCTTGCCAAGCAGAACAAGGGTGTTATCATCTGCTCCTCCGAAATGCCGGAGCTGCTGGGCATCTGTGACCGCGTACTGGTATTGAGCAGCGGTCATCTGACCGGTGAGTATGATCTGATCCATGACCGTGAACACGCCACCCAGGAAAATATCATGGTGGATGCCACCAAGTTCGTCTGATTTTAGGGGGAAACTTCAATGCTGAAATCCAAAAAAATTGTGGATTGGCTCTACGACTATTCGCTGTATTTTATCATTGGCGCACTGCTGCTGGTCATTATTGCAATCGAGCCTTCCTTTGTCCGTGTTTCTAACTTTACCACCATCCTGACCCAGTCCGCGACCAAGGTCATCTACGCTTGCGGCATTGCCGGTATCATCGTGCTGGGCGGCACGGACCTGGCTCTCGGCCGTGAAGTTGGTCTGGCCGCTGTTGTGGCGGCTTCGCTTTTACAGGCAGTCGATTACTCCCAGCGCGTTTTCAGCGCTGACCAGGTCCCCGCACTGCCGCTGATTGTGCCTCTGCTGCTGGTCATGGTGATACTGGGCATCATCTGCGCGGCCCATGGCTTCATCGTTGCCCACTGGGGCGTTGCACCCTTCGTTGCATCCCTGGGCGTGCAGCTCATCAGCTACGGCCTGTGCCTGCAGTACTTCAACACGGTCTGCAACTCGAACCCCTTGTCCGGCTTTACCAAGACCTACTCCAAGTTCTGCCAGGGCACCATCCGCATTGGCAATATCAGCCTGAGCTACCTGATGTTCTACGCTATCGCCGTTGTGGCGGTCATGTGGGTCATCTGGAACCGCACTACGCTGGGTAAGAATATGTTCGCCATCGGCGGCAACCGCGAGGCTGCCAAGGTCTGCGGTGTCAACGTCAAGCGCACCATCATCATCGTCTACATCATCGCTGGTCTGCTCTACGCTTTCGGCGGCGTGTTGGAAGCAGGCCGTACCGGTTCTGCCAACTCCACCATGGGTGCTGACTACGCCATGGACGCCATCGCGGCCTGTGTTGTGGGTGGTGTCTCCATGAAGGGCGGCACCGGTACCCTGCCCGGCGTTGTCATCGGTGTTATCATCTTCCAGATCATCAGCTACGGCCTGATTTACATTGGCGTCAGCCCTGACCTGCAGTACGTTGTCAAGGGTCTCATCATCATTGTGGCTGTCGTGCTGGATAACCAGAAATCCCTGCGCAAAGCAGCGTAAACCAATCATTTCTCTGCCTATTCTATAAAGGAGTGTTAAACAATGGAAAATTTCAACATCCCTGAGACTATGAAAGCTATGACTCTGGTCGCCTACGACAAGCTGCAGCTTGCCACCGTCCCCGTGCCAAAGCCCGGCCCCGGCGAGGTGCTGTGCCGCATCAAGAGCGTTGCCATTTGCGGCTCTGACCCCAAGATGATCCACGGCGACTACGCCTGGACAAACTGGCCGCCGTACTACCCCTTCATCATGGGCCACGAGTGGGCCGGTCAGATCGTTGCCCTGGGCGAGGGCGTCAACGACTTCAAGGTCGGGGACCGCGTTGCCGGTGAGGCCCACGTTGGCTGCGGCAAGTGCGACAACTGCAAGAAGGGCCACTACACCGTCTGCCTGAACTACGGCAAGGACGGCCACGACGGCGGGCTGGATATGGGCCACCGCCACTACGGCTTCTACTGGCAGGGCGCCAACGCCGAGTACAACGTCTACAAGACCAGTGCGTTGCACATCATCCCCGATAACGTCAGCTACGATGTTGCCGCTATGACCGACTGCGCCGGTGTTGCGTTCCACGGCGTTGAGATGGCAGGCGTCACCCCCGGCGGCACCTGCGTTGTCATCGGCCCCGGTCCCATCGGTCTGTGCGCCATGCAGGAGTGCAAGGCACTGGGCGCTGCCCGCGTTATCGTCGTTGGCCGCGGCGCAAAGCTGGAAAAGGCCCGCGAGCTGGGCGCGGATGTCTGCATCGACTTCGAGAAAGAGGACCCCGTCCAGCGCGTTCTGGAACTGACCAACGGCATCGGTGCGGATGAAGTCATGGAGTGCTCCGGCGCTGCCGACTCCCCGATGAAGGCCTGCAAGATGGCCCGCAAGACCGGCAAGGTCGCACTGATTGCCACCTACCATGCAGGCGACGTTATGATTCCCACCAACACCGTCAACTTCAACGAGCTGACGATTGTCGGCTCCAAGGCGAACCCCAACGTCTCTGAGCAGGTGCTGCACTTCTTCTCCACCGGCGCAATCCAGGGCGACAAGCTCGTCACCCACACCTTCCCGCTGGAAGACTACGAGAAGGCAGTTGACATTTTTGAGCACAAGAAGGACGGCTCCATCAAGGTCGTTATCAATCCGTAACAGCTGTTGACAAGAACGGCCCCGGCCAGGAAACCATTCCGGTGCCGGGGCCGTTTCTTTAGAATGCGTAAAGGAGGATCCGCAATGAAAGAGACCATGCGCGCGGCGGTGCTGCGCGGTTATCACGAACCCCTGCAAATTGAGGAAAAGCCTATCCCTGTGCCCGGCCCCGGGGAGGTACTTGTCAAGGTGCGTGCCAGCGGCCTGTGCGTGTCGGATATCCATATCCAGGACGGTAAGATCGGCACGGTACACCTGCCCTACACACCCGGCCATGAGATGGCAGGCGTCATTGCAGCCGTGGGGGAGGGGGTAGACCCCAACCGAATCGGCGAGCATATCTCCGCCGCCATTGATATCGTCTGCGGCGAGTGCGAGTTCTGCCGCACTGGGCGCACAAACCTGTGCCGCAGCTTGGTCCGCATCGGCTTTGAGCGGGACGGCTCCCACGAGGAATACTGTGTCATCCCGGCAAAAAACGCTTTCACGGTGGACCCTACGATCCCGTTTGAGGAGATCACCGGCATCCCGGATGCGGTGGGCTGTATGTACAACGGTCTGAAAAACCAGGCAAAACTGGGCATCGGCCAGACGCTGCTGATTCTGGGCGTCGGTGGTTTGGGCATGAACGCTATCCAGATCGCTAAGCTGATGGGCGCAACGGTTTACGCCACCAGCCGCAAGGCAGACAAGCTGGAAGTGGCAAAACAGATGGGCGCGGACGCAGTCATAGATACTTCCTGCGAGGATCTGCGCACCCGCGTGGCTGAACTGACGAACGGGCGCGGTGTGGATGTGGTACTGGACAACATCGGCCTGGAATGGTCCATCAATGAGGGCGTCTACATGGTGCGGCCCGGCGGCAAGGTGCTGGTCTGCGGCTATATCAGCGAGGATTTCAAGGTCAACTATCAGGAAGTTATGAAATTCGAGAAGGAGATTCTGGGGATGCGCGGCATGACCCGGCAGGATATGGCCGAGGTCGTGGAGCTGGTGAACCAGCGTAAGATCGTTCCCTACGTCTACAAGACAGTCCCCTTTGAACAGATCAATGAAGCATTGGGACTGCTGCGCGACGGCAAAACAAAAGGCCGCGTCGTGCTGCTGTTCCCCGAAGATTGAACACAACGAGAGGAGAAAGTTAAAATGAGAGATATCGTAATGGTCGTTGGCAGCGGCATGATGGGCAGCGGCATCGGCGCTATGAGCGCCCTGGCCGGCAACAAGACTGTGCTGGTGGATACCAGCGCCGAACGCGCCGAGAATGGCCGCAAGAAGGCCATTGAGTGCATCCGCCTGCGCGAGGAGAACGAGTTGAATACCCACGAGGAGGCCGAGAAGGCTATTGAGCTGCTCTCCACCAGCGACGATAGTATAAAGACGGCGGAGAACGCCCGCCTGGTCATTGAGGCCATCATTGAGAATGTCGAGGCCAAGCAGAACCTGTTTGCCCAGCTGGATGCCGTGCTGCCCGTGGAGGTGCCCATCTGCTCCAATACGAGCGGTCTGCGCATCACCGACATCAGCGCCAAATGCGTCCACCCGGAGCGCACCGTCACCACCCACTTCTGGCTGCCCGCCCACCTGGTGCCGCTGGTGGAGGTCGTCATGGGAGACAAGACCGACGAGGCCGTCGCCGTGGCAGTCCGCGACGAACTGCGCAAGTGGAAGAAAGCCCCGGTGCTTGTCAAGCGCGACCTTCCCGGCCAGCTGGCAAACCGTGTATTCCAGGCCATCATCCGTGAGTCTATCGATATCGTTGCCTCCGGCCTTGCCAGCGCCGAGGATGTGGACACCGCCATCAGCTGCGGCATGGCAATGCGTTTCCCGGTCTGGGGCCCGCTGAAGCATTTGGACGCCATTGGCCTGAACCTGGGCCTCTCCGTACAGGAGACCGTGTTGCCCAGCATCTGCGCCGACAAGACCGCCAACCCCTATATCAAGGAATTGGTGGAGAAGGGCGACCTGGGTGCCAAGACCGGCAAGGGCTTCTATGACTGGTCGACCCGCAGCATTGAGGACGACATGAAGAAGCGCGACGCCTTCATCATTGAGGCAGTCAAAGCCGTCGAGCGTGTGGAGAAGAAGTAAAAAGGTGGCAGCTATGAAACAGTTTTTCTGCCTTGGCACCTACACCGAGCCGATTCTGTTCGGCACCGGTGAGGTTTTCCAGGGAAAGGGCAAGGGCGTTTCGATTTGCAGCTTTGAGGATGGCAAGATCGAGACGCTGACGACGCTGCCTGTGCGCAATCCGTCGTTTGTGGCAATCGACGAGGAACAGCGCAAAATTTACGCAGTCAACGAGATGAAGGAGTACGGCGGTGCGTTCGGCGGCGGCCTGACCCAGATTGGCTACGAGCCTGACGGCACGATGCAGATTGAGGCAGACTTCAACACCGCCGGTACCGATCCCTGCCATGTGGAGATCGCCCCCAACGGTGCGTTCGTGTCGGTGGCAAACTTTGCCAGCGGCGCGGTCACGATCTTCCCGCGCGATGCACAGGGCAACCTGCGGGCCGATAAAACGGTCTTTCAGCATGAGGGCAGCAGCGTACACCCCGTCCGCCAGAAGGGCCCCCACGCCCACAGCAGCATCTTTGCGCCCGACTGCCCGCTGATGTTCGTACCCGATCTGGGCATGGACAAGGTCGTGGCCTATCGATATGACGGCGCATCGGTCCGCGCGGACGAGGATGCAACCATCACGGTAGAACGCGGATGCGGCCCGCGCTACGGTGAGTTTGCCCCGAACGGCAGAGACTTTTACCTCATCAATGAAATCGGCTCTCGCGTCATGCACTATCGCTACGGTGCTGGAAAAATGACCCTGTGCGAGGAGACCTCCACGCTGCCCTATGGCTTTGCGGGGGATAACATCTGCTCCGACCTGCATATCACGGCGGACGGTAAGTTCCTCTATGCCTCCAACCGTGGGCATGACAGCATCACGGCCTACCATATTCTGGAGGACGGCAGCCTTGCCTGGATCGAGTGCCAGCCCAGCGGCGGCAAAACGCCCCGCAACTTTGCGCTGGACCGCACAGGCCGCTACCTGCTGGCCGAAAACCAGGACAGCGACAATATCACGGTGTTTGCCATCGGCGAGGATGGCCGCCTGACAAAAGGGGAAACGTATGACTTCGGCTCGCCGGTCTGCATCCGCTTCTTCCAAAAGACCGCATTCTGAGCGGGAATAAGGAGCATTATGTTTACTATTGTCAAACGACGGGAGCTGAACCCCACCGTAACCGAGCTTTGCATCCATGCGCCGCTCATTGCCAAAAAGGCAAAGGCCGGCCAGTTTATCATTGTCCGCGCAAAGGAGGACTCCGAGCGCA
>OLPQ01000693.1_pt1 | contig 27735 bp, 23 predicted proteins | sample 1672451 | NCBI WGS metagenome assembly OLPQ01 (sample SAMEA3136687, study PRJEB25190) | human gut metagenome | biome: human gut; feature: human-associated habitat; material: faeces | place: Austria | collected 2013
CGCGGGCGGCGGGATGCGGGCGGCCGCCACAGCGCAGACCGCAACCGCTGCCGGCATGGCCGCGACGCAGACCGGTGCCTCGGCCACCGCGATGAACCGCGCCCTCGAGCAGTATCGCGCCGCGCGCGCACGCTATCGCCAAGCCAAGGCCACACTGAAAGCCGCCGAACGCCAGGTCACGCCGGTCGATGCATTCGGCAACCGCAAGCCTCGGCTGCGTGGATGGCAGCACCTCATCACCCTGCCGTTGTGCATCGCCGCATCCATCGTGCTGATCTGCATCGCGCCGGCCGGACCGGTCAAGGCCGCATGCGCGATTTACGGCGCGTCGGCGATACTGCTGTTCGGCAACAGCGCCCTGCTGCACGTCGTACCGTGGCGCAGCGCCAAGGTGACGCGCGTGCTGTGCGGCATCGACTACTCCAACATCTTCCTGATCATCGCCGGCACCAATACGCCGGTGCTGTTCGCGCTCAGCCCTTCGATCCGATGGCCGTACCTGACGGTGATATGGGCGGCGGCGCTCGTCGGCACGGTGATGCATATCGTATGGCTGCGAGCGCCGAACTGGGTGTTCACCGTCGTGTACGTGGTGCTGGGGCTGGCGCCGGTCACACTGCTTCCGGCGCTGTGGACCGCGCCCGCGGTGGGTCCGGCGGCGACCGTGCTGATTGCGTGCGGCGGGGCCGCCTACATTGCGGGCGCCACATGCTTCGCGATTTGCAAACCCAATCCGATTCCGGGCTGGTTCGAGTTTCACGAGGTGTTTCACATGGGCACGGTCATCGGGTACACCTGCCACGTGGTGGCCATATATCTGGTCGTGTGCGCGCTGTAAAAGACGCCGGACATGCCGTCACCGAACGTTCATCAAATCGTTCACAGGAATGGTTGCGCGGTCGATAATGTGCGGTATCCTCGGTTGAGCTGAGAACGAAACGCACATGATGGCCGTTCATATTCGACGCGGGGAACAGCGCGAATCATCAAATGGAAGGGTCGCGGCGCAACCGGCACCGCCGGCGCGGGCCGCAACGGAAGGAAGCTATGAACGCGGATTTGGTGATCGTCGGCGCGGGCCTGTTCGGCCTGACCATCGCACAGCAGGCGGCGGAGCGCGCGGGCGCCCGGGTCGAGATCATCGATGTGCGCAGCCACATCGGCGGCAACGTGTACAGCTATATCGACGAGGAGACCGGTGCCGAAATCCACCAATACGGTGCCCATCTGTTCCATACTTCCACCAAACGCGTCTGGGATTACGTCAACCGCTTCACCGCATTCACCGACTACGTGCATCGCGTGTACGCCACGCACGACGGCGAGGTCTACCCGCTGCCAATCAATCTCGGCACCATCAACCAGTTCTTCCGGGCGGCCTACACGCCCGCCGAGGCGAGGCAGCTCATCGCCGAACAGGCCGGTGAACTGGCCGGCACCGACCCGACAAACCTCAACGACAAGGGCATCCAGCTGATCGGACGGCCGCTGTATGAGGCGTTCATCAAGAACTACACCGCCAAGCAATGGCAGACCGATCCGGCCGAACTGCCGGCGAGCATCATCAAGCGGCTGCCCGTGCGGTTCAACTACGACAACCGCTACTTCAAAGACACATGGGAGGGACTGCCGCGCGACGGCTACACCGCGTGGATGGAGCGCATGATCGATGACCCGCGCATCCATGTGACGCTCGGCACCGACTTCTTCGACGAGAGCCAGCCGCTCAACAAGAAGGCGCTGCGCGCCGCCGGCACGCCCGTGGTCTACACCGGGCCGATTGACCGGTATTTCGGCTATGAACTCGGCGACCTGAAATGGCGCACGGTGGACTTCAAGGAAGTGCGCTACGACGAGGACGACCACTTCGGCTGCCCGGTGATGAACTTCTCCGACGCGGACGTGCCCTACACCCGCGCCATCGAGTTCAAGAACTTCAACCCGGAGAGGCGTGACGCACAGAACCACAACAGGACAGTGGTGTGGGAGGAATACTCCCGCTTCGCCGAGCGCGGCGACGAACCGTACTACCCGATCAACACGGACGCCGACAAGGCGCTCTATGAGCGGTACGCAGCCAGGGCAGCCGCCGAGCCGAACGTCGTGTTCGGCGGGCGCCTGGGCACCTACAAGTACTACGACATGCACAACGTGATCGACGCCGCCCTCACCGCATATGAGGAGCAGGTCGCGCCGATGCTGCGCGCCCGGTGACACCGACTGGCGGGCACTTCCGCCGCCGCCTTTTCTCATTTCATCCGGATCTCCCGCCCATCTCATCCGGCCACAGTCTCATACGTTCACCGGAAAGTGGGACTATGACCGGATGAGGCAACGCCGCACCGCTTTGGCCGGGCCCAAACCAGCGAAGCATTCATACAATCCCACAATGCAGAATCCGACTCACATTAAGGACGGTCATGACCGTCACCGTGCGACGGTATCGTCACCGTGTGAGCCCTCGCACAGTGACGCATCCGGCTAAAACCCTTATTTTCCAACGTTTCTCACGATACCGTCACGCCGAGAGGCTATGGTTGTGGTTTTGCTAGATATAGACAAGCACCAAGCACGATATCGACGTTTGTAAGGATTCAGAGGAAAACCGGTGAGGAAAGCGCGAAAATATGCGCAAACCGGTTCGCATCATATTGCAAGGACTACGGTAGAATCATGGCTTCACATACGCGCACTGTTAATTCCAGTTCAGGCCGACGCGCGGCAGGAACGTCCGGCCGTCGGGCGGCCGGCGCCTCAGGCCGCACCGCGACCGGCACCCAAGCGGGTGCAGCGACGGGCACAAGAACCGGCGGCACCGCCGCAACCAACGGTTACAGCGCGCAGCGCAACAGCGGCTCAAGGCGTGGCCGCGGCGCTAATCCGCCCGAAGGCACACACCGCGGCGGCGGCACCCACCGCTCCCCCGGCTCGAAAGGCCCGAAAGCCAAAGGGCGCAAGAAGCATCTGATTCTCAAGTGGGCGCTCGGCATCATCGGCCTGTTCCTCGCCGTCGGCATCGGCGCGTTCGCCTACCTGTACGCCACCATCGAAATCCCCCAGCCGGAGACCATCGCGCTGGCCGAGAAAACCAGCGTGTACTATGCGGACGGCAAAACGAAAATCGGCACGTTCGCCGAGCAGAACCGTGAGATCATCGACTGCTCCGTACTGCCGAAATACGTGGGCCAGGCCGTGGTCGCCTCCGAAAACCGCACGTTCTACACGGACCGCGGCATCGACCTCAAGGGCATCGCACGGGCGCTGATCAACAACGTCACCAAGGGCACCCGCCAGGGCGGATCCACCATCACCCAGCAGTACGCGGAACGGTATTACCTCGGCGAGACCACCACCTACATGGGCAAGCTCAAGGAAGCCATACTGGCGGTCAAGATCGCGCAGACGCAAGACAAAGACACCGTCCTGTGCAACTATCTCAACACCATCTATCTCGGCCGCAGCGCCTACGGCATCCAGGCCGCCGCCCAGGCGTACTTCGGCAAGGACGCGAAAGACCTGACTGTGCCCGAGGCGGCGATGCTCGCCGGCATCATCCCGTCCCCCAGCAACTGGGATCCGGCCGTCAACGCCAAGCAGGCGAAATCGCGATTCGAGCGCGTCATCAACATCATGAAAGAGGACGGCTACATCACCGCCAAACAGGCCAGTGAAGCCACGATGCCGAAAACCGTCACCAACGCACAGCAGAACATCTACGAGGGCCCCAACGGGTATCTGCTGCAGATGGTCCGCAGCGAACTCATCAACTCAAAGGCGTTCACGCAAGACGACCTCGACACCGGCGGCTACACCATCGTCACCACCATCGACAAATCCAAACAGGATCTGATGTATCAGACCGCGAGCCCCACCAAGGGCAACGCGGGCATGCCGGACGGCGTACAGACCGGCGGCCTGTCGGTCAACGTCAAAGACGGTTCAATCATCTCGCTGTACGCGGGCGAGGATTACCTGAAGAAACAGCTCAACAACGTCACCGACGCGACCTACGAAGTCGGTTCCACGATGAAACCGTTCACGCTGCTTTCGACCGTCCAGACGGGCGTCAGCCTCGATACTGTGTTCAACGGCAACTCGCCGCGCAGCTTCCCCGGGCTGAAACAGCCGATGTCGAACTCGGGCGGCGCTAGTTACGGCTACATCAACCTGTACAAGGCGACGGCGAACTCCGTCAACACGGTGTACATGGATCTGCAGCAGCATCTCGGCGCGGACACGATAATCAAGACCGCGCACACGGCCGGCATCAAAGGCAAGATCACCGATGACGGCTACGTGACGCTCGGCAACTCCGGTCTGAGCATGATCGACATGGCGCGCGGCTTCTCCACCATCGCCAACCAGGGCAAGAAGCCGACGCTGCACATCGTCGCCAGCGTGAAGAGCAGCAAGGGGCCGGAACTGTACAAGGCGCCATCCACCGCGGAGCAGGTGTTCGACGCGAACGACACCGGACTGGTGGTCAAGGCGATGGAAGGCACCATCCAATACGGTACCGGTCGTGCGGCGAGCGCGATCGGCAAGACGATGGCGGGCAAGTCCGGCACGGCAAACGACAACAAGGCCGTGAGCTTCATCGGGTTCACGCCCTCGACGCTCACCATGTTCGCCATCTGGAATCCCGGAGCGAACGGCGAGGCGCTGGAACTGCCGACCATCAACGGGTATTACAAGGGCATGGGATATCCGACCGTGCTGTTCACCAACTACATGTCGAGGGCGCTGGAGAACGTGGCGGACGAGAAGTTCCCCGACGTGACCGACAGCGGCAAGATCGGTGGACCCGACGGCACGTGGGGCACTGGTTCGCAGTACTCGTCTTGGGGCAACAGCGGCCAGTCGCAGAGCGGGAATTCGCAGGGCGGCAGCAAGAGCGACGACCAGTCGTCGCAGAGCGGCACGCAGTCTGGCGACGGGTCGGGCTCGCAGTCGACGACGCCGCAGACCGGCAACGGTTCGAATGGCAACGGCAATGGATCGGGCGGCAACGGGTCCGATGGCAACGGCGGGAACGGCGGCAACAACGGGAATAACGGCAACGGAGGGAACAACGGCAACAACGGCGGAGGCTCGGATTGCGCGACCGACCCCACCGCCGCCGGCTGCTCCACCGGCAATGAATCCAGCACCAACGGCATAGCGTCGCAGTGAGGGACGAGGCCGGATTCGCGGTTATTAGCGTGCGTTGACCATCCCCACCGGCGGGGGCACGAGGGCTAGGCCCCGTGCGACTGGAGGTGGTTCCGGCCTCTCACGACCATCAAAAAAGGGTGGCTGCAGGACGAATCCTGCAGCCACCCTTTCGTTTACCGCGAAATATCAGCGCTGCGAACGGTTGATCGCGGAGATGATCGCCTTGAGCGCGCTGGTGGTAATCGAGGAGTCGATGCCGACGCCCCAGATGATCTGGGTCTCAGCGTCCTCACCCACCTGGCATTCCACGTAGGACGCGGCCATGGCGTCGGTACCGACGGACATGGTGTGCTCCACGTAATCCATCACGGACGCCTCAATGCCGAGGTTGGAAACCGCGTTGAGGAACGCCGCAATCGGGCCGTTGCCGATGCCGGAGATCTCACGCTCGTGAGGTTCGTCCACGCCCACATTCACGCCGCGGTCGAGCACACGCGCCTTGAGCACGGTGTCTGAACCATCCTCGCCGGAACTGACGGCCACCTTGAGCAGTTTGAGGCGGCCCCACGGAGCGAGCGTCGCGTCATGCGTATCACCGACGACCACGCCGGCGGCCGTCATGCCGGACTGCTCCACCGGCAGGTACTCGTCCTTGAAGAGACGCCAGATGTCCTCGTCCTTGACTTCCTTCTTGGTCGTGTCGGCGAAGTTCTGCACGATCTTGTCGAACTCCACCTGCAGACGCTTCGGCAGGTCGAGGTTGTGGTTGGTCTTGAGCAGGTAGGCCATGCCGCCCTTGCCGGACTGCGAGTTGACGCGGATGATCGCCTCGTAGGTGCGGCCGATGTCCTTCGGGTCGATCGGCAGGTACGGCACGAGCCACACGAACTTGTCGAGATCGGCGCCGACTCGGTCCGCAGCGGCCTCGCGGGCTTCGAGGCCCTTCTTGATGGCGTCCTGATGGGAGCCGGAGAACGCGGTGAACACGAAGTTGCCCGCGTACGGATGACGCTCGGAGATCTTGATCTGGTTGCAGTACTCGACGGTCTTGCGGATCTCGGGAACGTTCGAATAGTCGATCTGCGGATCGATGCCCTGCGTGAGCATGTTCAGACCCAGCGTGACCAGATCCACGTTGCCGGTGCGCTCGCCGTTGCCCAGCAGGCAGCCCTCCACGCGGTCGGCGCCGGCCAGCACGGCCAGCTCGGTGGCTGCCACGCCCATGCCTTCGTCGTTGTGCGGGTGCAGGGAGAGCACCACGGCGTCACGGTCATCAAGATGCGTGGACACGTACTCCACCTCATCGGCGAACACGTTCGGCGTAGTCATCTCGACCGTGGCCGGCAGGTTGATGATCATCGGGTGCTCGGGGGTCGGCTTGATGACGCCGATGACCGCATTGCACACCTCGACCGCGTATTCCGGCTCAGTACCGGTGAACGATTCGGGGCTGTACTCGTAATACAGGTCGATGCCCTTGGCCTCGTTTTCAAGGTCCTTGCACAGCTCGGCCGCGTCGGTGGCGAGCTTCTTGATCTCTTCCTTGTTCTTGCGGAACACGACCTCGCGCTGCAGCACAGAGACCGAGTTGTAGAAGTGCACAATCGCACGCTTGGCGCCCTTGAGTGCCTCGTAAGTGCGGCGAATCAGGTGCTCACGACACTGGGTGAGCACGACGATGGTCACGTCGTCGGGGATGAGCTCGCGTTCAATAAGCATGCGGATGAAGTCGAAATCCGTCTCCGAGGCGGACGGGAAGCCCACCTCGATTTCCTTGAATCCCATGGAGACGAGCAGGTTCCAAAAGCGCAGCTTGCGCTCGGAGTCCATCGGGTTGACGAGCGCCTGGTTGCCGTCGCGAAGGTCGACAGAGCACCAGCGCGGGGCACGCTGCAGACGCTTGCCCGGCCACGTGCGCTCGGGATAGTCGAACGGCACCTGCTTGTCGTAGGCGACGTACTTGGTGTAAGGCATATCGCTCGGCTTCTGCGGCTCGCCGATGAATCGTGCGGGAGGCAGCAGCGGGTCGTTGTTCCCCCCATTGGACGCCGCGGCGACCGCCGCAAGATCAAACACTGATGATTGATCCTGACCCATATCTCCTCCTTTACTTGATGATGCCGGCGCCTGTTGCCTGCCGGCCGTATGTTGTCGTCGCACGATAGGTCATGCAATTAATCAGTCTAGCGTGAAGCGCCCCGGTAAACCGCCGAGATATCAAGAATGCGGCCAATCCATGCGGCCTTCGGAGCGTTATCTCGCTTCCGAGGGGGTGATTTCAGGCCCGCCGAACATCTATCTGCGTTTCAAGGGGTTGGCGTTGCTCGATATTCGAGGTATTGCATGATGGACGCCACTGGAATCATGCGGCTCCCATGCCATTGATACTCGGCCACCAACCCCTCGAAATGCAGATAGATGTTCCAGAGCGTCCGAGTCACCCCCTCGAAACGTAGATACCCTGCCGAGATAACGTTTCGGCCCCTCTCCGGACGCCCGTTGACTGCATGGCGGCGCCCGCTCCACGCGTGGTGGCGACTTCGCGAAGAGTATGGCGCCGCACAGGACGACTCGCTACAGTGGAGGGCATGACACTGCGTTTTCACGACGACGGCACGTTCCGCGTGCTGCAAATGGCCGACATTCAGGACGGCCCGGAAGTCAACCGCGACACGATCCGCATGATCGAGGCCGCAATCAACGAGGCGAAGCCGGATTTGGTGGTGTTCACCGGCGATCAAATCCGCGGGTACGATCCCGCGTACATCGACACGTTCCTGCGCCGGCGCGGCGAGAACCCCGGCGCACGCGTACGTCTCGTCACCGAAATCGAGGCGAAGCTACACGGCATCCACAGGCGCATCGCGGCGCGGCGCGATCCGGACCTGCCACCGCAGGACGATGTGGTCACGATGGACGACCTGATGAACGACACCCGGCAGAAAGTGCGCGACACGTTCAGCGCGTTCCTCGGACCGGTCATCAACGCGGGCGTGCCGTTCGCCGCGACCTATGGCAATCACGACTTCCAGTGCGGCATCCTGCCTGACGAGCAGGACGACATCTACCGCGAGTTCCCCGGCTGCCTGAATCCCAAGGCCGATGCTGCCGGCGGCTCGCCGTTGGCCATCGAGCCGGGCACATTCGCGCTGCCCGTGCTGTCCTCCGACGGTTCGGAGCATGTGGCGATGGGCGTGATGCTGGTCAATTCCGGCGATTATGCGGGCAAGCCGGAGGAGAATGACGCCCAGTACCCGCGGTATGTGGCGCATTCGCGCGGACTCGACCTGGCGGATTCGGACGGCTACGGCACACCGAGCGCTGAGGCGATCGCATGGCTGGGCGACGTACAGCGCACGCTCGCCGAGCGCAACGGCGATGGCGAACCGGTGCCGTCGATCACGTTCCAGCATATTCCGCCGCAGGAATTCTATGACTGCCTGACCGAGGTCCCGGCATGGACGCCGAACGCCGTGGAGGGCGCCCGCAATTACGCCGGGCGCTGCTACGTGCTCAACGACGCCGTATGCCGGCCGGGGTCACGGCTCGGCGAGGCGATCGGCTGCGCTGACGAGAACGTCGGCGAGGTGGACGCATTGCGCGAGGCGGGCGGCTATTTCGCGTTGTACTGCGGGCACGATCACAAGAACTCGTTCGTCGGGCACGTGCATGACCTCGATCTAGGGTATGCGCCGACGTGCGGCTTCGAATGCTACGGTCCGAAGTCTCGCCTGCGCGGCATCCGCCTGTTCGAGTTCCGCGAGGACGACCCGGCCGCGTATGAGACCCGCATGCTCACGTGGGGCGACCTGGTCGGCCGTTACAGCGGCAATGAGTTGCGCGTGTTCTTCGAGGATCATTGCGTGACGGGCGCCGCGACCCTGCGCAACGAACTGCGCCGGCCGCAGGTGTTTGCCACCGTCGCCCTGACCCTATCCGCCGGCTTCGCGGCAATCGTGCGCTCCATCGCACGGCGTCTGCGACGATAGCGCAGCGGCGGCAAACAGACGACAAAGGGCATGGTTCCGGCGGCGATATCGTCGACACCATGCCTATTCATATCCGCCGTATATCCACCCGGCTCGTCCCCGGGCCGGCCCTACCTCTACTCGGTCAGGTACAGCACGTTCTCGTCAGGGGGGGGGGAACGACGTTCATGTGGTACCCCTCCATTTTCAGGAACGGCTTGGAGCTGTCAGGCTTGGCATGGCCTGACACGTCGGCAACTGGTAGCTCGCGCCGGCCAGTCCCTCCAGTTTGTTGCTGCTGATGCCGGCTGGCACATAGCAGGATTTGAATCCTTTCTTGCCGCCGCAGCGATAGTCGCTATCCGGCCCCATGAGCTCGATGCCGACGTCCGACGGCACCTTCCACCAACCGTCACCACCCGTGTCCGTCCGGCGTGCAGCGTGACCGACTGCGGATCATCGGGGCTCAGCATGAGCTTGCCCGAGCCAACCGAGGTGGCCTTGCCCTTGTCGTCCAACGTCAGGCACCAACTGTCGTCTTTCAGGCAGTATTTGCCTGCTATCGGCTAGAAATCGCCTTTGCCGAGTGCGGTGCGAACATCCGTCAGGCTCATGTCCTTGGTGGGCTTGGCCGATGATGCACCGCCGTCCGCGCCGGCGCTGCCGCCCGGTTACTTGACATCGGCGTCGGGCAGCTCACCCCAATCCAGGTCGATGGAGACGGTCAGATAGTACACGGTGTCGTCGCTGGGAGCGGGCTTCATCTTGACGATGTCGCTTTTGCTGCCGACGTAGCCGTTGTACGGCATGAACGGGTTGGCGGAGTTATTGGTCATGTCCGCCGTGGTCTTGTCGTAGAGCTTCGGGTCACGGTAGATCAGGAACGGCTTGGTCGTGTTCACGGCTTTCTGCTTCTTGGCCGCGGCCAGCGCGTCCGCGTCAAAGTACCCGTCGCTTTCGAGCTTGTTCAGGTCCGCGCCGACCGGCACGACCAGATAGAAGTCCTGCATGTGATACGTCGCGCCGGAGATATTGTTGTAATCGCCGTTTTCGACCATCTTGCCGTTGTTGCAGACGATGCCGCCTGCCGTATTCGAGTCTTCCTGGCTGGTGCCGCACCAGTAGTTCGTCATACTGGATCGCGGGAACAGTTCGAACGCGCCGGTGTCACCGGTGAGCAGGTAGTCGGCTTTCGGGCTGGAGCAGTACGGCTGCTGGATGGCATCGCAGGAGCTCAGCGACTCGTATTCGCCGTATTCGGTACCGTCGCGACCTTTCGGATAGGGGATGTACGAGTTGCCTTCGCTGCCATCGCCGCCATCCTTGAACGTGATGCAGTCACCGGAGTTGTTGCACCACGTTCCCGCGGCCACACCGGAGACACCGAGCAGATTGTCGCCGCCGGTCTCCGGGGAATCGTGAACCGTGTAGGCGTCCTTGACGCCGCTGGCGTCGATGCCGTAATACAGCGTGACCGCATCGCCTTCCGCTACCGTGGATCCGGGCATCGGGTCGGAACCGGACACTTTGCCGACGAACTTCTTCGAGGCGAGGCGCGGCACGAGCGTCACGTCATGTCCTTGGCTTTCCAGTTCGGATTTCACCGTGTCGACGTCCCGGCCGACGATGTCGATGCTGATGGCGCCGCCGTCGCTCTTCGTGGCGACGCCGATGTAGATGCCGTCGTCCTTGTCGCCGTCCGACAGCGCCTGTCCTTCGGCGGGGTAGGTCGCCACCACGGAACCGATTGGCTTCTTCTTGGTGTCGGACACCGGTACCTGCTTGTAATGTACCGGCACACCCATCGTCTTGAACGTGGATACGACCTTCGTGGCCTGCTTGCCCATCGTGTTCTTGGGCACACCGGGGCCACCCGACTCCTGGACGATTACCGCGGCGTCCTTCTGGACGCGGTCGCCGGGCTTCATGCCCTCGTATCCAAGGAACACGCCCTTCTTCTCGCCGGAGAAGATGATCGCCTTCGATGCCTTCACGCCCTTGGCTTTCAGCTGGGCGACCACGTCATCGGCGGTGGCTTCGCCGCCGGACGCACCGGAGGTCTCTTCGGTGGTAGGCAGCGGGGTTCCGCCCCAGATGCCCGCGCGATACGTGAAGAACAGGGCAAGACCGACACCCAACGCGAGGGCGATCACCACGGCCACGATGAGGCCGATGAGCTTGCCCCTGGATTTGGGCTTCGGCGTTTGCCCTGGCACGGCCGGCATCGCCGCTGACGGCTGGGTTGCGGGCGCGGCCGGAGTCGAGACTCCGGCACCTGACGGCTGGGCGAACTGCTGGGCTTGCGGCCACGCCGGTTGGGCAACAGGCTGCTGCGGCTGAGGTTGGGACTGAGCCGGCTGCAAAGGCTGTGTTGGCTGGAGCGGCTCCTGAGGTGCAGCAGGAGCCGGCGCGAATCCGCCGCCTGGCAGTGGTACAGCTGGAGTCGCCGGCTGTTGCGCCGCAGAGGGCTGGGGCATCTGCGATACTGCGGGCTGCGACGCCGGCGCGGCCTGTGATACCTGTTGTTGCAGCGGCTGCCCGCAGTTCCCACAGAATTTGCTGTCCGGGCTTTCGTCATTCCCGCAATATGGGCACTTCATGCGTGTCCGCCTTTCTCCCCCGCCCAATGGCGTCTCTCATCATTGCCCGCCGGCGCGAAAGCGCTCGCGAACACATCAAGAACATCATAAAACCGGGCGTCGTACAACACAGTGTCACATATCAGGAAACACCAAGCATCCATCGGTCACGCCCAGATGCGTCACTGTGCGGCGGCCCAGCGAAGGCGACAGACAAGCACTCCAGCGAAATTCAGTGGAACAGACTCACGCCGCGCCGGGCCATGCAGTAGGCGTTACCCAGCCACGTGTGCCGCGAGTTCGGCCACACGGCCCCCAGACGCGGCGCGTTCTGGCTCATCCAGATGCTGGGCACGCGCCCGTCGGCGCTGCGAGAGCCGAGCAGGTTGAACCCGTTCTTGATCTCAAGCCAATCGGGGTGCTGCGTGGCAATGGCAAGACCCTCTTCAAGGGTCAGTGGCGTGCGCTCGTCGGAATCGATGAGCTTGCGCGCCACGTCCGGCTCGCGATTGATGTAGCAGGTGCCGGTATGCGGCTCGACAACCAGATAGAACGGCCCTTCCGGCGGCTCGAACCCGTCCTGCGGCAGGAAGCTTGCGATGTCGCGCGGAGGCATTGTCGTGAAACCGGCCATGCGGTTGATGCTGGTTCGGGCGATCAGCGACTCAGGCGACACCAGCTCGCGCGTGGGGATCAGCAGGATGTTCGAGCCCAGATCGGTATGCTCCAACGCATGGATCAACGGCCGTGCGAGCGCGCGGAACGCGGCGGCGCTCATGTCCGCCACGTCCGGGTAACCCAGCGCCACGATACGATCCAGCTGCTTCTGCGCTTCCTGCGATGCTATTGACATGCTTCCAGAGTACCGCGAATCCCGGCCGCAGCACCCACCCATCGGCGAACACGGCCATCATTCGGGAAAGCGGCCCGTCTTGTTCCGCGCATTCCGTACCATTGGATAGGTGCGGCCATGTCACTGCGGCCGCTTGTATAGGAAACCGAATCAAACCCAGAGGTTGTTATGTCCGAAAAGTTGAAGGTCGGCATTCTTGGCGCCACAGGTATGGTCGGCCAGCGTTTTGTGACACTGCTGGAGAACCACCCGTGGTTTGAGGTGGTCAAACTCGCCGCGTCCGCGCACAGTGCGGGAAAGACCTATGAAGAGGCCGTCGGCCCCCGCTGGAAGATGGAAACGCCGATGCCCGAGTACGTCAAGGGCATGACGGTGCATGACGTCGCCGATGTGGCCGGCATGGCCGATGGCGTCGATTTCGTCTTCTCCGCGGTGAACATGTCGAAGGACGAGATTCGCGCAATCGAAGAGGAGTACGCGAAGACCGAGACCCCGGTCGTCTCCAACAACAGCGCCCACCGTTGGACGCCGGATGTGCCGATGGTCGTGCCGGAGATCAACCCGGAGCATTTCGCGGTGATTGAGCACCAGCGCAAGCGGCTCGGCACCACGCGCGGCTTCATCGCCGTCAAGCCGAACTGCTCGATCCAGGCGTACACGCCGGCGCTGGCCGCGTGGAAGGAATTCGAGCCGCGCGAAGTCGTCGTCAGCACGTATCAGGCGATTTCCGGCGCGGGCAAGACCTTCAAGGACTGGCCTGAGATGGTGGGCAACATCATCCCGTTCATCTCCGGCGAGGAGGCGAAGAGCGAGAAGGAACCGCTCAAGGTGTTCGGTCACGTGGATGCCGACAAGGGCGAGATCGTGCCGTTCGACGGCGGTCTCAAGATCACTTCGCAGTGCATCCGCGTGCCCGTGCTCAACGGCCACACCGCCACGGTATTCCTGAACTTCGGCAAGAAGGCCACCAAGGAAGAGCTCGTCGACCGCTTGGTGAACTACACGTCCAAGGCGTCCGAGCTGGGGCTGCCGCACGCGCCGAAGCACTTCATCCAATACCTCACCGAGGATGACCGCCCGCAGGTCAAGTTCGATGTGGACTACGAGGGCGGCATGGGCGTGTCAATCGGCCGTCTGCGCGAGGATTCGATCTTTGACTGGAAGTTCGTGGGGCTGGCTCACAACACGTTGCGCGGTGCCGCCGGCGGCGCGCTCGAATGCGCCGAAATGCTCAAGGCGCTCGGTTATATCAGCGCGAAGTGACGGCAGCCTGCCGCTGAGACTGAAATTGCGGCTGGAGACCATCGAACGGCCGGGTTGACCACGGATTGATTCCGCAGTCAACCCGGCCGTTCGGCATATCGGGTGTCGTCACCGACGCAGGTGACGTGCATTGCCGCGCGGATTACGGCGGAATCGTACCGTAACGATCACGGCGACTATGACCATGGCGAGCAGCAGCATGCCGGCGACCGTCGCTGCCACAAGGAGCCGCATAATTCCGTTGGAACGTTCCATGTGCTCCTCCTTCGGCTCAGGAGCGCGAATGAATACGGAAGGAGGAGGTAAGAACGCTCAAACCAGATAAATTGACCACCCAGCCGGCTCCTGCTGTCGGAGATATTCCGCGTAGCGGGCGGGGTGGTCAATTACGCGATTGCGTCAAAAATCAGCGACCGGTGCCGCCGTAGACCACGGCTTCGACCTGATCGGCGTCGAGGCCGTAGGCGGTGTGCAGCGCGCGCACGGCGTCGTCAAGCTGGTCGAGCGGGACGAGCGCCGCGATGCGGATCTCGGATGTGGAGATCATCAGCACGTTGATGCCCTTGTCGCTCAGAGCGGTGAAGAACTTGGCCGCCAGGCCGGAATGGGTCTTCATGCCAACGCCCACGACCGCGACCTTGCCGACGCTCCTGTTGATGTCGAACGACTTGTAGCCCAGCTCGTCATGCTTGTCGATCAGCACGTTCTCGACTTCCTTGACGGTGGATTCCGGCACGGTGAAGGAGATCTCCGCGGTGCCCACGGACGCGCCGGCCTGCACGATCATGTCCACATTCACACCGGCCGTCGCCAGCTCGGTGAACACTTTCGCCGCCATGCCGGGCTCGTTCGGAACGCCGCGCACGGTGGCCAGCGCTTCGCTGCGGTCGTGCGCCACACCGGAGATGACCGGGGCTTCCGGGCCGAGGTCGGGGAACAGGTCACCCATGGATTTGCTGTTGTTGTCGCTCATGTTTTTTCGCCTTTATATTTGTGTGAACGGTAAATCAGGTCTCGAATATGTCGTATGTCAGTGGACGACATCAGTCGATGTTGGGCAGGCTGCGCGGGTCGACTCCGTCGGGCACGATCAGCGTGCCGGGACGATGCGAGAAGGAGCTGCGCACGTGAAGCGGCATGTTGAACCGCTGCGCGTACTCCACGCAGCGCAGTGCCAGCACCTTCGAACCGCAACTGGACATCTCCAGAATCTCGTCGTAGCCGATGACCGGAATGCGACTGGCCTTTGGCACGATGCGCGGATCGGCGGTGAACACGCCATCCACGTCGGTGTAGATCTCGCAGATGTCGGCGCCGAGCGCCACGGCAAGCGCCACGGCCGACGTGTCGGAGCCGCCGCGGCCGAGCGTGGTGGCGTCTCCCTTGGCGTTGATGCCCTGGAAACCTGCGACGATGGCCACGTCTCCGAGCGACAGCGCGTTCTGCACGCGGTCGGGCTTCACGGCCTTGATGTGCGCGGCGCCGTAACGGGTGTCGGTGAAGAATCCGGCCTGCTGACCGGTGAACGAATGCGCACGGTCCCCGGCGGCGTGAATGGCCATGGCGAGAAGGCTCATGGAGATGCGCTCACCGGCGGTCATCAGCATGTCCATCTCGCGCTCGGGCGGGTTGGAGTCGATGCTCAGCGCTTGGTCGATCAGGTCGTCGGTCGTGTCTCCCATGGCGGAGACGACCACGGCCACCCTGTTGCCCTTTTTCTTGGTCTCGACGACGCGCTTGGCCACGCGCTTGATCGATTCGGTATCGGCGACCGACGAGCCGCCGTACTTCTGCACGATGAGAGCCACTGCTGTCCTATCTTCTCGCGGAATGCATCTGCGTCAATACTACGCAAGCGGCACGATTATAGGAATTTCGGCACTGCCGCGCACGCGTGCGCCGCCATGCGGACAGGAACGGCCGCGCTGCGGGCGCAGGTATCCGGGCGATGATTCGCGTCGGCGGCGCCGGGACGGGCCGACGCTGGCAGCCTCGTTTATGCTTCGCGGCGACCTGTGAGGGCCCGACCGAGCGTGACCTCGTCGGCGTATTCGAGGTCGCTGCCGACGGGCAGACCGCTGGCGAGCCGGGTGACCTTGATGCCGAGCGGGCTGAGCAGACGACTCAGGTATGTCGTCGTCGCCTCGCCTTCGATGTTGGGGTCGAGTGCGAGGATGACTTCCTTGACCTCGTCAGTCTTGAGGCGGTCGAGAAGCTTGGGGATGTTGAGGTCGGCCGGTCCGACGTTGGCCATCGGATTGATGGCGCCGCCGAGCACATGGTATTGGCCGCGGTATTCACGGGTGCGCTCGATGCTCATCACGTCCTTCGGCTCTTCGACCACGCAGATCACCCCGTGGTCGCGTCTCGGGTCGGCGCATACCGGGCACGGACTGACCTCGCACACGTTTCCGCAGATGTCGCAGAACCGCACTTTTTCCTTGACTTCCGTGATGGCGTCGACCAGCTTGCCCGTCTCCTCGTCGGAGGCCGACAGCAGATAGAAGGCGATGCGCTGCGCCCCTTTCGGGCCGATACCGGGCAGTCCGGCAAATGCGTCGATGAGTCGCTGTATCGCGCCGTCATATGCCAAAGCCATTGGTGTGCTCACTCCGAATCATGTTTGTTGACGTGCTGGATGTTCCTGGGGTTCTTGGGGTCGTCGGGGCCGTATTCCTCCACCGGCTTGACGACTTCGAAGAACTGCTTGACGTCGTCGAGACTCATCGTCTCGGGCGAGCCAAGTGAAACGTCATTCATCGAATATTCGTCGTCTTCCGGCGCCACGGTCGGCATGGGAATGTCCTCCTGCGCATACGGGTCGGCTCCGGCGAACGGATCGGTGTCGTCATACGCAGGGCGGGATGCTCTCTGACCGGCCGCGGCACCGGGAGTCTGCTGCAGATGCGTCGTTCCCGGTTCGACTCCGGGATTTTCCGGGCGCCCGGGCGCAGCCAAGTCGTCGGAAGGCCCTTGGAGAGCTGCCGGGGAGCCTGCGCTTGGCGCGGCGATGCTCGACGAAGCGGAAGCGACTGATGACGGCATGCCAGCCCAGGGGTCTTCCGCGGACATGGACTCCGGCACGGCGGTGGGGCCAAGGTTGGTGCGCTCGGAGTCCTCTCGCGACTGTGACTGCGCATGGGCAACGTTCTGAGGTGTGCCGGGCGCGTCGCCACCGCGTACACCGTCAACGGGCATACTGTTACCGCCGTCGTTGGCCCACGGGTCGGTGTCGTCGCTCAAATCCGGCACGGCGATGTGTTTCGCGTGATGGCCCTCATCTTGCGGAGCATTCCGTGAAACATCCCGTGAAACATTGTGAGACGCACCGTCAGTCGGTGACCAAGCGTCGCCAGCCCACGCTTCCGGGAGCGCCCACGGATCCACTGCCGACTGCGCGTCCGCACGCGAGGTATCCTGTGCGACCGCCCGGTTATTGTCGCGGTCATGAGCCACTGTCGCGTTCGGCGCGTCGGGTACGGCTCGATGGACTTCGTCCGCATCGGCCGATGCGGTGTCGCCGCTTTCGGGAGGAGTCTGCGGCTCCTTGGCATTGTTGCCGACGCTCATCGCCCCCAATGATGTGCTGAGACTCGCTTTGACGATCTGGGCACTGATGCGCTGCTGCTCGTCTGCCGGCAGCTGGCCGAACGGCGGCGCGACCTGCCCGTCGGCCATCTTCTTGGTGGGCGCGAGCTGCACTTGGTCGCCGAACGCCTTGCGGGTCTCAGCGCGCATGATCTGCACCACGTTGCGGGTTCCGCCGACTTCCTCACCAGCGACGGCCTTCGCGAAGGCATACTTGCTCAGCGCCTTGTCGAACTTGATCCACAACGTGCCTTTTCCGCCTGGCTCGTGCTGTTCCAAGTGGATGCGCGGCACCTTGCTGCGGTTCACGTACGCGGCGACGTCCGCCGGCAATCCGGCGACCAGTGCATCCCAGCGTTCGTCCGGCGTGCGGTCGTCGCCCTGCGGAGAGGATTGCGCGGCTGTCGGCTCACCGGCCGACGGTACTCGAGCGGCGGACGGTGCTTGAGCGGCGGGAGACGGGGCACCGGCTTGCGCATCCGCTGTTGCAGGCGCTTCCGCCATAGTGGGCGCTTCCGTCTGGAGTGCGCGATCAGGTTGGGTGCCGGTGGTTCGGCTCGGTGACGTATTCGTCTGGCTTGTCGCCGATTGGCGAGCGTCCGTCTGCTGGTTGCGAGCGGATCCGATGAATCCTCCCCTGCGCGGAGTCGTCCCGCCTGACCGGCTCTCGGCGATGCCGCCTGTTCGCGCATTCACTCCTGCAGCTCCGCGGCCAGTACCCGCAGAGTCCGCCCCGGGCGCAGTGCCGCCCGCGGCCGGCGCGACATCCAGTCCCTCTCGCCCGGCAAGTAAGCGCGCGGCGAGCAATTCGAGCCGCATGCGCGGAGAAATCGCCCCGGTCATAGACCCCAGGGTGGTATTGATGGTTTCTGCCATCGACGTCAACGCACCCAAGCCAAGCGACGACGCCTGCCTACGCAGGTCGTCCATGTCCTCGGCCTCGGCAGCATCGGAAAGCACGCTTTCTGCCTGAGCGCCGCCCAATGTCAGCACCAGCAGATCACGCACCCGCGCCAGCAGATCCTCGACGAACCGACGCGGGTCGAATCCTCCCACCACGACTTTCTGCACCACGCCATACAGCGCTTCGCCGTTACGCGCGATGACGGCGTCCACCGCCTCGCCGATCAGCGCCTCCGGCGTGAAGCCGAGCAGCGCCACGGCGGCGTCGCGGGCGATCACGCCGTCAACCGCGCCGACCATCAACTGATCGAGCACCGACAGGGTGTCACGCACCGAACCGCCGCCGGCGCGCATCGCCAGCTTGAGCACGCCGGGTTCCGGCTTGATGCTTTCCTTGGCGCAAATCTCCTCCAGATACGGTCCCATGACCTCCTGGGGAACCAGCCGGAACGGGTAATGATGGGTACGCGAACGGATGGTACCGATCACCTTGTCGGGTTCGGTGGTCGCGAAGATGAACATCACATGGTCCGGCGGTTCCTCGACAATCTTCAGCAACGCGTTGAAACCCTGCTGGGTGACCATGTGCGCCTCGTCAAGAATGAAAATCTTATAGCGATCCCGAGCGGGGGCGAATCCGGCGCGCTCTCGCAGTTCACGGGCGTCGTCGACGCCATTGTGACTGGCCGCGTCGATTTCCACCACGTCGATGGAACCTGGACCGCCAGTGGCGAGGTCCTTGCAACTGGCGCATTCCCCGCATGGATGCGAGGTCGGCCCCTTGGCGCAGTTGATGCACCGCGCGAGGATACGCGCAGAACTGGTCTTACCGCAGCCACGCGGCCCGGAAAACAGGTACGCATGCGTGAGCTTGCCGCTGTCGAGGGCCCGCATCAGCGGAACAGTGACCTGATCCTGACCGATGACCCCCTCAAACGTGTCCGGTCGATAACGTCGATACAGTGCAAGTGCCATAAGCTCCAACCTATCGCAACCCGGCTATTTCCGGGTGTCTTTCCCTATTGTCCCCATTACTTGCGCACGCATCGGGGGCTTGCCCAGATGGTGCCGCCGCAGCGACGTTTGCGGACTCGTCAACGTCAATCGTTGGCCTGTCGGCCGAAAGCCGCCGGACAGGCAGGCTCCGCTCAGGCGGACTCGCCGGTCAGATGAATTCGCCGGTCACCGGGTCACGCCCGTCGCGCTCGATCGCCGCCATGATATGCTCCTCGCTCCGGCTGTCATGCCAGTGGGCGACCGCAGGCGGGACCAATACGCGCAACGCCTTGGCCTGCGCGGTGACGGTCACCGGAAGATGCCCGACGTACTCCCCATCGGCCATCAGCACCGGAGGCTCGTCTCCCTCGTGGGCGCGGGTTATCTTCACCTGGCGCACACGCTTCCAGCTGAATATCTGGCTGGCGAGCAACCTCCCGTTATAGGCGTTGGACAGCGCTTTAGCACATTGGCCGACATTCGGCTTGCAGTTCAGCCACACCAGATCCAGCATTCCGTCATCAAGCAAGGAGTATGGAGACACCTCCAGTCCGCCTCCGATGTACCGTGCATTGGCGACTGTGAGCATAGGGGCGATGATGTCGTGTTCCTCCACCGTGCCGTCCGACAGCGTGGCCTTGACGTGATAGCCGTACTGTTTCATGCGGGCGATCTCCACCAGCACCGCCGCAGCGTATCGCGCTGGCCCTCCGGGAAGGCGCGAACGGTTGGCCCGATCGTTGATGCTTGCGTCAAGCCCACAATTAAGCATCCCCGCATAGTATCGGTCGATCAGCCCGTTCACTGGGCGGCCTTCCTCATCCACCACGGGCTCACCGGACTCGCCATGCACCATGCAGGCGATCTCCGTCGAGCGCACGCGTCCCATATCGACATCCAGATAGGTGCCGCATGCGATGGCGCCGACGATGCCTTCCACCGCGGTTTTGACCCGGTTGACGGGCAGTTTCAGACCTCGCGCGAAATCATTGCCCGAACCGACCGCCACAATGCCGAGCGGGATGCCACTGCCGCAAACGGCGTTGGCCCCCAAGGCGATCATGCCGTCGCCGCCTACGACCACCAAGTAGTCGTATAGGGCGCGGTTCTCGCGAGCGGCCGTCAGCGAATCATCAAAGCTGGTGCCGGTCAGATCCATTACGTCGAATCCATGCCGCTGTCCGGCTTCGGCCAGCATCGTGAATACCTGTTCGCCCACGACGGCACCCCACCCCTTGTTTGAGACGGGATTGCCGATCAACGCCACCATTGTCTTCGCTTCGCCCATACGTCAAACATAATGCATCAACGGCATTCCCCGCCAGTACAGGCTCCGCAATCGGTCTCGGCATCGGCATCAATGCTGTCTGCCCACACCCGCCGCGAGTGGCCCATCGACTATTCACAGCTGATGGGCCCGGCGCGGGAACGCTGGCTGACACGTGACATGAATGGCAGGCGCAACGGCACGGACACCGTCACGACGATGTCATCTCCCTCGACGACGCACGACTCCAGTTGCGCGTCATTCTCTGCCGCGGCACGCCGCCCTACGGCACACGGATCGGATGCGCCACCAGACCAGTACGCCGACGCCGCCGACAATGCCGTGGCATCGGCAGCGCTCCGCGCACGCGACCGGCAGAGCAGCGCACCTCCGACCGACGCGACGGTCGCTATCAGTGCGGCCGCGAGCGCGATCAGCATCACGCAGGCCATCGTTCCCGACCCTTCATCGGATTGCATCAGCCGCGAGCAATAGGCTCGCACGGGCGATGGTCTCCTAGGTTGAATTCGTTGCGCCATCGTGTTTTCCTTTCGTCGCTATTCCACCGCATCAGAGGCAAGCTGCGCAGGGGAGCTTGACCACCCCAGCAACTGCGCGACAGCCTCCGCCAGCGGGAGGGCAAGACGGCACAGTCGCTCCACGACAGCCCTCCGGGCCCTGCAATTACAGACATGCTACGCATGCCGCCCATTGGGTTCACTGACGTTCACCCCTCGCCTACAAACAGCTCTGCTGTTTGCTCACGGCTCGGCCCGCCAGCGAGGGCAAGACGGACTTAGGCATCACCGCCATCCTGTGGCCGAGCCGGTTACTTTGACGGGTAGAACGCCGAATGGATCCGGCAGCACGGGGCATTGCGCCGTCACGCGTATCGAATGACCATCATCAGCGACCGACGCCACCGCGCCTTCGCCCGCGATACCACTCGCCACGGCGTTGACGGACATCCCCGCTCCCGATAGGCCGCCTTCCCTCGTCACCAGTTCGCGAACTACGGCCGACGCGGCATCCTGGCATCGCATGGACACCGTGACCGTTCTCGTCAGGCAGAGCAACACCATCGCCACCATGGCCACAGCGGGAAGCACCACCGCGAACTCCGCAGTGACGGCTCCCCTGTCAGCATGTGACATCGTCGCCATCGTGAATGCCCGTCATCCCACACTCAATGACTTCTTGACGATGTTGGTCAGCAACGTCTTGATGGTGTCCGATTTGAGCAACGCGACCAGCACGGCCGCGAAGCCTGTGGCTGCGACCAGCACCACCGCGTACTCCGCGGTGGTGGCCCCTTCCTCTGGCTCCGCGCTCAACGTGCGCAGCCGTGCATCCAACAGGCAAATGCCCCGCCGCGCCGACGCCCCCATGTTGCCCACCGTACGTGTCATCGCCGCAATAGGCCCGGTACGTCCGTCAATGGCAATCATCGTCTCCTCGATATTCATGACAATCCTTTCTCGACTGACCTTGCCCAACTACAAGGCACTTTCCACTGTGCCTCATCAGGCCCGCCCACCATCGGGTTTTCGGGCAATGTGGTCGAAGGCTGCCGAGTTATCCACAATGCGGCGTGTCATCCACACATTATGTGGATGACAGATGGCCGTGCAGCATTCTTCACCGACCATCGGGCGGCATCGCCACCAAGTTCATCCCACGAACGCCATCACCGAGGGGAGTATGCCTAGAAACACGAACGCCGGCAGCATGCACAATCCCGTGGGCAGCAGCAGTTTCACCGACAGAGACGCCGACTCCTGCTCGATCGCGGTTCGCTCGCCTTCCATCCACTGCTCCGAAGCCGTCGTCAGACGGCCGATCGGCGAAACACCACGAGTCCACGATGGCTCCAACGCGCCACGAAGGATTGCCGAAGTCTCCGCATAATCACCGAAATCGGCGGCATTCCAAGCATCCTTCCATGACGATCCGCGGTGCAGAGCGTCCGCAACCGCACACAGCCCGCCGCCAAGAGCCCCTCCGACAGCCTCACCCACGCCCTCCAGAGAACGCGTGACAGACATGCCTGACCGCAGCGACACCGACAACAGTCCAATCAGCAACGGCAACGACACAGCAGCACCCCCTTCTCCCGCAACATCGGACGGCACGCCAGTCAAGCGGCCCGACCGTGCCGAGTCCGGCCATATCATCGATGCCATCAACACCATGACGGCGCACGCCATCGCGTTCCACATCACCCCACCCCTTAATGTTCATGACGGCAATCAGACGGTATCAACGTTCGTGCCGGTGTTCCGCATCATCGATGACATCCACAGCAGTCCCAGCGCGTAGCCTGCGCCGCCCACCGCCAGGCACGCATTGCCCTGCGCGGAGCCGAACAGTACCTGCACCGGGCGAGCGCCCAGCAGCTCTCCCAAACCTATGGTGACCAACGGCAACGCGCCCAACAGCGCCGCCGTCGCGCGCGGAACCGCGAAAGCACTGCGTCGGGAATCATGCAACAGCCTGGAAATCCGATGGTTCTCGCCGACCACATCCAGACAATCGGCAAGGGAGCATCCTGACCGCTCGCACATCGCACAGGCCACGGCGAGTTCGAAGGCGACATGTTCGGCCTGGGCGGCGCTCTCCCCCGGCATTCGCTGTCGCATCAGCAGCCGTTTCAACCGGCTTGCGGTCAACGGCACCCCTGCGAATCCGCTCCCGTCGACATCGGCAAGAACATCTGAGATCATGCCGCCGGCCCGAACAGACGAACTCATATGCGCGATCACGCCGGACAGCCCCATCACACGGCCATTACGGACGGCATCACCGGCACCGGTCTTTCGCCCTGCTCGCGGCACCCTCGAAGAGACCGGCAACAGGGCACGGCCGCGAGGGGCATACGGCCACAGCATCCATGCCAGCACGACCATCAGCGCGACGCATCGCGGCAACCCACCCACGCTCATATGTCTCACCTCACATGTCTCATTCACATGATCCATCTCACATGCCCCATCGCCCGGTGAAATCATGCCAGCGCGGGCATGGCATCATGGCGCCCTCACCGTCCCACAACGCCACCACGTCGCCGGACAACACTCCGTCGCGCATGCCGAGGCACCCGATCTGAGCGATTCTCCGGCGACCATGATGCCGCTCAAGATGCAGCATCACGTCGAACGCCCCCTCCGCCAGCATCGTCAACGTATGCGCGTCAAGGCCGGCCAGCATGCCCAGCGCGATCAATCGCGCCGGCACCCGGTCAATGCCATCTGCGTGCAATGTGGTCATACCGCCAAGGTGGCCCGAATTGAACGCGCGCAGCAGATCGGCGATTTCCTCGCCACGGCATTCGCCCAGTACCACCCGATCCGGTCTCATGCGCAGGGTCGCCTTGACCAGCTCCGGCAGTCCTACGGCTCCGGCGCCTTCCACATTCGCCCCTCTCACCACCATCGACACATGGTTGCCGCGTCCGAGGTCCCCCAATTCCCGAACCTCCTCAACGGTGACGATACGGTCCAATGAATCGCATTCCGCAAGCAGCGCTTTCAGCAGCGTGGTTTTGCCGCTGCCCGTGCCGCCGCTAATCAGCACTCGAGCCCGGTTCTTCACCAGATTCCTCAGCAACGTCAACCAGTCCGGCGGGAACATCCCAGCATCACGCAATCCGGTCAATCCGAGCAACCGCCGATCCGGAAAACGAATCGTCACCGCCGCGCCCTGCGCGACCAGTGGCGCGATCACCGCGTGCACGCGAATCCCGTCCTCGCTCGACGCGTCCGCAATCGGGCAGGCGTCGTCAAGACGCCGTCCCAATTGCGCACACAGCCGCACCGCATATTCACGCACTATTCGCGGCGTGCGCAACGGCATAGGCAACCGGCACTCCGTCATTCCTCCGCCTCGGTCCGCCCACACCCTTCCCTCGCAGGTGATCGCGACATCGGTGACCGTTGGATCGCGTGCCAGCGCATCCAACGGCCCAAATTCAATCATGGGACATCACCTCCCAACCCCGTCTCGATGGCACCGACGACTGCATCCACCGCCTTGCGGCTGCTCTTGCCGATAGCCCGGATGCCCAGCCCCTCCAGCACATCGCCATGCAGCCCGCGGTCCGGAGCCACCACCCCGGCCAGCTCCTCATGCAGATACTCCGATGCCTCGTGCGCGTCGACCACGCCGCCGCGGCGCGACAGTCCGCGGGGCACGACACCGACCATAATCGGGCGCGACTCCCCTTGACGTATCATCATCGCCCTCGCCGCCCGAGCACGCGCCAGACCGAGCACCGTCAGCTCGGCCAATACCACCTGGCGGCACTGTCGCAGCATCGGCAGCGAATGCAACGCGCTCGGAGCCCCGATATCGACGACCACCACATCATTGGCCTGCGCCAGCGCCTCAAGTACGGCAGAGACCGTCCATGGCTCAGGATCCGAACCGTTCCAAGGTTGACTGGCGAGCACCCCCACGCGCTCCCATTGCGGCAACTCGCCATTCAGCGCCGCACCTTCCGTTTTCCCGAGTGGTATATCGACTGTTTGAAATCGCAGGCCCGGCTCGTTTTCGATGCCCAGCAGCACGTCGATGCCTCCGGCCGCGAAATCGCAGTCGACCAGTGCGCACTGCAACTTGCGCTGGGCCAAGCGCCATGCGACCATCGCCGCGAACACGCTGGTTCCCGCTCCCCCGGACGCGGAAGAGAACACCACTGTATTACGGCATCCTGCATGCGTCAGCGTGCCGATCGACTGATTGCCGTCCACGGATGAGACTGGGCTCGGGCATACGACTCGCGGCATGGTCATGGGCTTGCGCGCACGCATCCGATGGCTTGCAGCATCCGAGTCAAGCCGGGAAACCTGCGCAGCCGGCCTTCGCCAAGCGTCCGGGGAGGCCCGGCGAGGCGGCATGGGAACCTGCCGCGGCGCCGCTGCACCCGGCGGAGCGGCGGCGCCAATCTTCTGAACTGTAACGTTGTGTGTCATATTCCGATTGAAACGAATAGCGCCACAGCGGCGCAACGTGAGGCGACAATGTGGTCGAAGGCCCGCGACTTATCCACATCACGGCGTGTTATCCACAGTTTTTGTGGACAGACGACACCTAGATGGGCATATTCGCGTGATATGGAACCGTCTCCACTTAGCATCCAGTCGAAAACACCCGGCAGCGGAGTCGGGAGGAATCCGAGCCAACCTCTCTGCAACCTTCGCCCGTGCGCATCTCGCCGAACGTCGCATACCCCGCGCTCACGAACGCCCATCGCGCCTCCGATCATCTCTGCCGGTCAGTCGGTCACGGCAAACATTGACCAGAACCCACCCGCCCGTCATAACCACCGGCGTGCCACACCAGAGGAAAAACACACAAAAATTGCATTGTGTGGCTTTTCCGCAGGCCTCACAATGAAATGTGAACCCTCACATCGCATGGTGTGGTACAGCACAAATCATGAGAACCGCCATTTTTCAACAATCCCAGAAGCACCCCAATATCCTCCCCGGCCACACCAGCCCCAAAACCGCATAAAATCACGTGGTGTGGTACAGCCCGCCGCCAACTGCCGTCCGCCACCACCATCGCCACCGCAACACGGGCCGAAATCGCCGCAATCCGCGATTCGGCGAAAAATATCGTTTCGAAGGCCAAAGCCCGGTGATTGCGAGTTCGGCGCCAGAAAAGGCCGGGCCGAACGATCACGCTGCCCCATCAACACACCGGCAATGCACCCGGGTAAGGCACACTTTTGACCACTTAACCCAATGATTGCACACAGGAAGTCACGCGGAACAGCAGGAGCCAACGGCCCGAACCCCAACCCGCGCCAAGCCCACCCTCGCCATTAGACCGCCGCACATGGAAAAACCCGCCGGAGCGGGTTTTTCCTGCAAGTCCATCTTGAGCAGATCGCTGCACAACCTCATCGTCGTAACGGTAAGTCTTTCCATTGCCCGTTCAACGTAACAGTCCTTCGTGACCATACACTATTGTGGGCCTGCTCTTAAGTTGTCCTTGCACTTCATAATCTAGGCGCAACACCGCGATACCGCAACTCACCCAACTACGTTGTGCGATTTTTTGCGCAAGTGTTCGATATCGCTCAATTATGACGGAAAACTGTCACCTCATGTTCCTATCGGACGGGTTCGTTGTTCACTTGTGTGCGGAACCGACGACCCATCGGCGTGTCGCCGTACCATCACCCGACACCCCATCCGTACGACAATGGTAAACAACCGCTGAATTTCTTACACGCCGCATAGGAAACTGCCATATTCTCGCATAAAGTTATATACATGGCACAAACATTTGACGCACCTTCAAAGGCTATCCTGCGCAGCCAAATCGCCGAGCACATAGCCGAGACAGACAAACCCGACAAGCGCGAGCCGCAAGCCGGCGAAGAGCCGCTGCCCGCGGATCGCTATTTCGACCGAGAACTCAGCTGGCTGAAGTTCAACCAGCGAGTCCTCGAACTCGCCGAGGACGAAGACCAGCCGCTGCTGGAACGCTGCAATTTCGCCGCGATCTTCGCCTCCAACCTCGATGAATTCTTCATGGTCCGCGTCGCCGGCCTCAAGCGCCGTATCGACACCGGCATCGCCGTCACCGCGGCCAGCGGCCTGAGCCCCCGCCAGCAGCTGCGTGCCATCAGCGAGCAGGCGCACCGCTTGCAGAACGAGCACTCGCACTACGTCACCGAGAAGCTGCTCCCCGCCCTCGCTGACGAGCACATCGTGCTGCTCAGCTGGGACCGGCTCACTACCACCGAGCAGGAACGTCTCTCGCGCTACTACCGCCAGCAGGTCTTCCCCGTGCTCACGCCGCTCGCCGTCGACCCCGCGCACCCGTTCCCCTACATTTCCGGCAACTCGCTGAACCTCGCGGTGCTGGTGGAGAACCCGAACTCCGGCAAATCCCACTTCGCCCGTGTGAAGATCCCCGGCAACATGCCCCGCCTCGTCCCCGTCGACGACCTGACCGACGAGGAGAGCCGCGAGGAGCGCTTCGGGTTCATCACGATGGAGAACCTCATCATCGCGCACCTCGAATCCCTGTTCCCCGGCATGATCATCAAGGAGGCGCGCTCGTTCCGCGTCACCCGCAACGAGGACATCGACGTCGAAGAGGATGACGCCGAGAACCTGCTCAACGCGATGGAGAAGGAGCTGCTGCGCC
>OLPQ01000695.1_pt1 | contig 27716 bp, 15 predicted proteins | sample 1672451 | NCBI WGS metagenome assembly OLPQ01 (sample SAMEA3136687, study PRJEB25190) | human gut metagenome | biome: human gut; feature: human-associated habitat; material: faeces | place: Austria | collected 2013
TGCAAGCGGCGGCGCGAACCTTGTGCACAGCGGAGAAGCCCATGCCACAGCCCTCATCGAGCGCCACGTCAAAGCTCGCGGCCTCAAAGGGAGAGGATCCCATACGCCCGACGTGCTCCACCAGATCGGACGCCTCAACCGCGCGGGTCTTGGCGGCCTCGACGGTAAAGCCGGTGGCGGTGGCGGTGAGCGTGGGGTCGTCGCAGCAGGTGAGCGTGACGGTAAACGGCTCGCCCAGACGCGCCACGACGGACGCGTCTACGGCGCGGCGGCGTAGCACGTCGCGCTTGAGCGCAGCGCCGGCAGCGTCAATGGCGCGCTGGCTGCGAATCACACGCACGCGGCAGCCCTCGGGCATACTACGGGGCACGCGGCACTCGATGATGTCGCCGGCGGCGGCATCATCGGTAGCGATAGTGGTCAGGAATTGGTCGAACTCATCGTCGTGGCGAAGTTCCAACAGGTCGCCCTTGCCCACGGGCTCAAACAGCTCAATGCGGGCGATGGCGGCGCGGCGACGACGGTCGTCGGGTTTGAGCCCGCGCACGTCGCGGTTGGCCAGACGGCTGCCCAGCACCGTGCCCACGATCTGGCCGCGGTTGTTGGAGCGCTCGTAGCTCATCATCTCGTCGCCCGAGGTGCCGTCCTGATAGGCGTGCGTAAAGTCGCGGTTAAAGCAGCGTTTGAGTTGGCGCTGGCGAGCGGCGTCCTCGTCCTTATCTACGACGGCCCCGGCCAGCATGTCATCGATCTGGTGACGATATACATCGACGATGGAGTACACGTAATCGGGCGCCTTCATACGGCCCTCGAGCTTGAGCGATGCGGCGCCGGCGTCATACAGGCGGCGAACAAGCTGTGAAGTGTTGGTGTCGCGCGGGCATAGCGCGCGCTCGCGACCGGCAGGGGAGAGCGTGCGGCCGTTCTCGTCGATCAGCTCGTAGGGCAGACGGCAGGGCTGAGCGCACATGCCGCGGTTGGCCGAGCGCCCCGCCATGGCAAAGCTCGAGAGCAGGCACAGGCCCGAGTAGCAAAAGCAGATGGCGCCGTGGCTAAAGACCTCCAGGTCAACGTCGGGCGCGGCGTCGTGGATGGCGGCGATCTCGTCGATGGAAAGCTCGCGCGAGAGGGTCACGCGGTCGGCGCCCTGCTCGCGGCACCAGATGGTTCCGCGGTCATCGTGGATGTTCGCCTGGGTCGAGATATGGGTTTCGATGCCGGGCATGGTGCGCTTGACCTCAAAGAACAGGCCCCAGTCCTGGATGATAAAGGCGTCGGCGCCCAGCGTGGAGCAGCGGTGGATGAGCTGCAGTGCATCGCTCATCTCGGACTGCTTGATGACGATGTTGACCGTGACGTAGACGCGCGAGCCGGCCAGGTGCGCGGCGCGGCATGCCTGCTCAAAGGCCTCATCGGTAAAGTTGGTGGCCTTGCGGCGGGCGTTGAAGCTGCCCATGCCGCAGTAGATGGCGTCTGCCCCGGCGGCGAGCGCGGCGGCAAAGGGCTCCGGGCCTCCGGCGGGGGCCAGAAGCTCGGGCCTGCGGTTGGTGGTTCGGCTGGCGGTTGCGGTCATATCCTGCCTTTCAAAATGCTCAGATACACAAAAGTATAGTGGCGCCGTCGCGATGGGCGATGCCCGCAGCCTAAGCAGGACAAAGTCTTCAGCAGCCTGGGCTGGCTGACCCCGTGGAGAACCGTTCAGCGGTTCGGGGAAACCGTTGGGCGATAAAATATTATTGCAATCTGATAATTATCTTGCATCGGGCAAAATCATCCCCTACTATCCCAATCAAGCGCGGTGTTCAGACCGAACTGTGCCTCCCGGTGCGAACGCCGCGCTCACGCTCTCTATTTGATCGTAAGGAGAAAAACATGAGCAAGACCGTCGTGTCTTCCGATAACGCGCCCGCAGCCATCGGCCCGTATTCTCCCGGTATCCAGTCCGGCAACATGGTGTTCCTGTCCGGCCAGCTGGGCATCGATCCCGCGACCGGCAAGCTGCCCGAGGGCATCGAGGCCCAGGCCAAGCAGTCCCTCGCCAACGTCGAAGCCCTGCTGACCGCTGCCGGCGCTACGTTTGCCGATGTCGTCAAGACCACGGTCTACCTGGCTGACATCGCCGACTTTGCCGCCGTGAACGAGATTTATGCCTCCAAGTTTGAGGCCCCGTTCCCCGCGCGCAGCGCTTTCCAGGTTGCCGCTCTTCCGGCTGGCGGTCTGGTCGAGATCGAGGTCGTCGCCGCTCTCTAAAGCGTTGGCAACAACTAAACATGACATGCAAAAAGACCCTGCAGCGCGTGTGAGCTGCAAGGTCTTTTGTCACGTGACGGATCGCTTGCGGAGCCACCAAGGGCAGTCTTTTTGGGACGGGGCCATTTTAGCTACCCCTATATGCAGGATTGATTTTACTTGCGGCTCATCGAAATCGTGGGCAGAGGGAGGGTAGCTAAAATAGCCCCGTCCCAAAAAGACTGCCCGCGCTCCATTTTGCTCGTTAGCCTTCCTTGCGAACTTTTTGCAGGTAGCGGTAGACGCTGGGCTCCGAGATGCCCAGCGAGGTGGCAGCGCAGGCAACAGCGCCCTTGAGCATAAATACGCCGTTGCCGTTAAGGTGGCGAATAACGTCCACGCGATCGGCCTGCCCAAGCGAGGCGACATCCTGGCCGCGGCTTTCGAGCAACTCGGAAATGCTGCGGTCGATGAGCTCCTGTGTAGACTCCGAAAGAATTTCGACCTCGATAGACGCGGGCTCCGCCTGCCTTGGCACAGCGTCGAAGCAGGCCATGAGCTGCTGAGCCATGGCGTTGATGGAGCGTACCGTGGAAAGATCGGTGTTGACGCAGAGCATGCCGACGATCTCGTTATCCTCGCGAATAAAGTACGTTGCGGATTCCAACGCCTTGCCACCGGCACCGCGCCCCTCGTAGCCCGTAATAAACGGCAGGTCGCGATACTTGGGGTCGTGCATGATCTTGAGTGCCAGATCGGTGGCAGGACCGCCGACCTTGCGGCCGCTCACGATGCCGTTGCGGATATCGACGATGGCGTGGTCGGGATCCGAGAAATCGTGCAGCACGATTTCGCTGTTTTTGCCGAGTATCTGCTCCAGGAAATCGACCATCGGCAAAAAGCGACGTACAGTCTCGTTCACGGGCAACTCCTTTGGATGAAATCGGAAGTTTCATAACAATTTTTTCTCATGGTAACACGGTGTCTATTGACTCGTATATTCGCAGGTACATTGCGCAATACAGACGAACGGTAGGATTTTGGCGGTAAGCGGTCGACCAAAAGAAAAGTTAGATGTTATTTTGACCAGACACTTTCCTGACCTGCGAAAATGCGTTGTCTCAGCTGAAAAATAGTCTGATAACAAAAAATTATTATTGAGAATGAGAAAATTCTTTAATACGATATTCACCGAAGGCACAACCTCAACCCCGCACTGCGTCACAATAGAGCGCTAGATGCGAAAACAACTACTTCGAGGATTGGTGGTCAAATGGCCCAGGAGACGGTTACGAACGGCACTGAAGCCCTGTTCACTCGCGAAGGCATGCCGCCCGTTAAGGAAATGATTCCGTGTGCCCTTCAGCACGTACTGGCATCGTTTGCCGGCATCATTACCCCGGCGGTCATCATGGCCGGCGTCTACGGCTTTAACAGCCAGCAGAGCACCGACATCATTCAGGTGGCGCTCATTCTTTCGGCAATCGACACGGCCCTTCAGGCCTTCGCCCCCTTCCGTCGCATCGGCGGCGGCCTGCCCATCGTCATGGGCGTCTCGTTCGCGTTCCTGCCGGCCCTGCAGGCTATGGGTGCCTCGGGCTTTAGCTTTGGTGCGCTGCTGGGCGGCGAGATTGTCGGCGGTGCCGTCGCGGTCCTCTTTGGTCTGGCCTACAGCAAGATTAAGTGGCTGTTCCCGCCCGTCGTGACCGGTACGGTCATCTTCTCCATCGGCGTCTCCCTGTATCCCACGGCCGTCAAGTATATGGCCGGCGGTATGGGCACGCCGCTGTGGGGAACCCCGCAGGCCTGGTGCGTCGCTCTTATCACCTTCGCCGTGGTCTTCGCGCTCGCCAACTTTGGCAAGGGCACGTTCAAGCTGGGATCTGTGTTCTTTGGCATGATCGTTGGCATGATCGTCTCCATCCCCTTTGGCATGATCGACTTCTCCAGCGTCGCCACCGCTCAGGTCTTCGCCCTTCCCAAGCTCATGCCCTACGCGCTCGAGTTTGATCCCGAGGTCTGCATCACCCTCGCCGTCGTGTTCCCCATGGTTGCCATCCAGGTTATCGGCGATGTCTCCGCCGCCTGCCTGGGCTCCATCGACCGCATGCCCACCGAGCGCGAGCTCTCCGGCGCTATCGTGTCTCAGGGCCTCACTTCTATGGCCGGCGGCCTGCTGGGCGGTCTTCCCACCAGCGCCCTTGGCCAGAACGTGGGCATCATCTGCTCCAACAAGGTCGTCAACAAGTGGGTCTTTGTGATCATCGCGTCCGTCTTTGCCATCGCCGGCCTGTTCCCGCAGCTCTCTGCCGTGCTCTCCGCCATCCCGCAGCCTGTCATCGGCGGCGCGACTGTCGGCGTCTTTGGCACCATCACCATGAACGGCGTGCGCATGTTCACTCGCGAGGGCCTTACACAGCGCACTACCACCATCGTCGGTACCTCCGTCGTCTTTGGCCTGGGTATCTGGATGGCCAGCGGTTGCCTTGCCGGCGAGGGTATGCCCACCTGGGTTTCCACCGTCATCGGCTCCAATGCCGTAACCCCCACCGCCATCATGGCCATTGTCCTTAACCTGATCCTTCCGCAGACGCCGGTCGTGGCCCAGCACATCGATGTTGCCAAAGACGCTGCCGTGGATCTGGTCTTGCCCGAGAGCAAGAAGTAATCAATTCCGGTGCTATTCGTCGGCGGACGTATCGCCTCGTCCGCCGACGTCATGCGGCGCCAAGCCGCACTTCAACCGCCCCTTTTGCGTGCGTCGCTTGTCGAATTACGTTATAGCTGGCTATATTATAGGAAGCTGAGGGTCCGTCCTGTGTTGCTGGGGACGGGGCCTTGCCCGATCGCGTGGTCTTTAGCATTTGCGGTTGAGTGCTCCGTGGATGTTGAGTGGTGGCTGGAGTAGAGCGACGAGTTGAGCGAACGCAGGAGCGGGCGCCGAGGCTTCGCTACCGAAAAACCATTTGTTAAACTCAATGTCCGTGGGTAAAATAAGGTCGACGGCAGCCCAAGGGTGATAGCTGGGCAGCGCCGTTGCTTGGTCAAGAGGTCAGTGCCTTAATGGCAGCGACTTGTTATGCTTCGAATGCTGCTTGAGTGCCTCGGAAAGTTCGATAAGCGCCGTGAAGAGCAAGACCAAAGCAACCAAGAGCTCTACGAGCTCTGATGGGCCCGGGATGACCGCTGATTCAAGTCACCGGGCCTCAATCTTTTTCATGCATTTGAATAGAGCGGGCGACTCCCTTGGGGCCGCCTGCATGGCGTGTGCTTGGCGCATGGTATTGCGTCCCGCTTTCATGTCCGCACGAGCGCCTATCCTTACGGCAATGTAGCCGCCTATGTAGCAAGCGGCAGGCAACGGAGAAAGGCCCTAACCGTGTCAGCTGAAAAGACGCCGGGTATCTCGGCTATCGATACGACGAACTTTGCGCGACAGATCGTGCTGGACTTTGAGTTTGCGCCGGTGCCAAAGCAGCGCCAGCGCCGTGGACTGCGCAATGAGATTATCGAGGTCGGCGCCGTCAAGCTCGACTATCACGGCAATGTTATGGGCGAGTTCTCGCAGTTTGTGCAGACGGAATTTACCGAAGGCGTTGCGTTTCCCGTTCGCGAGCTCACAGGGATATCGGCCGTGGACACCGCGATGGCCGATCCGCTCTACATGGTGATCAAAAGGCTCAGCGATTGGATCGGCCGCTACTCCGCCCAGGTGGTTTGCTGGAGCGGGACGGACCGTCGACAGCTTTTGGCCGAGTGCCAGGCAAAGCGCATCGATCTTTCCGCATTTCCTACGGACTGGGCCGACCTGCAGGCGTTTTACACTTCGATCATGGATGTGGGCAGCCATGGGCGCGTTTCGTTGGGCGACGCGGCGATGTGGTTTGGCATCGAGTTCGACGAGTCGACGGGTCACGCCCACAGCGCCCTTGCCGATGCGCGCGTGACCGCCAAGCTGCTCAAGCAGGTGATGGACGGGGACTACCACGTGAGCCCGCGCGCCCAGGAAGTCCGCCAGCGGTGGGGGATGGGCGAGCGAGCCGAGACGCGCCTTTCCAGCAAGTGCCCCGAGCTGGGCGACCTGCTGCTGAAGCTGAAGGCAGAGGGGAGGTAGGGGGCGTTAGCTGTCTGCGTGGCGCGTGCCTGTCGTGTATCGCTACTCTTCCTGCTGCTTGGCAGGCAGGATGTAGACGTTCTCGGCATCCACAGCGATTTGCGTGGGGCGGTTGTAGAGGGTGTCGATCTCCATTATGCTCTGCCTGAACGGCGCGACGTCGGGCGTCTTTGCCTGGTGGAGCTTCTCGATGAGTTTCACGGATTGCTCGTCGTTGAACCTGCCGATGTCCTCTCCTGCACCCTCAAGCGCCTCGTCTATGGGCGTGAACTCGCCGATGGGCGTCGCCGCGATGGCGCGACCGAGCATCTTGCCCGCGGAGGCGATGCCGCCCAGAAGTGCCACGTCGATAGTGTCGGCAGCGCTCGCCTCGAGTACGTCGTAACACTCGGTGTAGAGCTCGCGGTACGCAAGCGAGTCCGCTTCGATTTTTGCGGCAGCGTCTGCGAGCTTTGCAGGTTTGAAGTTCTGGGTGAGCATGGGCTCGAGGAACAGCGAGAACGCGTGGATATAGGTGGCGAGCTGGTAGTCCTTGAGATAGTCGAGAACCTTGTCGAGGCGCCTTTTCACGTCGTCTCGCACCTCGATGAACCCTTTCTTTTTCAGGTCCGCCTGCGCCTGCGAGCGGAAGAGTTCCATGTCACGCGTGGACGCGTGCTCGATGTCGAGCACCTTCATATGGGCGTTGGCCATGTAGGTGGCGTCGCCGTAGTTGAAGCTGTAACCGTTGAGGATATCTGCGAGCGTCTTGAGATCGCCGCGCATGTTGGCCTTGTCACGCTGGCGCATATACTCGAACATTTCGTCAACGGACTCCTGGATGGAGTCGAGCTTTTGGTTTATCTGCGCGATTGCGGCTGCCATGAACAACGACGTTGGATCGTAAGGCACCTGCGTGACGCTTGTGGCGATGTCGCCCTCGACTACGTGGAGGCGCGCCTGCCCGAAACCCTTGGCCGCATCGCGGTAGGACCCCATGAGGCCACTGCCGTCCTTGAACGATTGGAGTATCGACGGGTCAAGCGGATTGCCAAACTTGTCGGTTGGCTGGAGCAGCATAGGCACGCTCACCGTATTGGTGACGGTGCGGAATGTCGAGGGGAGTGAGGCGAGCGCTATGCCGAGCTGGGGGACTCGTTCGAGCGGGAGCTTGATGGCGCCGGAGACGTCCGCCCGCTCCTGAGTGAGCGCGAGGTGGATTTTGGTGGATGCGAACTGTTTTGCCACGAGTTCCTCTCGGCCGTCGTCCGTCGAGGGTTTGATCTCGTTGTCTGCCATAGCGTGCTCCTTGCTTACGTTAATAGTCGCGGGCATTATCTCACCGTTGCGTGACCTGCTGGGATGGGATGGATTAGCGGCAACTCAAGACCGATTGGAGGGTGGTACATATCGGCCTTGCCGCGCAGCGGGGGCGCCGTGGCTAAGAACGGCCACGGCGTCCTCTTCGCATTCTCGGTGGTGCTGCATCGCGATATTTAGAGATGTTCAATCGAATAAATGCCCTAAAGCTGAAGCTACAGTAGCTGAGATCTTTTTCCAATATAGCTGATTGAAACGCTCTTCTTTGCGCGTGTCATCGCGACGTAAAGAAGGCTCTTTTCGCTTTGGAGTAATTGACTTTCGGATTCTTCTCGTCTTGCTTTAAGCGTGGCAGCCTTAGGCGGTAAGACGCCGTCAGAAGCATCGATGATAAAGACGTGATCAAACTCCAATCCTTTAACGCGATGCATGCTGGCAAGGCGTATCCCTTCTATCTTTCGATCATCAGGTTTGCGGGCCTTTAGTTCGCAAACGGGAATGGACCTGTTTTCAAGGAACCGAGAGTATTCGCCCAAGCGTTTGTTGGTGCGTGCAACGATGCAGATATCCTTAAAATCAACGCCGTTGCTGGAAAGTTGATTAATTTCTTCTGTGATGGACTCGAATTCATCGTCGGAATTATTAAAGCCGATGATTTTCGGATCTTGTCCATGCAACAGTGATTGGGCTCTAGCGTCTTCGTCTGCTCCGCCGTCAAGATTATCAAAGCCAATGCCGTCTAGAACCGCTATTGCCCTACGACGGATTTCTTCGGTAGTGCGGTAATTGATTCGAAGGATGCTGCTGCGTCCAACGATTCTGATGCCGCATTGGGATAGGATGGCTATTCTGCGATATATCCGCTGACGGGAATCGCCGACAATGAAGATGTCATTTGAATGTTCGGGTCCGGCTAGCGCTTTGATGAGCCTGAACGCCGGTGAGGAAAAATCCTGGCCCTCATCAACGACGATGTGCTCATACAGTCCATCTGGATTGAGGTGTTTCACTAGGCTGACGCATTCGGCCAAGGCGAAATCTACATCCCTCAGACGACGGGTTTTCATTATTTGTCGGTACTTTTCGATGACGTCCCAAACCTCCATTCTTTGACGACGGTTCAGGCGCACGCCTCTTCCTACGCGCTTCGCACGAGCGTATCCAGGTAAGTCCTCAATATCTTGGGCGAGAATAACCCTTGACCACTCATCGGCGTAGAAAGATGGATCGAAATCGAGCGTGGTGTTCGAATCAGAAATTGCTTCGCTCCATATATCTTCTAGTGCGCTTTCTTCGTATTGGATTTTGAAGTCCATGCCGTTTTCGCGAAGGAATCTACTGACCCAGGAGTCGAGATTGATGACGTCAATGTGCCGAAGTTCTTCTTTGCTACATATCTTTTGCAAGTTTAGCGAAATGTCCGAGGATAAAGTGCTGCTGAACGTGGTAAATAAAACACGCTGCTTATTCCCCGATGGAGGAAATAGAGATTCCGTTAATGAGCTCGCTAAATATTTAGCGCGATGCATGGCGACGACCGTCTTTCCGGTTCCTGCGCTCCCGAGTACGCGGGCTGGACCGTTGTAGTCTCTCTTCACCAGTTTGCGCTGCGAAGGATGCAGGAAGACACGCCATTTCTCGAGTGGTGCGGACAGAATTTGAAACAGCTCGTCTTCTCCCTCGACTACAACAAAGCTTCTAAGGCTGTCAGGCCGGCTCAGGGCGGCTGCAACGTTCTGCCCCGCTACGGGTTCATCGTTGTTTAGCGTCTCCTGGACCATATCAATCACTTCGTTAACGGGAATACCGTTCTCGATCCAGGCGAGGTTTTCAAATGCGTCTGCGGGCAGGATGCCTTTGGACTGGTAAAACGCTTCGGCATCAATAAGGCTCTTCACGTATTCGAGCAGTTCGGCTGGGACCCCCAACTTCGTCAACTCTTCATCAGAAACAGAGGCAAATATGCCAGGGGCAATCGGTTGCTCAATCACTCCGGAGGCAACCGTCTCATAAACCTGAAGGGTGCCCGTCGAGGGATTTACCGCAACCTTTCTCCTGCGTGCCCAGTCATATGCCTCATCATGGTGATCAACCCAAAGAAGCAGATAAACACCCATATCCTTTTCTCGCATAACTATGCCGCGATACGTGCTGTCAATACGCACCGAATACAAGTTTTTGTCCGCAGAATTGATCTTTTCGTAGTTGATGCCACCTGAAAGAGGGTCGTTCTTGAACTTGACAATAAACGCACTCGTCTTTGCCTGTGCTTTCCTTGGGAGCCTGGCAAATGAATCGAGAAAGTCGCTTGAGATAGCAACGGTAACGGTGTCGTTCATCGGTTAACTCCAAACATATCCTGGACCTGCTCCTGTTCGCAAGATGAGTCGATAACGCGCCAGCCGGCGTCCTCGAATACCCCTTTGTCTTCAAGGAGATCATCAGTAAGGAAGCAAATGCGCCTCTCGAGCCATGCAAGATCCGCTTGCTCGCCGGAATCGAGCTCATAGCCGACTTCGTCTGGTGTCGGGATGCCCCAGCTGCGAAACCGTTTCGCATCATCGACACCAAAGCCAAGCATTTCCTCGATGGCCTTCTCCCATGCCTTGTCTGTAGCGTTCTCGCTTGATTCGATCTCAAAATCAGGCATGTTCACCTTCGGAGGCAAAGCTTGGAAAGATCCTTGTTCGATGCCGCTCTTGGGAACAACGGCAAAACCCCAGAAGAATTGCATGAGATTCCAAAGGTCAAGGCATCCGTTCCATTGCCTCTGGAAGGCGATGTCCTCGAAATCTGAATCGTCGAGGGATGCAAAGAGAAGAGTACCGTGGAGCGCCTTTGCGTCATCAGCCGTTGCGGCACTATAGAGAGAGAGGTGCTCCCCTGGACGCCATGCTCCCGCGAATGGCATGCGCATTTCGTCGCAGTTAATTTCAATCTGCATTTCTCCAGCTAAATCAAGACAATGCCTGGCAGCGCCAAGACAGACAGACACGTCCTTTTCAACTGGATTCATTCCAAGCGTATACGATTCCGCATGGGCAGCAAATACTTCTTCAGCATTGGAGTGACCCAGATACCATACGAGCGCCGAGAAAGGGCTTTCTTTTGACGGATCGAATCCGCCAGAGCGGCTTGCAACCGTGTTGATGTATAAAGTTTCGTTCGGGAGCTCAGGAATGCGCAAGAGATCGAGGTAATACGAACTATGAGCGCCCTTGATTGCGCTCTCAACATCCTGATACGAAAGAGACCAAACTCGATATCGACCGCTTCGGCATATCGCCTCGCGTTTTAATACATCGTTGGCTATTTTGTTCTTATGATATTCAAAGCCATCGGTGAATACGGCAACGGGTTTTCTAGAATCTTTCGTATCGAGCGCCACCGGCCATAGAATGAAATCGGGCTTGCACGGGACGACGACTCCTTGCGAGGAGCCCAACTCCACCTGCGGCTCGACTTCCCAGACGAACTTGTCGATAGAAAGGGCGAACCCTGGCTTGCCATTGACTATTTCGCGCTCGCATTTAACCGGCTTCCCAGATGAATCTTTGGCTCCAGCAAGAGCATCGATAAACATCTTCTCTAGAACACTGTCAAAGAGGTTGCTCACATCTACATCGTCGAGACACGAGACGTCTTCGAGCCCGTCAGAATCCAAGATGGCCCCCAGAACCTCCATTGCGCGTTTTCTTGAAATGTTCCCCATGCTACTCGTCTGACGGTACGCGTAGAGGCACCGATAGCAGCCATCTCGATTTGGGTCATCCTTACATGTGCAATCGCGCATGGCATCATAGGCAAGGCGCAGGATGGACATGAACTCTTCGCCATTGCGAGCGAGCTGTTTAAGGTAACCTGTGCCACCTGGAACGGAATCGTAGATTACCAAGTAACGCTTCCTGAAGCCCGATTCGGGCACAGGCTCTTCGCAGACCGTCATTGCGAGATGGTCGACATTGCCGAACTTTTTCTTCAGCCCCAATAGGACGGCAGCATTAAACGAATCGACTATTCCTTCGGAAATATCAACCGCGCTTGTTTCGGGTATAAGCATGCGGATGGCTTCGGTTTCGAATTCGCGATACAGGAACAGGCACTCCTCGATTGCGTCTTCATGCGATATTTTTCCGCGATTGACGTCGCAAAAGCGCGAGTGGTTTTCCTTGTCGCCAATCTGGACTTTGCCGCACTTCTTGCAAACCTGAAAACCGCGACGCACGCTGATCTCGCCGGCAACGGACGACTCTTGAGCGGTTCCTGCCTCGGAGGGACCGTAATTGATTTCACGCAGCGTCGCTTTTTTCACGTATTCGAATCCGAAATCCGTGGTTTTGCTCTTGACCTTGAATGCCTTCACGACATCAGCCGGTGAGACCTCCACTAGCAATTGCTTATTAAAGAACGTTATCTCGCGAGCATCGGAGGAGTCGTCTGACATGCTTTCGTTGTAGTCAGCGTTTGATATGACGGTAGACAATTTCAGCATCTTGCGTTGCTGCTCTTTGTCGGCCCAACCCGTGCTGTGGCATTTGGGGCATGCTTTAGTTGGGGTGTGCGGTGTAATCAGCTCCGCATGAGAGCAATCGGGGCAAAGGCGCCAATCCTCCTGTTCGGCGGAAGAAAGGTCTATCTGGTCAATTGGATAGTGCCGTCCGTTTACATAGAAGGTATTCCCTGGTGCGAATTCGGAAATTGCGGATCCCGCAGCGCGCGAATACTCGTGCGTCTCCCTTTCCCATTTGCCTTCGATCTCGGCGTTGTCCTCGGACTTGCGCCTGAGCACGACGCGAAGATTGGCTCCCTCCTCGGGGAAGGCGTAATTTGGCAAAAGCCCTTCTCGGCTCATAAAGCCGAAGGTGTTTTCGTTGTTTATATCCTTGATCACATTGTCGATGGATCGCTGCTCTACCTCAAGTTCTTTGATCTGCTGCTCATAAGAGCTGTCATCTGGGTGCGTCTTCAGCTCCTTGATCATCTCACTAAGGATGTTTTTTTGTTCCTGATAGAACTTGCGAAGAGTCATACGCGCGAAGAAGGCATCGTAAACGCGCACATTCAGGCGACTCTCATCCGATTCCACTCCGCCCAACGCAAAGGATTTAAGGCTAAGTGCAACATCTGAATCGGCGGCGAAGTCTCCTGCGAACAACAGGAGGAATGAGTTGATGAGTTGGTTGGTATGTGATTTGACGTATTCGAGCAGATTGAAAGGAAACTTTGATGTGTCATGCTGCTCGGCAGCCATGTTTTGAAGCGGCTTGAACATGGTCCTTGGAACGCAATCCTCATTATTCGATTCCTTGGTCCATCTATCAAAGCAGTATGCGGTAAACTGACGCTCCAAGACGGCTCCCGCCTCAAGGAACACGCGAGGCGGCTCAACGTTGCCTTCGAGCATTTCGCGGGGTTCGTCAAAGAAATACATGCCGTGAGGAGTAGCGTTTGCCAGCACTACGGCAAGCGCATTGCCATCACGACGGCCCGCTCGTCCCGCGCGCTGCAGAAACTGTGCTTGTCCGGGGGGCATGCCGCACATGATGAGCGACGACAGATCACCTATGTCGATGCCCATTTCAAGGGTGGGCGTACACGACAACACATTGGGGTACCACGGATGGCGTTTTTCGAGTTCTTCCTTAAATTCGTGCTCAACCTTCTCGCGATCATCGCGAGAAAGCAACCCCGTATGTTCCGTCGCAACGATTCGGTCGCGCAAGCCCCCGGAGAAGAGGCTTCCGTAATAATCGAGTCCTTGCTTGTCGGATTTGCGCAGACGTCCGTTGCAGAAGGCTGAGGGGCAGGGGGTTGCAACGCATTGGTCATGGTTCGCCAAGGCGCGCACCACCGTACGGCCGCAATCGTCGCAAATCAAACGTTCAACAGCCGTAGTGACATAGACATTGCTTTCGTTGATTGCGAACGAACAGAGCATCGATTCTTCGGCCATCTTCGACAAGAGCCCTTTTGCACAACAAGCTCGAAACGCACATTTGACAAGCGCCGACGGCAGACCGGCGTTATCCCTTAGCTCGGGCGGAAGGCACTTTTGCGCAACCTTGCCAAACTCAGGAGAATTCCAGCTCGAAAACCCTTTTTTCTGCAAGCCTGAGACAAGAGGAAACCTTGGAATACCGCTAGAGCGCAAGCTTGGCATATAAGCAAGGCCACGATGATTAAGCAGGTAGGGATTCGCTCCCTTTCTGATGAATCCCTCATATAACGGCTCGGCAAATGCGCCGTCCGACCTCAATTGCTGAAGAACGCCCAGAATAACGCTTTCCATCACATCATGGTCAACCGTTATGCCGTGCTCGTTCTCAACGAACTCGATGGCGATCTCAGCGCTTTCACGAACGAGCTCTGAATCGAACTCCACGGCAATGGCGGCGCTTTTCTCCATAGTGCGTCCAATATGGCTTCTTATGCCCAGCTCTGTAAGTGCCTCATACGACATGCGACTTTTTACGGTGCCCAGAAACCAAGAGGTGTCCTTACCGCCCGTGAGCTTTCCTTTGTCAATAAGATGCTCGTATTCGTGCATCCACGTGTTGTTCGGGGCAATGAATCGAGCAGCGAAATCCTCACCTGAAAGCCGATTCGCCCAGTAATCGGCGAATCCCGTGATGAATTCTTTTACAGATTGACGCTCTTCTGTTTCGTGCAGATATTCCTGCATGGCCGTTCGCAAGCCAAACTTCCACGTCCTTCCGTTGAAAAAGCCTGCACGATGAGATGCGTCTTGCACGTTGTCGGAAAAAACAAGCGTGCGAACATCATTGTCGAAGTCCGTAGCGAAAAGCTGAGTGAGCATGACCTCAGACTCCGTGGTTCCGCGAAGGCCCATGATGGCAAGCCCTTGATCACTGCCGCAGCAAGGGCAGCGATACTGCTTGGCATGAGACCGGCTGGTTCCCGCTCTCGTAGTCCTTCTTAGCTCGGCAATGCCCACGGGAATCATATCGGCATCGCATTCTGGACAGCTTGCCATTTTGTCGTCAGCGTCCAAATCGGCATCAACGAATGCACCGCATTCGGGGCAATACCAATAGTCACGCCCCTCGGCGACGCTCGCAGCGCCGCTTTCGCGTGGATAGATGGCGACAAGATTGTCGCCATCTCCAAAGAAGGTGTTGTAGAAGGCGGGGAGACTTTTCGCCCCTATGTGCCGATCTCTTGTGGTTAAGCCGGCCCATGCGGTTTGCCCGCAATCGCGACAGTTAATCACTGGCAGGAACTTGCCTTGTCGCTCAGCTGAAAGATTGATGGCAATGTCAAAATCAACGTGCTGGGCATCAACGCTTGCCACTAAACGGCGAAGCTCCTTGCCCCACAGTTGAACTTGGACGTTCAGATAAGGTCGAGGGTTATCTTCCGAACCCGTCCTTGCGAGGCTGACGAGGGCCGTCAGGGCGTCTAAAATTGCAGCGCCGCCCTTTTCTGCAAGTGCGGGGTGTTTTGCACTCAGAGCCTCGATCGCCTCGGATGCTCGGTAATATCCGCCATGGGCATACGCCATGAGGCTCTGGAATAGGTTGTGGCGCTTGAGCTTTTCCGATAGTGCGAGACATGCTGACGCGCTTCGAGCATCCATGGGCTCTTCGAAAAATGCTTCATGAGCAGCGCTGATATAACCATCGGAGTTATTTTCCATCGCCAGAGATTCGAGCGAGGATATCTGCTCTTGGGTTGGAACAGCGAAGAATTCTGGTTCGATTTCTTTGAGAAATTCTTCCGTTGTCAAACGGCTTTCTTGGATAACGGCATCGCTGTCGAACGGCTCGCCAAAGAGGTCGCGCGCATACTTCAACATGCCCGCAACGGATTTTTCGCCGCCCATGGTTGCCGATGTGCCCACGCAGCACAAGTGCCCAGCCTGGATAAACAGCTTGCTTTTTAGGCGTCGAAGCAGGCAGGCGAGGTCGGTGCCTTGAGCTCCATCGAATGTATGCATCTCGTCTACAGCGATATATTTAAGCGTATCGGGATGATTGTTTTTCCAGATAAGCGAGTCATGGGGGCGCATGAGCAGATAATCGAGCATTTTGTAGTTGGTCAGCAAAATGTCCGGCGGGTTATCGATCATGGCTTCACGATCGGTGATGACGTTTTCTTCGCCCATGGCCTTGAGGCCTTCGCCCCATTTAAGCCCGCCGACATACAGGCCGGCAGTGACATTGTCACGTAACTTTTCGTTGTCGTAGATTAGCTTTGCGATGCGCTCTGCCTGATCGGTTGCCAGCGCGTTCATCGGGTAGATGATGAGCGCCTTGATTCCCCGTTCGTTGCGATGACGAAAACAATAGTCAACCGCTGGATACAAGAAGCATTCGGTTTTGCCCGAGCCAGTGCCCGTTGCAACTAGCGTCGAGCGACCATCGTCGCCTGCAAGTCTATCGAATGCCTGCTGTTGATGCACGTAAGGCAAAAAAGCGGGCTTCACCGCATCGAAACAAGTTGGCATGGCTTCGCAGCTGCGAAAAGGCAAGCGTATGGCGGTATAAGGTTCCAGACAGAGACTTTTGTCCTTGTTCAAATAATCCGCAAACGATGATTTGAACGGCTCGTTGGCAAACGGGAATGTGGTGCTCACATAATCTACGAGACCGCGTCTCAGTTGCTCCGCAACAACGGATGGAATCATTTTTTATCTCCTATGCCGTACTTATTCGAGAAGAACTCCCAAGCTTGCCGATAGTCTGCAATCCGGTCACAACTATCGAATGGGGCTTCGTAGCGTACCGTCCGCTCACGTGGACCGCCGGGAAGAGTATCGTCGGTGAACGTCACTTCAATATCGCGCTGTGCGCTACGGGACCGCTCGAAATCCTGGCGTGAAGGCTTGGATGCGCCGAGACTTTTCTTCGAGAACGCGATGCGGCCGTTATGGTCGTACCAGGTATCGTTTTCATAGCTTTGCAAAACAGAGAAGTCAAGACGGTACACCGTCTCAAGCTGCTCGAGCGTAAGACCCAGGGCCATGGAGACCAGTACATCAAGTTCGACAAGGGCCTGCCTGCGTTCGTAGTCCGTGCGCAGCGGCGTTGCCCATTCCCAGCAGTCAGTTAGGTTACTGAAGGCCCCTGTTTCTAAACGATGGTCTGTCCTGGTCCACGTAAAGTCAACATAGTCATCGTCCCAGCATGAAGTCCAAAGATCCGCGTAATCTTTTGTTAAGCAGTTGAGCAGAAGGGCTCGGCATATGATTTCTTGATACAACACTGTTTCGGGCACAGGTAGTGCATATATGACTTTTGTAGTGACATCAGTCTTGCCGCTAGCCCTAAGAAAATAATCATATGGGAGAGACGCCATGCAGCCTGCTATAAAAACAAGCAAATTATATTTGCTTGTTTTTTTCTTATTTATCCACGTGTTCTCAGACGTGGATACATAAAATCCTAGGATTTTATTTATCCACGTCTGGCCGGGAGGGAGGATGGCCGCTTGGAGCGTTCTCTCGGAGCTACATCCCACCATATTTCGAAACGCAATGCGGTATACAGAATCAAAACTGTTCCCGTCGGCGAGTTTTGGAATTTTAGCTTCGAACTCTGCCCTAGTGCAATCTCGCTGATATTTCGTTCTGACTAGGTAGTTTTCTGGAATTAATTCAAGGTCGATAAAATCGTAGTCGTTATTGCTCTTGTAGGCAGATCGTACGCCCTGCAGCAAGGGGTTGCCTACACCGATAAATGGAGCTGAATAGATGGAGTCGCTTGCCTCTCGAGGGAAGTTGCAGATTGGTGTGAAAGTGCCGTCTTTCATCTGGTTTGTTTCATTCAATAACATGGAAGAATACGGAGCATAATCCCCAATTGAGCTGGCATGCGAAGTGAATTTCGCGAGTACTCCAAGTAGTTCAGTAGAGTGAATAACTGGGAGGCTGGTTTCAAGCTCCCGGTCCTCGCCGAATACGGAAGCAATAATTTTGAGATCTTGATTTGCGATTTCAACTATGCGATTAGGGTGGCCCTTTGTATTCCAATTGCCAAAAGAATCCTTTATACCCGGAGTGTCTATTCCATTAGTATCTGTATGCCTGACGTTCGAGTAACATTCGTCAATTGTGGAAGGCTCATACAGATTTGAGATAGATTCAAAGTGGACTGATTCAGCCCTATCCCCATAAACATTTAGCGAAAACCTCATTCGTCCATGGTCATTTGTGCCTGTAAATAAATTATGCTCGTTTTCGAACTGGAAGTGCTTCCGAAGGCGAGGGTAAAGCTCTGCCCTAAATGGGCCGGCCGCCGAATCGTCGAAATGGCCTTCAGGGTGAACAAATGCGGAAACACCGCCACGGGAGGTGTGTTCCCAAGCCTGAGGGAGGAAACATTTGTATAGATTTGTCTTTTGCCCAGCGAGGATGCGGTAGTTCTGAGATGCCCCATAGAAGTTTTTTGATGCCTCCATCGAAACGTATTCCGACAGATATAGCATGCGAGCGAAATCGGAACGTAGCACAGTCCCTCGTTGATTTGAAGCTGCAGCAGCATTCATTTTCTTCACAGCAAATCGCGGATCAATATCGGCAAGAACATTCTGCTCTTTCCAGCCCAGCTTAATCCAGGGAGGATTGCCGATGATGAGGTCAAAGCCGCCGCGGGCTTCGAACACGTCGGCGAACTCGAGTTCCCAATGGAAGAAGTGCTGTTTGCCCGCAACGTCTCGTGCGGTCGCCAAGCGAGGAAAGCGCTGGCACAAGCCATCGATGTCGACCTCTCCTCCCAAATCAAATTCATCTTGCAGCTCATTGAGACGTCGCTGAACGGGGTCGTTTAGAGACGGATCATCAAAAATAATTGCAGTTTGATACGTTTTGGCCGCCGTGACACCCAAGGCTGCGCCGACCGTTCCCTCAAGAATCAAAGACATGTCCATAAGGAACTCATCGCGTGTTGGCAGCTCGTCTGCTTTGTCAATTGGCCAGAACCACAAAGCACACCAGTAGTCCATTGCGAACTTCAAGCGCGCAAAAGGTCCGGCGTTACGCTCGTGTTCACTCAAGTAATACTTTGAGTAGATGGCATCCTTCTGCCTAATAGAGGTTTTCGACACCATCTCGCTTTCACTGTGGCCGTAAACACTGAGAGAGTCCCTGGTTTCCGCTCGCATCTTACGCTGCTGTTGGATTTGTTTTTCCCACAGCTTGTCGACGGTTAGGGAAAGGTGGCGCAGGGCCTGCACTTCTTCCTTCGTATAAGGATTCTTGAGTTTTTTGTTCCAGTCTGAAATTGCGCCCATGGCTTCTGGCTCAAGACCTTTAACGGCCTTATCTTTGTACAGTGCCATGCCTGGATCGAATGCCAGGAAGTGGTATACGCGGTGACTCTTGCTGCAGCCTGTTTCATATCCGATGCGTTCCGGCTCGGTGTCATACCAACGAATTCCAGCTGCCTTAGAGGTCAATGCTCGTTCGGTATAGCCGCGCCTACGTGCGCCGATAAGGGAGTTGCCGTTGTGCAGCTGATTGCCGAACCACGGAACGAAGCCGTCTTTGCTGATGCTGTTGAGCCATAAGGACACTTCCCCCAGCTCAACGGCTATAGGGTTGAGGTCCACTCCGTAGATATTACGATCGGCGATAAACATCTTTACTCTCTGCAGTTTGAGCTCACGTTCATCGTGAGAAATCTGCTCACCAAGTTCCTTTTGACGGCGGTCGAGGTATGCCTCGGCCAGTTGGGATACTGCTTCGTTCAAGAACGCCGCGCTTCCCATGGCGGGCTCGCAGATAGTTAAGTCAAGAATTTCGTCGGCGGTCTTGCCCTCCAGTAGCTCTTTTAGAGCGTATTTGACCAGACATTGAGTAAGACACTCGGGCGTGTAATACGAGGCGGATTTCTCGCGCTCACGTCCAGCTAGGCGATACACAAATGTTCCCGCCTCATAACGACGGAGAGTGCCGTCGTTGTTGCGCACGCGCTCATCTTCAGTGTAGTTTTCGAGCTCATTTTCTTTTACAAAGTAGCCGACGTCCAGTAGGTTGAGCTTGTCGCCAGCCTTTTTGACTTCGAAGAGTGTTTCTTGAGCGATGAAGCCGCGATATGAGAGGAGCGCCTCGTAAACGGCTCCCAGCTGATTGATGCCAAGCGTACCGTACGAGATTCGTTCGGCGCGGTCGCGGCGGCCTTGCGCGGGCGCAATGCTCATGAGGTCAATCACGCGCAGCATCACACAGTCGCGCAGACGGGCGTTAGTGATAAGCGGCGTGCGCTCGTCATCGAAAATATGCGCCTTTAGGGGCGGCATGACGAACACGTCGTGTGTTGAGTTGGAGTTGATGAGCTTTCGATATTCCTCCTCGTCTTCTGGGTAGCCGTTGTAGACGTGGTGGCACAGCCCATCGAGCGTTTGATCCAGATAGTTGCTTTCACGATCATCGTCAAGGGATTCGCGGAGGGCCTCTTCTATTTCGCGCAGGCTTTCTAGTGAGTATGCTTTTGCGTATACGTCGGATTTCATGGGTGCGAAGCCAAGTTCCGGGCGTGCTTCGATGAACAGCAGGAACAGCATGCGGTACATATACCGCAGACACTCGATAGTAAGCTCACCGGCATCGATGGGGCTTTCCTTCAGGTTGTTGCCCTTGTTGTTAATCCAGTCGAATATGACTTCATTGCCCAAAAGCTCGATACACTCACGCAGTGCGTATTTCAGCCGATCGGACACTTCGGAGGCGTTGTCGCGCGATTTTTTGTCCATGCGATCGAGTAATAAATCGCCTTCGGCCGGACACATGCTTGACTTGCACAGAAGTGCAGCAACGGCGCGTAAAGTGGTGTCCTCTTTCCGCGAGAAAATCGTTTTTAGGTCGAATAACATGCAACGTTTTTCATTCCATTTGTTGCGATCGACCAATACTAGCTCAGTCATACTTGCCACGATTAGAAAACGCGGCGGCTCCGCTGCAGCAAAGAGCAAGCGTCCGATAAGCGCCTCGTTGTCGATGTCATCATTGGGTTCAGAGAGTGTATTGGCATCGAAGACGTGCGCACCGAGAACGTCTGTATCCATGCCTTTGTTGTTCGATAAGAGAACCCACAATATGGGCTTTCCGGTCGCGTTCGTTTCCTCGTGAAACACGGGGATTTTAAGGTCGTCGAGCTCGATTTTGGCGTTGACCGGATTGCCGTACCCCAAAGCGAGAAGGATGCTGCGCGCCATATCGGAGACGCTGCGCATCTGTTGCTCGGCGCTTGCTTCGGATTCATATTCGGGCAGCGCTTTGAGGTACTGATTGGCCGTAGCCCTCAATCCAGAGGCGGGTGACTTTACGCCCTTCGATTCTTCGAGCTCCTTCCAAGTTGCTGCCGCCTCTTTAACGTTCTCACCGAAATATGTTGCAAGGTAATGCGATGTGAAGAAGTCATTGACGTTATTGATGCCGGTAAGATCTACACTCATTCTTCTGCTCCAACGAATACCGCCATCACGCGGATGTTCGGTTTGTTCTGTATCTCTAGGGTCTCGGTTACCCAGTTGGTATAGCTATCGAACAGCTCCTCCACACGACGTTGCGCCTCGGAGAGCTTGCGGCCTTCGGGAAATAGTGAAAGTTGGCGGTCCATGTGCTTTTCCCGGAGCATGCCGAGCTTTTCGATTTCTTCGTCGATCTGTGGGTCAATTCGCTTTCGATATGCTTTGTAACAGGCGCGCAGATGCCGTTGTGCCGCATTAACAACCTCTTCAAGCAGTGCTTCAGCCTTCGAAATAACCGATGGTTCTACGTCAATGCTGTTGGGAATTCTCTCATCGTCGATACTGGTGATCGATTCAACTTGCTCGAAAGTGATTACCTCAACGCAGTCGTTGTCTATGTCCACTCCAAACCATTCATCGATGACGGGTGATGATTTCTTATTCGGTATAACGCCCGCCACGAGATATATAAACCTGCCCGACTTGATCCTTTCGCACGCCACGATCGGAGCTTCGTCGCGTTTAAATTGCTGCATGCTTGCCTTGTCCGCAATCCAGCTCAGGATGGGATGAAGTCGCCAGAGATACTGGGCCTGCGGCCATGTTCCTAGCTCGAATTCGGCGCTGCGCGCGCGTTCGATTTCAGAGGAGCAGAATTGTTTGTCGGGGCTCAGAATAAAAGTGTTGTCCTTGAAGGTTGCTTGCGGCATGATCTTCTTCATGCGTTTACTGAGTTCGGTCTGGTCGGCAAGCTTAATTCGCCTGCCGTCGATGCCGTCGAGTTTTTCCATTGACGTGACGCCGCCCTTTTTGCCGAATTCCTTGATACCGAGATCAAGGAACTGCATGTCACTCATGAGCGTGTTGTCGTCCTGTGTGGGAACTTGGCCAGAAAGCTCTTTTCCCTGCGCGAGTGCCATCATCATTTCGACAGGATCCATGCCAGCAGGGCTGAGGCTCTTCTCGAGTTCATCGATGCCGTTAGGCATTTCCATAACCCGTTGAATCTCGAGCGTCTCCTCGTCTACGCTGAACTTGCCCATAAGCATTGCTGGATCGCCAATATTCTTGGAGGCCTGCTGCTCTTTTTCGATAAGAATTTGCAAGATGCGGGCGTCGCCCTTAATCTTCTCATTCGAGGCCTCGACGGTAAGAAAGCGTATCTCGGGGCGCTTGGTTTGATTGAATCGGTCGATGCGGCCATTGCGTTGTTGGAAGACCATGAGCGACCACGGTGTATCGAAATGGATGAGTCGATGGCTCCGATAGTGCAAGTTGATGCCTTCGGAAGCAACGTCGGATGCAACGAGCACGCGGATAGGCGAATCCTCCTTCGCGAATTCGGCAACCACGTCCTGCTGTTCCATGTCAGTCAAGCCGCCGTCCATGGATATCACGTGATCATCCTTCAGGTGAAGATCCAGCCTCAAGCGATCGCGTACCCATTTCATGGTCTCAATGCGCTCGGTGAAAATGACGATTCGATCGTTGGGGTCGTCGCTATTCCAGCCATATTCGGGGTCTCTCAGCAGTTTGAGCAGACCTTGATAACGCGAGAACTGTTCGGGCTCGATTTGCTTCAGGGCATCTTTAAGCGCAACAAGCTGAGCGACGTCTCCCGTTGCGCCGCAGGGATCCGATTTCGCCAGTTTGGCTAAGCGATTTTCGATTGTTTTAATGCATGCTGCGGGACTCGAGAAGAGAGCCTTCTCGAGTGAAGTCTTGAAAAGCTGGCCGCTGCCTGTCGTCTTAGTCGCATCCATCCTCAGCGAGATCTCTGAAAACACGTCAAACGCCCGCTCTTCCTGTGCGCTTGCCCTGCATGGGACCGATTCGACGTTGCGTTCCCGGAACTGGTTCGGTATGTCTTTTTTCAAACGCCGTACAAATAAACCTTTGATGTCCTCTTTCGTATAGTTTTCATCGTCCGCAATGGCCGTCGGATCGAGCATCCTCATAAGAGATGCGAAGGATTTGGGTTTGCCGTCGTGTGGAGTGGCCGAAAGCATAATCAACGCGTCCGAGCGCTTCGAGAGCTTTTCGGCAAGCTTGGCTCGCTGCGCGCTCTTATGGCCGCGTTCTGCAACGTTTTGCGCTTCGTCAATGACGATGATGTCCCAATAAGCGTTTTCGAGGTGAACGCCATACTCAACGCCGCGTTTAATTGTGTCAATTGAAACGATCGTTTTGTCGTAGTAATAGAAGGGGTTGGCATTCGAGGGAATTTGCTGGCGAATCTGCTGGATTCGCGCAGAATCAAGGCGAACCAAAGGAATGGTAAAGCGGTTCCACATTTCCATTTGGAACTGCGTGAGAATGCTTTTTGCCGTTACGACTAGAATTCGTTTTCCTTTACCGCGGGCGATAAGTTCTGACATGAGAATTCCAGCCTCCAGCGTTTTGCCGAGACCCACGGCGTCCGCTATGAGAATGCGCTGACGCGGTTGTTTGAGGGCAAGATATGCCGGCTCAAGCTGAAAAGTTTTTGACTCCATGCAAGCCTTTTGGCCAACATGCAGCTCTGGCCCTTGTGGAGCTTTGTTTCGGAGCTGGCTTTCCAGGTAGAGACGGGTCTTCCGGTAATTGGGACTATCATCTGCAACGATTCTTGTCTTAGCGGGATCGACAGGAATGATTTCATCCAAGTCGGAAAGAAAAATAGATTCCCTGTCTTTAACGAGAGACGAGATTCCGCAGCAGTACAGCGCTTTGTTTCCAAGCGTGTTGGTCTCGACTTTCCGGACAAGCCATTCTTGGCCGCGTATGAGAACGCGCATTCCGGGGGCGAATTCAATCTGCTCGGTTTCTGTCATGGTTAGGCTCCCTTCTTTGCGAGCTCTTCAATCATGCAGGTACGCACAAATGCTGAGAAGCTCATGCCGCGAAGGGTTGCCTCTTCTTTCGCTGCGTCGCGTAATGTTTCGGGGATGCGCAGAGTCACGGAGACCTGATCGCCGTTTACCAGGAAGCTTCTGATTTCAGTTTCGTCAGGGTTGCCCTTGATGAGTTCCCTATAATTTACAGGCATCTGTGCCCCCGTCACTCAAAATGCAATACAAATGCGTTTGAAAGTATTATAGCGGTGTATCCATGACGAGCTTCGAAGCGAACGAGTGAATGGCATTGCTGTCTGGTCGGTTAGGTGGATTGCCGCCGGTCTGGAAAAGAGCGTGGACGATTTGGCGGGATCTAGAGGACATGCGTCAGGACAAGCGCATGCAGGGCGGATTTGGCCCGGGCTTACCCACTTACGTTGCGCTTCGGAATGCCGATGACATTCCTACAGTGCTCGATCTTATAAGGCAGCGCAAGACAAAAAGGCGATGGGTCGCGTCTGGTCATTCAACGGACGGTGAGCAAAATGACCTATCAAACAAACGGACCACGCTGACACTTGTGTATGTCAAAAGGCATACACAAGTGTTAGTCTTTTGACATCGTGTGGTCAACGACTGAACGCCACCATGACGCCGCTGGCGCTCGTCTACACCCTCGCAATCCCGCGCGCCGCGCTCAGCAGCTCATACTCCCTCTGGCTCCACTGGTGCAGTTCGGCCGCGCGCACGGCGTCGCGGCACAGGTCCAGGAACACCTCGGCGCTCTCGCAGAAACACTCGAGGGCAAAGTCACCCGAGCCGTCTGCGACGCACATGCCGTCTGCAAACAACTTCCAACTCGACGGCTCGCGCGAGTCGTCTCCGAGCAGCTTGATCTGCAGCACGTGCGGATTGCCGGCGGCGCAGAGCTCTTCCTCGAGTACCTGCACCGTAAAGCGCATCTGGTGGGAGAGGCTGTTCTTGACCATGGCCGAGGCATAGCCGCTCGGCGCGTCCAGAAGATGTATTCGTTTTGGCTTGGCTGCCAGGTTGTGGAAGTTGCGCTCGCTGCGCACGGAGAAATTGTCCATACGGACTCCTTTCATCGATGTTGGCAGGGCCACCGTGCCTCTTGGCCGGTTGGCGTCGGGATCGTGGAGCCAACTCTCTACCCCGACTCTGGATAAAACGCGCCCGCTCCTTGCGGGCACGATGGAGTCTATCAGCGCGCGCGGACACAAATCAAGCGCCGCGTGCGAAATGATGTGCAGACGGCGCTTGATTACGCGGCAATTATTCGACCTGTATTCGGATAAGTGTCGAAATCGGCACCTCAAAAGTACGGAAAAGTGTCGAATCTGACGGTCTCAACATCTGGAAAAGTGTAACTGGATAACAAAACAGCACGTAGAAGCTGGTGCTACATATGGACGCTTCAGCCGCCCTCAGCCCTCGCTACTCGTCCCCGTCGTTGGGGTCGCCCTTGAGGTTGTTGACGTCGAGGTAGTCGTTGCTCTCGTCCTCTTTTTGCTGCGTTGCCGATTCGGACTCGACGGGGCTGCGGAACAGCTGGAATCCCTCAAACGCAATGACGCCAAGCAGCATCACGACGATCGCTATAAAGATAATCTTTGCTACTGGATTGAAATCCAAAAAGCGCGGCGCCTCTTCCGCGGCGTAGTAGTCGCCATAATAATCGTCGTTACCAGTGTGGCTATCGGTGTTTGAGGATGTGGGTATAGCTTGCGCATGGTCGTCCGGCTCGTATTCGGAAGCGGACGCGGCGACAAGCGGATTTACCGGCTCGCCGAGCGTCGGCGCGCCGGCAGATGTTTCGTCCAAATCGGCATCAGCCCAGGAATCGAAGGCAAGCTGACGGGTCGCAAAGTCGTCGAGATCTGCAACGCGCGGTTCGGGTGCAAGATGCTGCGCCGCGGCGATAAACGATGCCGTCTCGGAGGGATCGCCTGCCGAATGGGTTTTGCCGCTCATGGGCTCGTCGGCTGTCCAGGGGCGATCACTCATCACGTCGTCGAGGCTCAACGCAAACAGATCGTCTTCGCCCTCGTCAAACACGCGTTTCGCATGCCTGGCGGCAGAAGCGAAGCCTCCGTGGCCGTTGCGCGATGCGTTGCTCGACCCCATCTTGTTCCATCCTTTCGAACTGTCTCGTCCTTCGATTATATGGAACTTGCCTTGCGGCCGGCTCTCGGATTCGTGCATTCCAGAACTCGCGCCCAAAAGGGGAGGGGCGATCCGGCCGAGTTGCCTACTTGTCGCCGGCGGCAGCCTTTGCCTCGTTGAGGTAGCTATAGAAGCTGTACTTAGAGATGCCAAAGAACTCGCAGGCACGCTCGCTCGACTTGGAAATGAGGAAGGCGCCGCGACGGTCGAGGTAGCCAATGGCGCGAATGCGCTCATCCTTGGTCATAAGGGCTGCGGGCTTGCCCACGTATTGCTCGCACTCGCGCAGCAGATCTTCGAGCAAGTCGCCGATGGTTTTGGTAATGGGCTCGGGCTCGGTGTAGTCCGTGCCGCCGGTGCCGGTAAAGGCATCGAGCGAGCGCTCAAAAGCCTTCATGAGCGTAATGTCAAAGTTAATGCCCAAAATGCCGACGGGCTTGCCCTCGTCGTTGCGGATAAAGATGGTCGAGGACTTAAGCAGCTTGCCATCGGCGGTTTTGGTGAGGTATGGCTCGCGGTCGTGTACGTCGGTGGTGTCCTCGTGCATGGACTCAAACACAATATGGCTGGGACCGTCACCCAGCTTGCGCCCGCTTACATGGCCGTTTTCGATCACTACGATGGAGTGGTCCACGTCCTCGGTCTCTAGGTCGTGGACGACGACTTCGCAGTTGGGGCCAAACTGGAGCGCCAGGCCGTGTGCAAGGCGCTTATAAAACTCAATCTGTGCGGGGGTCATGGGTGCCTTCCTAAAAATTAGTTTGGGCACACTTTGCCATAAACCCCACTTGTTCGCAAATAACGAAAGCGTTGCTGCGTTATGAGCGCAACACCGCCCGTTGGTTCCAGGCCTAAAGCCGGGCTGAGGTAAACCATGTAAAGGGGGCGCTCTGCCAACCGGCGGGGTGCCCCCTTTTTGCATCGTGGGCGTGCGGGATAAGCGCTTTCGATGTAGGTGCCCCGCGGCGCGCGTTATGGGTACGATGGCTTCAGGGGAGGTATCGCCATGAAACTTGGATGCGTCATTATGGCTTCGGGCGAGGGCAAGCGGTTTGGCTCTAACAAGATGCTTGCCGATATCTATGGCGAGCCGCTGATCGCGCGGACCATCGATTCGGTTCCCCGGGGCTTTGACGTTGTGGTTTCGACGCGTTGGCCCGAGGTTGCTCAGATTTGCGAGGACAAGCATTGCCCGTGCGCGCTGCATGATGGTGAGCTGCGCAGCGAAAGCGTCTGTGCGGGCCTTTCGTGGGGAGTCGATCACAACTGGAAAGGTTGCCTCTTTTTGCCGGGCGACCAGCCGCTCGTGAGTTCGGATTCTTTTGAGGCACTCGCCGGTGCTTTTAAGGCCAACGGCGGTGTCGCGCCCGTGCGTCTTGCCCTGAACGGCGAGCCGGCCTCTCCGGTGCTGTTCCCCGCGAGTTTCTTTCCTAACCTTATGGGGCTTAAGGGCAAGGACGGCGGATCGTCGCTGCTGCGCGGCCGTGCCGATATCCAGTTGGTCGAGGCACGTGCCTACGAGCTGTGGGATGTCGACACCGCCAAGGGCCAGCGCCGCGTCTCAGAACACGTTGCGGCCTGCTGCGCGCCTCGCTAGCAGAAAGGGCGCCAGGGTAGCTAATTTGGGACGGGGCTCTTTTAGCTAC
>OLPQ01000701.1_pt1 | contig 27599 bp, 21 predicted proteins | sample 1672451 | NCBI WGS metagenome assembly OLPQ01 (sample SAMEA3136687, study PRJEB25190) | human gut metagenome | biome: human gut; feature: human-associated habitat; material: faeces | place: Austria | collected 2013
ATTTCCTCGGTGGTCAGGCGGTGCAGGGCCAGGTCTGCGCCCTTGTAGTCCACCAACTGCGCACCGCCCGCGCAGACCCAGTAGTCGGGCCGTATGCTGCGCAGCAGGCCTTTGCCCACGCCGATGCGCCCGCGGCCCGTGGCAATCGCGATCTTGACGCCGGCCTTCTGCACGGCGCAGACGGCCTCGGCGTTTTCCTTCGGCACACGCTCACAGCTGCCGGGCCGCAGCGTACCGTCTATATCGAGTAACAGGAGCTTGTATTTCATAAAAGTTGACCTTTCTTAATTTGTAGGGGCGAACATGGTTCGCCCGCGGTCGTGTGCGGCAGCGGAAAATGTTCGGGCGGATAGGGAATCCGCCCCCACGCTGTAGGGGTCGATGCTCGTCATCGACCCGGGAACTTTGCGGCTGCCACTGCGTTCCGCGGGCGAGCCATGCCCGCCCCTACATGCGCGGTATTCTTTCTGTATTATACCAAAGTCTAACCCCGTCCCGCAAGGCATATTCTGCCTTGGGGTGATGTTTGTGCAGTTGGATCTTTCTTGCCGCCGCAGGCGGCGTTGGCGCTGGGCCGTGCCGCTGGTGCTGGCCGCGCTTTTGCTGGCCCTGCCGCAGCTGGCGGCACTCCGGCCCGCCGCGCTGGCTCGGGTAGACCGCATTGTCGGCGGGCACTACATGACCCGGCTGGACGCCCTGCAGCAGGAAAATTTCACGCTGCATCAACAGCTGGCGCAGTCAGCCGACGCGCTGGCCGAGAACGCCGCCCTGCGGCAGCTTGTCGGCTGCGGGCGGGGCATCACCGGCGTCACCCCGGCGCGGGTCGTGGCCCGGGGCGTCGGCGGTTTCACGCTGGCCTGCCCGGACACTGCGCCGGGGAATGCCGTCCTCGACGCGGGCGGGCGGTACGCGGGGGTCGTTACCCGCACGGACGGCGACACCTGCACTGTGGAATTTTCCGCCGTTGCCGGGCTTTGCGGCAGCTATGCCGGGTTAGTCACGCCGGGGCAGTGGGTCCTGACCGGCCTGCCCGCCGACTGCGCACTGACGGCAGGGGACATTGTGACCGCCGCGGGCGGGGACTGGCTGGGCACACTGGCCGCCGCGCCCGCCCCCGACGCCGACGGCCTGACCGCGCAGGTCCCGCTGACCGACACCGCCGATTTGTGGGGCACGGTCTATTTCGTGAAAAAGTAATTGCTTTTTCGTCGAATTTTGGGTACAATAAATAGGCAGCGCGGTTTGTAGGGGTCGATGCCCGCCATCGGCCCGCGCAGTGAATGGCTGCCGCAGGCCCCTACATGTCCCATTTCCTGACAAACAAATCCTTTTTTACCGAGGTGATCCCATGGCCAACCGCAAAAACTCCCACCGCCGCCGCGTCCGCGTGGCGGTGTTGATGGTGCTGTGCGGCGCGGTGTTTGCGGCGTTCTTCGCGCGGCTGGCCTGGATGCAGTTCGTCCGCGCCGACTACTACGCCGACAAGGCCGCCGAGGCCAGCTCCGCCAGCTACACCGTGACCCAGCACGCCGCGCGCGGGGCCATCGTGGACAGCGCCGGGGTCGTTCTGGCCCGCGACACCACCGTGTATGACGTCTACCTGCGCATCCCGGCGCCGCCGGGCACCGACCTGCGCGAGACCGTAAAAGCCATAGAGAGCCTGACAGGCAGCAAGGATGTGGAAACACAGCTTGCTGCCTTTTTTGCTGCCGCGTCGGCGGGGGAGCTGCCCGTGATGCAGGGCGTCGGCAGTGACGTTCTGACGTCGTTTTACAAGGCTGATCTTGTACAGAGCGGCGCAGTGCGGGCTGCCGCCCGTGGCGTGCGCACCTGGCCGAACGGCACGCTGCTGCCCCATGCGCTGGGCTTCACCGGGCCGATCACGGCAGAGCAGTGGCCCACTGCCCGGCGGCGCGGCCTTGCGATGGATGCTGTCATCGGGCAGAGCGGGTTGGAGGCCGCCTATGACAACCTGCTCCGCGGGCAGGACGGGCGGGTGCTCGTGAACACCGGCTTTGACGGCGCTGTGCGCCGCACCGTGCCCCTGCGGGAGGCTGCGCCCGGGGCCACACTGGTGCTGACCGTGGACAGCGCTCTGCAAAAAGAACTGCAAAATGCGCTTTTATCCCAAATCGAGATTCTGCGCACCACCAAGGCTGCCGGGGCCGGGCGGGAGTGCCGTGCCGGGACGGCGGTGGTCGTGGATGTGCAGACCGGCGGCATCCTGGCCGCCGCCAGCGTACCAGGCTTCGATCTGAACCACTACCGCGCAGACTACGCGGCGCTCTCCGCCGATGCTGCCGCGCCGCTGCTGGACCGCGTCTGCCAGGGGCTGTACGCGCCGGGGTCGGCCTTCAAGCCCGCCGTGGCCGCGGCGGCGCTGACCGCGGGCATCGACCCCGCCGCCACGGTCAACTGCACCGGGCGGTACGGGTTTTACAGCGGCTACCAGCCGGGCTGCCTGCAATACGGCCACGGCGGGCCGGTAGACCTGCGCACGGCACTGGAGTACAGCTGCAACATCTTCTTTTACGATGTCGGGCGGCGGCTGGGCGTGGATGTATTTTCCGCAATGGCACGCCAGTTAGGACTGGCCACGCCCACCGGCGTTGAAATCACCGAGGCACAGGGCCGCCTGACGTGGAGCAGCGACGAAAACTACCAGGCCGGGCTGACTCTGATGGCCGCCATCGGGCAGGGCAACACCGCCGTGACGCCGCTGCATCTGGCGGCCTACGCGGCCACGCTGGCCAACTGCGGGCAGCGGCCCGCCCTTCATTTTGCGGACCGCGCCGTGAACGCCGCCACCGGCGAGACCGTCTGGCAGTACGCCCCGACGTTCACCACGGTTCCGGGCGGCGAGGGCGTGTTCGGCCCCATCCGCGACGGCATGAAGCGGATGGCCCGGACGACCCGCGTCCTGCGCGAGGGCCCCGTGGCCTGCGCGGCCAAGACCGGCAGTCCCCAGCTGGCGGACACCCTGCCCGGCGGCGGGCACTATGTCAACTCGGTGCTGATCGGCTATGCGCCCGCGGACGACCCGCAAATCGCCATGGCCGTCGTGCTGGAATACGGCGGTGGCGGGTCCAATGCCGCGCCCATCCTGCGCGCTGTGCTGGATGCCGTCTTTGGCGTGTGATTGCGGAGCGCCGCTCAACCCCCATCGGGTGCGCTTGGGCATTCTGCCGATTTAGTGCATCAAAAAGTTTTCCTTATCGTGATTTTCTTCAAAAAGAACATGTCACATTTTGACAAAAAGCCAGTTGCAGTCCAGCCGGAAGTGTGATAGAATATATGCGAGATAGTGTTAATGCAACTGTGGAGAGGAGCCGACATGAACGCACAGTGTATCATGGTCTGCTCCGGCAAGGGCGGTACCGGAAAAAGTACCGTCTCGGTACTGCTGGGGGCCTGTCTGGCACGGCTGGGCCGCAAGACCCTGCTGGTGGAGCTGGACTCCGGTCTGCGCAGCGTGGACATTATCGCAGGCGTCTATGGCCGCACCGTTTACGACATTGAGGATGTTTTGTGCGGCAGATGCGAGGGGGCTAAGGCCGTTGTGCCCAGCCCGCTGTACCCCGGGCTGTCCGTCATCAGCGCCCCGTATGAGGGCGGCGCGGTGGAGGCGGCCCCGCTGGGACGTCTGCTGACCGCTATGCGGCCCTATTTTGATTTTATCCTGCTGGACACCGCTGCCGGCATGGGCGCGCCGTTCACAGCGGCCTCCACCGTGGCGGGCAAGGCCCTGCTGGTGCTGACGCCCGACCCCGTGGCCCTGCGCGACGGCAAGATCGTAGCGGACCGGCTGCTGACGGGTGGCCGTCCGCAGAGCGCCGTGCGCCTGGTGATGAACCGCGTCCGGCGCGAGAGCTTCGGCAAAAACGCTGCCGTGGCTGATCTGGACGAGTGCATCGACACCGTCGGCGTGCAGCTTTTGGCGGTCATCCCCGAAAGCCGCGTTCTGCAGCTGGCCGGGGCCAACGGCACGGTACCGCCCGCTGCGGATCCCGCCGTTGTGGCCGGACAGGCCATGGCAAAGCGTTTGTGCGGGCAGCGCGTCCCGCTTACCTTTTAATATATTGTACTCTGCTGCGAAGGATGGTGGCATTTACCTATGACGATTGCATTGATAGCCCATGACTCCAAAAAGGAGTTGATGGTGCAGTTTTGTATGGCGTATCGCCATATTTTGGAGCAGCACCGTCTGCTGGCAACCGGCACGACCGGCCGCCTGGTGGAGGAAAACGCCGGGTTGAAGGTCACAAAGTTCCTGCCCGGCGGCCACGGCGGTGCCGAGCAGATCGTGGCGCGCATCGCCTGTGAGGAAGTGGACATGCTGCTCTTCTTCCGCGACCCCATCAGCGCCAAGCCCAGCGAGCCGAACGAGATGAACCTGCTGCGCATCTGTGACGTGCACAACGTTCCCGTTGCCACAAACATCGCCACCGCCGAGGTCCTCATCCACGGCCTGGAGCACGGCGACCTCGATTGGCGCACGATCATCAATCCGCAGCGGTGAGAATTGTACATTGATACAGGGCGTTCACCGAAGACCAAAGAGACAAGTTAAGAATCCACACGCAGGCCCCTCCGCCATCCGGCTCCGGGGCCTGCTTTCTTTTTTGTTTCCAATCCTCTCTCATTCTGTCCCATGCGGGAAAACATGAGATAATGCGTTGATTTTGCTTGGTGTGGACTTGGAATGTTCTTGGAGTTGGCTTGGAGATTAGGCGGATTGCGAGCGGAACGGAGTGGAGCGAGCGCCTATGCGCTGTCTTGATTTTCTCTGCGCCTTTCTGGATTTTTTCGTGTGCCCGCGCATATAGTACGGTCAATGCAAAATCGGAAAATGTGGAATCCTGTTTTGCCTCTTACTACGTCTTTATTCCATCACAGCGATAAATCCATGAGGCAAGCAAAAATTCAAGATTTTCCAAAAGGCACACTAAAATTCCACTTTTTCCAAATTTCGCTCTTTTCAGTTCGATTTTTGGAAAATGTGGAACGGAAGTTTGCCTCAAAAGGACACAGGTGATTTTCCTTTTTCTTCGGTGAACGGACGCCCCAAATTTACAACAAGGAGCGTCAAAAATGCGAAAACAAGTTCAAAAAGAACGCTGTACCAAAATCATGCTCACCAAATGTAAGGCCGTCTGCTGTCTGTATGACAAAGTGCAGCTTGCCGCCGCGAAAATGCTGGATGCAGAACCGGCAATTTTTCAAATTGAATGTAATGTTCCCATCCTCTGCAATGATATTCCTGCTAATGACCTGAATCTACCCTGCGAAACCTACACCACAGATTTTGTTCTGCACTATGACGATGGGCACACGGCAGTCCGTGAGGCTGTCTTTCGGTCTTATTTAAGCCGTCCCTCGGTTGCTGAAAAACTGGAACTGTCCCGCCGATACTGGCAGCAGCAAGGCATCTCCGATTGGGGTATCATCATCGACAAGGAGGATACCAGCCATGAGGAATCTTGACATCCTTGCCGCTGAAAGCGGCGAACACGTCCGCGTTTTGCTTTGCAGAGAAGAGCAGAGCTATGTTGTCAGCTGCCAACACTTTCGGATGCCGTACCCCGTTGCATCGGATTTGCTTGCAGAATTACAGCCCGTCCCTGCCGAAACATACTCTGTTTTTGTTCTGGACGAGGACATCACCAACCGCCAGCGCGATGGGCGCAATCGCAAGCTCGACCTGATTGCGCCACTGTTGGAGGATGCCTGTATCTATGATAAATCCCATCGCAACGAGGTTGTCCGCCAGATTGCTGCCGAGCATGGCATTGCCCGCCGCACGGTACTCCAATACCTTTGGCGCTATTGGGTATACCAAAGTAAAAATGCACTTTTACCCGCAGAACGTCCCGCGCCAGAACAACATGAGCTTACTGCCGATGAAAAGGCCATCCGCTGGGCACTGAACAAGTATTACTACACCCCACAGCGGCAGAGCTTGCAGACTGCCTACAAGATGATGCTACGGGCGAAATACTGCGACACACACGGCACATTGAAGCCGGAATATCCCACGTTCTGGCAGTTCCGCTATTTCTTTCGCAAGAACCGTGACCCCATCAGTGAGACCATCAGCAGACAGGGGCTTAAAGCCTACCAGCGCAATCACCGTCCGTTTACCGGCTCGGTCTGCGATTACGCGCATACTATTGGTGTGTACATGACTGATGCCACCATTGCCGACATCTACATTGTCAGCCGCCTTTCCCGCAAACCCATTGGTCGACCTGTCATTTACACAATGGTCGATGCCTATAGCCGCCTGATTACTGGCGTATATGTCGGTCTGGAGGGCGGACAATATGCACTGCGCCTGCTGCTCCAGAACACTTTTACGGATAAGGTCAGTTTTTGCCATCAGCACGGGATAGACATTGACCCGCAGGACTGGCCGAGCCATCATCTGCCCACCAAAATTATGACAGACCGAGGCAGTGAATTCATCAGCGGCCCACTGGAAAACCTGTGCGAGAGTTACCATATTGAAATTGAAAATCTTCCCGCTTATCGGCCAGATTTAAAAGGTGTAGTTGAAAAACTGTTTGATTTGGTTCAGAGTGCCTACAAGCCGCTACTTAAAGGCAAGGGTGTCATCGAATCCGATACGCAGGAACGCGGTGCACCGGACTATCGCAGGCAAGGCACACTGGATTTGGAACAATTTACTGCCGTTGTTCTGCGCTGCGTCCTATTCTACAACGCGAAATCTGTACAGACAGGTTTTACCCGCACTCCCGCCATGATAGAATCCAACACGCCGCCACTGGCTGCAAGTATCTGGTCGTTCTGCGATACACAGGATGATTGCCCTGTGCATGAGGCCACAGACAAAAAGCTACTCTATACGCTGTTGCCCCGTGCCGAGGGGAAAATCACGCAGCGCGGTCTGGAAATTTTCGGCCTGCGTTTTTCAAACTGCACTTTTAAAAAGCGTTTTGTCGCTGCCGGTCTCGGTGGACGGGAAACTGTACAGGTTGCCTATGCGCCGGAATGTATGGATACCGTGTGGTTGTATGAAAACGGCACTTACTCGGCTTTTGACTTGGTGCAAAAATCCTATCTGGGCAAATCACTGGCGGAAATTGCAGACGCACAACAGCAGGAAAAAGTAGAACGTACCGACTGGAAAAAGCAGGAATTGCAGGCACAACTCGACCTCATGAGCGATATACAAGCCATTGCAGACCGCTCCGAACGTACAACGCCAGACCGCAGTAATATCAGCAAGCAGATACAGCGAAACCGCAGTACAGCCCGCAAACAAGAAAGCGTATCGCTGATGGATTTACTGACAGAGCAACAGGAGGACGATTTCGATGCACGCTGATTATATTGCAAATCCGCTCTACGACAATAATCCTTTTATTGAAGCCTTGCCTCCGATGCTGTCCGGCAAAGACTTGATTCATGCTTTGGCAGTCATCCCACCCTATAACGATAGTGACCGTGACCGCAGCACCGGGGAACGTTTGCAGCTGTTGTCCTCGCTATATGAGTTTTACCAGCCCCTATCCATGACGATTGACTTATACTGTGAAATCTACACTGCTATGCAGCATTGCTATGGGCAGTATTCAATCCACAGCGAAGCTGCCGCCATGCAGAACGGTTACTCGCTGATGCACGGCAATGCTCTTGCCGCATCCATCGGCGGCGGCAATTCTTTCTCTGTAGTCGGCGTGTCGGGTCTTGGCAAGTCAACCGCCTTGCAACGTGTATTATCGTTATATCCGCAGGTCATTGAGCACACTGAGTATCATGGGCAAAAGTTCTACTGCCACCAAATCCCGTACTTGGTTGTGCAGACCCCGCACGATGCGTCCATTAAAGCACTGATACTGGATATTTACCTGCAAATCGACAGTTTGATTGGAACCACCTATCAAAAAGATGCCCTATCGCGCAGGTTGAGCATTGATGTCCTTGTCAGTCAGCTTAATCAAATCGTGCGGGTCAATCATATTGGGCTACTGGTGATAGACGAGCTGCAGAACATTGCCTACCGCAAAAGCGATGGCGGTATACGTTTCTTAAATTTTCTCGTCCACCTTATCAACGGGGCAGGGGTAAGCGTCTGCATGGTCGGAACACCGCGCGTATTGCAGGTATTGCAGCAGGAGTTTCGCTCTGCACGGCGTACCACCGGGCTTGTCTATGACCGGCTGCCCAACGATAAGGAATTTTCGTTACTCCTGCACGGGCTATGGCATTACCAATACACACAGTATGCCACCGACCTGACACCCGAGCTTGCAAACTGGCTGTATCGCAAGACACAGGGCATCCCGGATATACTCTCCAAATTGCTGTATAATGCCCAAAAGCAAGCCATCCTTGACGGACGCGAAAAGCTGGACTTAGAGGTTTTTGAAAGTGCATTTATAAAAAATCTGGAGATGGTGTCAGAATACATAAGCGAGCTTTCCGCCAAGCCCATTGCTAAGCGGCAGGCAAAGACCACGCCGGAGGTATCTGTAGGTTCTGTAGCCCCCACCAAGATTGTTGGAAACGATATACGGGTGCTGCTCAAAAAAGCGAAAAAGTGCGGCGAATCACCTGTATCTGCTTATGCTGAGTATATCAAGGGCGAGGTAGCAATATGATTAGCTTCTTTCCCTCGCCGTACCCTGATGAACTATGGTACAGCGTCATTTGCCGCTACCATGTTCACAGTGGCAACTACTGTGCTAAGCACACCCTGCGGCAGCTATATGGGGACAATTTCTGTGCCCCCAGTCTAATGCTCTGCGGGCCTATAAATACGCTGTTGGCACAGCTTCCGCAAGGGTTCTTGTCTGCAAAGGATGTTGTAATGCAGCACACATTTTATCCCTATTACGCGCGGTTTTTCCCTACGCAGCGTAAGCGTTCCACCTATGCCTATGTTGTCAATGGCAATCCTTTAACCGTACATCGGATGGGCATTTCACAAGCCAACGGAAATCATTGCTCCGTAATGCGCTATTGCCCCGTCTGCTATCAAGAGGACTTGCAGTTGCATGGTGAGCCTTATTGGCATCGCAGCCACCAACTGCCGGATATGCAAATTTGCACCAAGCATCGCTGCTGGCTAGTCGATACCGATGTCGCATACAATAGCACACGACAGCAAGAACTATTTCCCGCATCATTCACTATGCAGCTAAAAAAGCAGTCAGCAGAACCCGTACCGGGCTGTCTGCTGGCGTTAGATTCATTATTGCATGATACTTTAGATTCAAGTTTTGATTATCGTGACGGCTCTGTTTACCACGCCGTCCTTGACTGCGCATTACGTTCCCGTGGCTGGCGCTCCCTGACCGGGGGACGTACATACGCCACCAAAATCGAAAATGCACTTTTAAACCTATATGGCAGTTATGTTCCTGCGACTGACATATCCGCAAAGCAGCTGCACGCCACACTATGCAACAAGTCCGTTGCGCCGCGATATGTTCTGCAACTTGCCGTTCTGCTGAGACTGACTCTCTATGACCTGCTGCACGCACCCGATGCCGTGCTAGACTATAAGGCCGAGATGAAAGAAATGTATCAATCAGGAGCCAGCATGTACCACATAGCGCAGCTGTACGGCACGGACGCAAAGACTGTGGCAAGATGGGTGAAACAGTAAGGGCAATGATTCTGTCGGCCATAGTTTATAATGGCAGCTGCATATCTATGCTGCTGCTTTTTCCTTATCTGCCTCCTTTCTTTTACTATTTTTACGTGCTTTTCTCTTCTCATCGTATTCCCTTTGAATCAAGATGAATTTATCCATCAGTACCTTTTCTTTACTACGATTTCCCTTGATTACCATTGATGGGTTAATCAGCCAAACGCCATCAAGTTGCATTGCCACAAACCCCTTATCCGCAAGGGAGTCCATCGCTCTCTGTACGGTGGCTTTCGAGCTATTGATATTTACTGCAATCTTTTTCATTGTTCCAACGTACATATTGTTACCGCTCTGCATTGCACATACCAGAAAATCCAGCACCAGTGATTCCTTTCCGCCCAGTCCGGAAACAACTCTAAAAAATGAATCATACACTTTAAAAAAATTCATTTTTACATTGCTTATGCTTTCTGGTGTCGAATATTCTCGCGGCAAAAATAACGGGTCATTGCCATCGCCATCCGTTATAAGTAAATCACTTAACGGGCGGTTAAGCAGAGTGTCATATTCCGACATTAGCCGTGCTTGCACATAAATGTCGCCTTTAACAAGCAGCCTTGGATTTATCATCCAAACTCTTTCATCCTCAGTCTTTGCCAGCATATCACTTTCCTGCATCTTTTTCACTGCATTACGTACTGTTACGACATCGCAATTCAATTTTCTTGCTATCGTTTTGTACGCCCCAACGAATTTATTTTTCGTCGGCTGTGTTTCCTGCAAGATGTATGCCAACACCTTGCTTTCCGCAGCAGAAAAGTTTGAAAGAAGTTCAAAGAACTTAGCATCGGCTTTCCAAAAGTGCTTTGTCCCGTATCCAGTGTTGTGACACTCGTGCTGGATTTTCTCAGCCACGCCAGTTTTAGCGTTTTTCAGAACAATCGTTTCAACATTTTGTTTCTTCATTACATTACTCCTTTGATACTTAAGGGGTGATTCCATGATACTTTTTGTTTCATTTCCATATATTTCCATGCAGAATATACGGCTATATATCGCTATATTTTTCAAGTCTTTCGTTCACAAATGCCAAGTCTCTCTTCTTATCTATTCAATGTTAATTCATTTCATGAAATATCATTGATAAAATAAGAAATGTCGCGGGAAACATACAGCCAACCCGCAGAATCTCTGCTGTCAGTTTGTTGCCTCTTATTTGCTCCTATATAAGTTCGCGCCTTGCGGGGGAAGATAGGAATAAATAAGAATCACCAGCAGAACTCTTATTGTCTCCTATGATTCCGCGCTCCGCGAGACAAATAGGAAACTATAAGTAATCTGCCGAAGTAGTAGTTACCGCTTTGTCTTGCCGTTCTGGCTTGCTGAATATGCTTACCTTACCACCAAAAGTTTGCGGCTTTCCCGTAACCATTCTACAGAGGGCAGGGCCTTCCTTTGGCCGAAGTGAAGCACTGCTTGCGGGAGAAGTTCAGACCGTCCCGTAAAGTTGCGGCAGTGGGTAAGTTCCTTTCGTTCTGGAGACTGAACGCCAAACTGCCGTAAGCGTTCTTCTCGGCAACGGAAGTTAGCGCCTTCCGGCAAGTTGAGCCTTGACATGTTGCAACCATTTTGCGATTGTCAGCCATCTTAGGGTTGCCGATGCTGCTTGTTATTTTGTTTTCAAGGTACAAAAAAAGGAGCCAGTACAAACGCTGCTTACACTATCCCCGTAGAGATAATGTCGCAATTTTCGTACTGGCTCCTTAGAGCTTTACCATTCAGTATGATTATTCAGTTTTAGATTAACGGACACCCAACAAGTCTTTATACACTTATCGAGTTTACATTTATATTATACCACAATTTTGCACAGAACGCAAGTGCGTTAAAAGAATTACACAAGCCCGAAGTATTTGTCAAAGAACGCTTGCAATTTTGCAATAATGCCATCCTTTTTGGCCGCTCGGTTGCCGCCGCCAAAGCGCGAGACCGGCGGCAGGATGCGGTCAACATCTGTGCCGGTAGTCTTTAATATGCCATCTCGGAAAGAGTTATCCACAAACTTGCGCGTTTCATCCGGCTTGAGCTTTTCCTCCGCGATAAGTGTATCAAGGTCGGTTTTCTTTTGCTCGGTGACGAACTTTATCCAGTCGTCATCTACCTTGGTGGCCGTATTGACGGTTGCGATAAAGTTTTCAATCAGGTCTTTCTTGCTGCGCAGCTGCATACTGGAGTCCACGGCCTTGCGGATGTCAACAAGGATTTCTTTATCCTCGCAGTTGCTATCGTGATACTTGGCAACCAGCATAAGGATATAGTCAATGTTGATTTCCACCTGACGAATAAGTTCCATCTCAAAGACTATATCGTCATTGATGACTTCCTTATCCGGCTTTGGTGACCGCAGCTGTTGGTACAGGTCAATATAGTTGCTCTGGTAGTCCTGCATATCGCGCGGGGAGAGCAGTTCATTGCCCGCAAAGTCGTCAAACGAGGTAAGGATATTTCGCAGCCGCAGGATTGCGCCAAACAGCGCAATAAAGTCCTTTTGGTTTTGTTCTCCAACAATGGGCTGACCCAGCGGGAACTTTGCTTGCAGCTTGGCAATCAGGTCTTCGTAGCCGTCGTGGTGTTTGCCGTCCTCGTCATAGCCATCGTAATAGGCTTTATAGTTTTTCAGCAGAACGATACTGCCCGCATTGCGGTCACCAAACAGGGCAATGGCTTTGTTGGTTTCTTCCTCCAGATTGCGGAAACAGACAATATTGCCGTATGTCTTTACGGAGTTCAGGATGCGGTTCGTGCGCGAGAACGCTTGTATCAAGCCGTGCATGACGAGGCTTTTATCCACCCAGAGCGTATTTAGCGTGGTAGCGTCAAAGCCCGTCAGGAACATATTTACGACAATCAGGATGTCAACCTCGCGGTTTTTCATGCGCAGGGAAAGGTCTTTATAATAGTTCTGGAATCTGTCGGCCGAGGTATCATAATGTGTTTTAAAAAGTGCATTATAATCCTTGATTGCAGACTCCAAAAAGTCCCGCGAGCTTGCGTCAAGCTGGCTGGTGTCGTCAGAGTTTTCCTCGCCCAACAGGCCGTTGGCATCTTCCACGTCCTCGTTGGCGGCATAACTAAAAATCGTTGCCACGCGCAGGCGCTTTGCTTCGGGCAAGTCCTGCATCTGGCGCTTAAATTCCAAATAGTACGCCTTTGCCATGGCAATCGAGCTGACCGCAAAGATGGAGTTAAAGCCCGACAGACGCACACTATCCTTGACTTCTGCGACCTGCCCGCGTGTTTTATCGGTTGCCACTGCCTCGATATTGCGCAGCGCACGGAAAGAATACGTCTTACCGTTGCGTTTTGTTTTCTGGTCAAAATGCTCTAAGATGTATTTGACGATTTCCTTTACGCGGCGCGGGTCGGCAAGTGCCTTTTCAGTGTCGATGGCCTTGACCTGCTTATCGCCGACGCCCGCCTTGCGGTTGACCGTATCCACATAATCAATACGGAACGGCAGAACGTTGTTATCGTTGATAGCGTCAACAATCGTATAGGTATGCAGCGGCAAGACTTTTTTGCCGTTTGCATCAGGCTCACCGCCAAACGCCTGCGGTGTAGTTTTCAGCGTGGGCTTGCCGCGCGTGCTGGCATTGGCCGCAAAAATCGGCGTACCCGTAAAGCCAAACAGGTGATAATTCTTAAAATACTTGACAATGTCCTCGTGCATATCGCCAAACTGGCTGCGATGGCACTCGTCAAAAATCAAGACAACGTGCTTTTGGAAAATCTCATGTCCCTTATTGCGGGCAACAAACAGCGCCAGCTTTTGAATCGTTGTGATGATGATTTTATAAGTATGCGGGTTGCCCTTGGCGTCCCGGTCTTCCAACTGGCGCTGCAGCACCTGCGTGGAGGTGTTGCCGTTGGCTGCACCTTTTTCAAAGCGGTCATATTCTTTCATGGTCTGGTAGTCCAAATCCTTGCGGTCTACCACGAACAGAACCTTATCAATATAGGGAAGATTGGACGCCAACTGCGCCGTTTTGAAGGAGGTCAGCGTTTTGCCGCTGCCTGTTGTGTGCCAGATGTACCCGCCTGCGGCCAGCGTTCCCGTCTGCTTGTAATTGGTTGATACTTCAATACGGGACAAAATACGCTCGGTGGCCGCAATCTGGTACGGACGCATCACCAGCAGCAGGTCTTCGGACGTAAAGACGCAATACTTCGTCAGGATGTTCAGCAGCGTATGGCGGGCAAAGAACGTGCGGGTAAAGTCCACCAAGTCGGGAATAACGCGGTTTTTCCCATCCGCCCAAAAGGACGTAAATTCAAAGCTGTTGCTTGTCTTTTTGCCGCTCTTTCGGGTCGTTCCGGCGCTCTCTTTAATATGGCTGTCGCGGGTCGTGTTGGAGTAGTATTTTGTATTCGTGCCATTGGAGATAACGAAAATCTGTACATACTCATACAGACCGCTACCAGCCCAAAAGCTGTCCCGCTGGTAACGGTTGATTTGGTTGAACGCCTCTTTGATGGGCACACCGCGCCGCTTCAATTCCACATGAACCAACGGCAGACCGTTTACCAGAATCGTGACATCATAGCGGTTATCATAGTTGCCGCCATTCTCCACATACTGGTTAATGACCTGCAAGCGGTTGTTGTGGATGTTCTTTTTATCCAGCAGCGTGATATTGACCGTAGAGCCGTCCTCGCGGGTCAGATTTTGAATGTTATCCTCTTGGATGCGGCGGGTCTTTTCTTTGATGCCATCGTTCGCGTTGGCGATTTTATCCTTAAAAAAGAAGTCCCACTCTTTATCCGTGAAAGTATAGTTGTTCAGCAGTTCCAGCTGACGGCGCAGGTTTACCACAAGGTCAGCGTTCTCATGGATAGGGAGGTAGGCATAGCCTTGCTCCTCCAGCATCCTGATAAATGCCTGCTCCAGCGCAGCCTCGCTCTGGTAGGCGTCAGAGCGTTTGCTTTGCGGTTCGTATTCTGTTACAACGGTACTTTCGTTGCTGGCGGCAACTACATTGTAAGTGCTCATGCACCCAACTCCTTAAATGTTAAGAGCTTGTCCCGATAGTATTCGTATTGCTTTTGCCGTGCCTCTATTTCAGCAGGGAGGCCGGTGGTGAGGTCGTTGCAAAGGGTGTCAAAGTATTTCAACACCGAAACTATTTCATTTTGCTTTTTAAGTGTAGGTACAGCTATACACACATTGAGCAAGTCTGCAACTTTCAAATGCGGCACAGACCCCTTTGAAATTTTAGGCTCAAATTGATTTTTTGCATCTGCACTATATAGCATATACATCAAAAATTCCGGCATTACGATAGTTTCATCTGCTTTAATCGCATAAAGTGTTTCGCTGATGCCCCAGTCATTTTGATATTCATGCACTATTGCCATCCGTCCTACTGTGCCGGTCCCTGTACTCGCAAAGAGCAGCAATCCCGGCTGTAACGCCGCACGCCTGTTTATCAGTTGCAGCGCTTCTTCTGTAATACGGTCTGTTCTTTCAGAAATATTGACACTATTGCTATAGATGTCTTTTCCTGTAATGTAGGGAATTGTACCTCCTACATTCAATTTGAAATTCTGTCGCGGGTTTAGGCCAGTTTTCAGGCTATAAATAATATCGCTGACAGGCAGTTTTACATATCCAAACACATACTGTAAGAGCTTAATTAGGCTCTGTCTGTCTGTCTGTCTGTCTGTCTGTCTGTCTGTCTGTCTGTCTGTCTGTCTGTCAAGATTATGTCGTCAGCCGCAGCAAACGTCAAGAGCATATCCCGATAATATTCATACTGTTTTTTACGGGCTTCGATTTCAGCCGGCAGACCAATGTTAAGGTCAGAACAGATTGCATCAAAGTTATCCAGCACTTTTGCAATTCGGTCTTGGATTTCCTTTTCCGGCACTGGAATTTTAACTTTTTCCAGCTTTGCAACAGAAAGTCCCGGTTGCGCTCCTGCGGTCTTATACTGGTTAAGATTTGCATGAACCAGCGCATGATATAAGAATCTGCTATTGAAAAATCCTTTATCTGATACAACAACAGCGTGTTCGGTAGCGTAATAGGAACCTGTTGCATAGCAAACATTTCCGCATAACGCACCTTGCCGCCCAACTAAAGGTTTATCTCCTTGCTGGTTAGCTGTTTTTACATATCCACGAAGCCCATTCCCGCCATAACACGGAACAGAATATTCCTTAGTTTGTACAGGGGATATTTCAATCGCCGGAATTGCTTTGCCCGCTTGTAAGCCACAAACCTCTCCCAGCGTTCTCCACTTTGTCTCAAATGTTCCCTCCCTGTGGACACCAAAAGTCAAAAGTGTATCGCGGTAATATTCATACTGCTTTTTGCGTGCTGTAAGCTCCGCTGTAAGCTCCGCTGTAAGCTCCGTGAAATTGTCCAGTATCTGGACAATTTCACATTGGACTTCAATCGGTGGCACAGGAATTTTCAATTGCTCTATAGAATTTCGCGAAAGTCGTGGTATGCTTGCCTTTCGTACTCGCGATTTAATTCGCGGCTGTTCTCTTAACAACGCGTGGTATATATATCGGCTAGATATGTTTTCACTACATACTAATGGGTAACAATCATCAGCAGCCCAAAATTTAACTTTACTATATCCAATTTCTCCAGCCGCACCCGCACCAATGATAAATGTTGTACCTGCATCATAATTATATTCTGTGTGATACCCCAACGGTGTCATGCTGTTTTGATAAACCGGATACTTTCCTTCTTCTGAAAGCTGTTCACGGACGAGACGTTTTCCTCTCTCGATTGATACAATATCTCCAAGACTTTTATATTCTACTCCGTCAGGGCACAATTCAGTAATTAGTTCTCTTAGGTTACTCATATTCCACCACCCAAGCAATCTTTTTTCTTTATGCCTTCCAAATACTTGTCAAGGTCATATAGTTTTTTAATTTGTAACTCTGCCACCTGGTATATATCCTTAAGTTCTACACCTATGTACTTAAAATATTGCATTCCATCTTCTTTTTTTGAATATACATATAGCACAAAATCTGCTTGCGGTTTTTGTGGGTGCTTCTGCAAACCTGCGAAGTCCAATTTATACCAATCTTTACAATCTGAAAAAATCCTTGTTATTGCTGTGTTTTCTCTCCGTACATCAACGCAAATCATATCCCCATCAAATCCATAATCTTTATGCCTGTTTGTAGATAACGGATGCGCTACAACAAACGAACGTATTGCTTTAAAAAAACGTAACGCCTCTTGGATGGATTCTTCCTCTTTATATGTGTAGTTATTGGCAACTTCGCAAAGCAGCGTCTTTTGAATTGCTTCTATCGCCTCACATATCCAGTCAACAAGCACTATGACATAAACAACCTCTTTCATTGTTGGTTCAGCCAAAGCTTCTATCTCGTTGTTTAGGTCTTGAATACAATAATTTATTTTTTGAATGTAATCGCAAATTCGACTATAATTATATGTATCTCCCCATATCCACTTTTTGTAAACGCCTCGAAGATTTTTCGACCAATCGAGTTTATTCATTGAACGGACTCCCATAACATTTTTCTCTGTCATCACACCGATTTAGTTCACTTCAATCTCCGCAATAATCTTATCAATCTCGTCACGCAAAACCTGTTCCCGCGCCACAATGCGCTTGATTTCTGCGTTCAACTCCGTAATGTTGATGACCTCGCGGGTGTCCTCCTGCTCCACATAGGTGGATACAGACAGGTTATAATCCTGTTCCGCAATCTCGTCATTGGGTACAAGGCGGCAGAAATAGTCCTTATCCTCGCGGTCAACAAACGAGGCCACGATTTTTGCAATGTTATCCTCGGTCAACTTGTTGTTGTTCGTGACCTTGACAAATTCTTTCGAGGCATCAACAAACAGCGTCTTGTTCTCCGCCTTGCTCTTTTTCAGCACCATAATGCAGGTTGCAATGCTGGTGCCAAAGAACAGGTTGCCGGGCAGCTGAATAATGCAGTCGATAAAGTTGTTATCAATCAGATATTGGCGAATCTTCTTCTCCGCGCCGCCGCGATACATGATACCGGGGAAGCAGACAATGGCCGCCGTGCCGTTGGTCGCCAGCCATGCCAGCGAGTGCATGATAAAGGCCAAATCCGCTTTGGATTTCGGGGCCAGCACACCGGCAGGGGAGAAACGCGGGTCGTTAATCAAGACCGGGTTATCATCGCCTTCCCATTTGATAGAATACGGCGGGTTGCTGACAATGACCTCAAAGGGTTCCTCGTCCCAATGCTGGGGCGAAATCAACGTATCCTCATGCGCAATATTGAATTTATCAAAATCAATATCGTGCAGGAACATATTGATACGGCACAGGTTGTAGGTCGTCAGGTTGATTTCCTGACCGAAGAAGCCCTGCCGGACATTCTCTTTGCCCAGAATCTTAGCCGCCTTCAGCAGCAGAGAGCCGGAGCCGCAAGCAGGGTCATAGACCTTGTTGACCTCGGTCTTGCCCACAACGGCAAGGCGGGTCAGCAGCTCCGAAACCTCCTGCGGGGTAAAGAACTCGCCGCCACTCTTGCCCGCGTTGGAGGCGTACATACTCATCAGGTACTCATACGCATCGCCAAACGCATCAATCGTGTTTTCCTTGTATTCACCGAGCTTCATCGCGCCGATGCCGTCCAGCAGCTTGACAAGCATTGCGTTGCGCTTTGCCACCGTAGCGCCCAGCTTGTTGCTGTTGACATCAATATCATCGAACAAACCGGCAAAGTCGTCCTCGCTCTCGGTGCCTTTTGCCGAATCCTCGATATGACGGAAGACGGCCTCCATCGTCATGTTGAGGTTATCGTCCTGCGGCGCACGGGCGCGGACATTGACGAACAGTTCAGACGGCAGGATAAAGAAGCCTTTGGTCTGCACCAAGTCATCCCGTGCCTGCTCGGCCTGCTCGTCAGACAGTTTGGCATAGTCAAAATCTGCGTTGCCTGCCGCGATTTCGTCCGCGTTAATGTAGTTTGTCAGATTCTCGGAAATATAGCGGTAGAACATGATGCCCAGAACGTAGGATTTGAAATCCCAGCCATCCACGCTCCCGCGCAGGTCATCAGCAATCGCCCATATTGCGCGGTGAAGTTCTTCGCGTTCCTGCTCTTTTTTGTTATCCGGCATCGTGATTCCTCCAAATTTCAAGTACACTTTTTAACCCTATGTATATTGTAGCAAATGCACCATCCCATAAATCGGACTTGCAGCCAAAGATACATATTTTTATCTATTATAACGAAAAAGCGGGCATTTGTCACCCGCTTTTTGCCGTATTTCGTAAATTATTGTAGATGTCATGCACTATTTGAAGTAGAAATTTTTCCGCAGCCGGATTGCGCCGTCATCACAGATTACAAATAGGTCTTGCTCCAAATGTGCAAGGTCAGCTGGTTTGATGATGGGTTGCGGTTTCTGGGTAGGGTCTGTTGCCAACAAAGAGCGTTTATCGCCAATCATTTTTGAGAAATACTCTTGCGTTTCAGTGTCCTTGCAGCCCAGTATGACGGTAAATTTAAAGTTGCCGAGCATTGCTTTGCGTTCGTCTTTTCCGTAAATCATATCAACATCCGACACCGACTGGGTCAGGACAAGGATTCTAATTCTTCGTTTCCGCAGCTTGCGCAGACTTTCAACAATTTGCAGCTTGCCGAATGAAGCGAACTCGTCAAGACAGAACAGAATCGTTTGCTTGTTTTCTGGCGGTCTGGATGAAAAATATTCCATCGACTGCGCCGTGATAATGCGTAGCAGGTCGCCATAGATTTTGAGCTTTTCATCTGGGATATAGATGTAAATACTGTTTGTTTCCAGTGTGGCCGGGCTGATTGATTGCTCGTAGCTGGCCGATTTTCTAAGTGCATTTTTAATTTTTTCGTTTGTGGCAAACAGTTTCAAGGCATCGTCTGCCGCCTGTTTACAGCCCGCCGTGTTCTGCTCTGACGCGCCTGCGAACGAACTGATGAACATATTAGCAATCGGATTCTGCTGCTTTGCAATATCGTTTAGCAAACTACGCCAATCGTGACCGAGAAAAAACTCGCAGATTTCCACAAAGCCCCAGCCCATACCGTAGTAGCAGATAAGCGCTGCCGTTATCATTTTTCGGCCATTCTTTGTAAAAAATATGCCTGCCTCGCTGTCGTTGGCTTTGTCTGGTAACAGTAGATAAGCAAGCTGTTCCAAACGCTCCTGCCGTTCTGTCTCATCCGTTACCGCATTGATTGAAGCAAACACATCATACGGAATGCAGTTTTCTGATGTCGGGTCAAATACAATTTTGTTGGGCGTGTTGACGTTAGCTGAAATATCGCCGGAAATATCCACCACCAGCGCCGTACCCTGCCAGCTTCGCAGTGTTGGAATCAGCAAAGCACTTGTTTTGCCCGTACCCGATGGCCCCAGTACAAGAATATGCCCCTCGTCCTGTTCGGGGGAGTAGGCCAACAGACCAAACTTCTTACCAAACAGAATCCCTTTTGCTTGCGCCGGATGTCGATACACAAGATTCTTTTTTGCAAATGGATTTGGAAAATGATTCATCTGCCCGCGCAAATATACTATCAGTACCAGCACAAGGAGCATTACTGCTGTCGCTCCGTACAGATAGCAGTTGATAAGCATTACCGCCTGATTCATGGCTGTACCTCAAAAGTGAAGTTCCGGCCCGGACGATTCACCGAAATACAGCGCGGGGCGTTCTACTTCCTGCTGGTATTCCTGTTCGCGTTCCGCTTTGAGCTGCGCGACAGTGCGGTTTCCACCTTGCCGCTTGGTCACGCCCGTCATAACGCGGGCATCTTCTAAACCGTGGGTATCTAAATAGCGTTGCAGGTCAGGATGAAAATTGCGCAGTTCGCGGCGGTCAAGAACATCGTTCGCGCAGATTTTATAACCCTGCTCGTGCTTCGGGTCTTCGACAACAGGCACGAAACAGAAATGTAAATGCGGCTGGCCACCCTCGTCATCATGGACGATAGCCTGCACGACATTTTCCTCACCATAGCGATTTGCTAAGAAATCGTATGTTGCGCAGAAAAAGTCATCAAAACGCTCCTGGTCTAAATCCTGCGGAGCCGTCACGACCCAGCCTGCCATAACCTTTATGTCATCGCGGTTATAGCAATACAGTTCTGATTTGCGCTGCAAAAAATAGTCATACTCGGTCATGCCCCTATCGGGGGACAGAACATAGTCCTGCCCCTGCCGAGACGGGTCAATGTCAGGATTGCCGGAATGTTCGATTTCGCGGCGATTGTGCCGCAGCTGATTGCGGACTGCGCCCGCTGAAAACTTCTCTACACTTGCCATTGTAATCTCACTTTCCTTTACGGGGTTCATGTCCCCTCCGCCCACGCCTTGAAATGCCCTGCACAACGAAGCAGTGCATTTAGTCGCGGACTGATGTGCCATACAAGGTATGGCAGTTTCCCCGGAAACTCCCACCGCCCTTGCGGGCTTACCTTGCCAAAGGGGCGTGACCCCTCTGGACTCCCCGCTGCCGACAAGACCTGCTTGCCGTCAGTGGGGGCTGCGGCCCCCATCGGAACGACTTTTCGCCGTTCCTGCCCCTATAAGATTGGCGGTGCCCAAGTTCTGCACTTTCGCGCAGAATTTCAGCACCGCCCTTGCTGCGACCTGTACGCCTTACTATCGCAAAGGCGTGTCAGGTCTTACTTTTTTCTACTCGGCAAACGGCACCACTGTCCCATTGCATCACGCTCGATTCCTACAAGGAACTGGATGCCGTCAAACCAGCTGAACGGCAGGCTCGGTTCACAACGAAACGCAAGCGCTGCCATTACATCGTACACAGCTTTTTCGCCCCACAGAACCTCCCACTCAGCAAAAATATCATCTACCAAGCGAGCACCGTTAATTTTGTTGATGCCGCCAGTCGAAATCTGTTTACCGAGGAACTCATAGACCTCGACAGCAGATTCCCACAAGGCATCATTCTCTGTTATGGTGCAGTTCTCTGTGTCCTCGTGCAAATGGTATCTGGCAAAAAAGCCCTGTAAACGGTCTGCATCGTACACCGGGCGTGTTCCTAACGCCCTGATGCCGCGTGTCATTGACTGCTTGATTTCCCACGCATCCAATTTATTTTCTGCGCGGCACTGCAAAATGAACGTTGCCTCTGTGCGGAACGGCTCTGTCATCGGCAGGAACTCGTTTTTGATTGCCATATTGATGATGTCTCCGATTTTCAAGCCGAAAACTTTGGTTGCGACAGTAATCAGAATGTCGCTTTCTTTATCTGAAATGAAATAGCGGTTCATCAGAACGCCCCCTTACGAGATGAAATACAATTCGTTATGCAATACGTTATGTATATAATAGCATATAATATACATCATGTCAATATATACATATCGTATTTTTTAATAAAAATAGTACGGTACACCGCTGCGGCGGGACGGGGAAGCGTGGCCCTGCCGCTCAAAAAAGTATATAAGCCCACACCCTTTAGTCAACAAACTTTCACGGCATATTCTCGCACTTTGCGGGGATGCTGCGATATTCCATGATTTGTTGACACAGGGGTGTGGGCTTTACTTTTTCTTTTCGCCGGCAGGGGCCAAACCTGCAAACCGCTTCGGCGGGGATTTAAAAGTGAACTTTTAAGACGAAAGGACAACGAAAATGAAACAGACGATTAAAACGAGCCGCGTGGCAGGACAGCTTGAGAAAATGTTCCGAGCACTTAATAGCCGCTTTTTTGACGGTGAATTGCCGAAGGTCGTTATCAGCTTGAAAAAGACCGCTGGCGCGTATGGGCACTTCACCACTGGTAAGGTTTGGAAAACAGGCGAAGAACGGCGCTACGAAATCAATATAAGTTCTGCCAGCTTAAACCAAGAGTGTGCTTTTCTGGCTGGCGTGTTAGTCCATGAGATGGTACACGAGTATTGCGCCGAACACGGTATAAAGGACACCAGCAATAACGGCGTATATCACAACAAGAATTTCAAGCACATTGCAGAAACCCACGGTCTGGAAGTCGAACACCATCCCAAATATGGTTGGACAATTACCAGCCCCGGTCTTGAACTTCTGGATTTTGTAGAGGAGCAGGGCTGGCAAGATTTCCAGATGGTCGAGAGCCTTAACCTGCTGGATGTACTCGGAACGCTCCCCAAGGGCGGCAACAGCAGTGCAGGAGCGGAAACCAGAACGAAAAAGCCAAGCAGTACCCGCAAATATATCTGCCCCAAATGTGGCAATAGTTGCCGAGCGACCAAGGTCATCAACCTGATATGCGGCGACTGTATGGAAAAGATGGTTGTTACCGAATAAGTCACAATAACAGCGATAATGGTCGAGTGAGAGTAGACCGCCATTTTTATATGTACACTTTTAATAAGGAGCACTACAATGCAATACGATTACCATTCCTGCCCATACGAACCAGATACCGGCGTTCCCCCTTGCGGGGAAATGGCCGAGTGCAAAACCTGCGCATGGTGCAGTCTTGCGGCCACATCCGAAAAGTAGAACGATGGCGGCGGTCACACAAGCGACCACCGCCATCATTTCCAGTATCAAATTTAAGCTATGCACAAGTAGTATTAAAAGTGCTTGCTATCGTATGACAAAGTAAGTATACTATCAGTATCAAAATTAACGAGCCTTAGAGGTGATACCGCCATGCAGATATATGGTTACTGCCGTATTTCCACACCACAGCAAAATATCGAACGGCAAGTACGCAACATTTTGGCAACATATCCAACCGCACATATCATCCGCGAAGTATATACCGGCACAACCTATCAAGGCCGCAGAGAATTGGATAAATTGCTTCACACCGTGCAAGCAGGTGACACTATCGTATTTGACAGCGTGTCCCGTATGAGCCGCAATGCAGACGAGGGTTGCCAACTATACGAAAACCTGTACACCCAAAATGTAACGCTTTGCTTTCTCAAAGAGCCGCACATCAACACCGAGACTTACCGCCAGACCATCCAGCGGCAAATCAGCACCCAGCTGAAAACCGGCAATGCCGCTACCGACAGTTTTGTATCCTCGGTCATTGCTGCACTGAATCAGTACACCGTTGACCTTGCCAAAGAGCAGATACGCCTTGCCTTTGCGCAAGCTCAAAAGGAAGTTGACGACCTGCACCAACGCACCAGAGAGGGAATGCTGACCGCCAAACTAAACGGCAAGCAGATAGGGCAGGAACGTGGCCGCAAATTGGTTGTCAAGAAAGCTGCCGCTTGCAAGGATGCCATCAAGAAGTACAGCAAGGATTTTGATGGCACACTCTGCGATGCCGATTGTATCAAGCTCATCGGTATTGCACGGAATACGTATTACAAGTATAAAAGAGAGTTACGTTTTTTCCTCTGAAGTTACACGCTTAATTACCACACTTTATTTTTGCCAAGTTAATATCTTCATTTCGTGGAATTGTCATTTCAGGCAAATTCTTATCGGATACAATTTCTTTTATTATCTCGAAGTATACTTTTTGCAACTTATATTCTGACAGTTCAACATCCCGCTCGCACATCATCACTTCTCCGCCACCTTTGTCCTCGGCTTCATTCAATATCCGGATAGCGTTCGATAGTTCTTCTGTCCGTTCGATGCCATTTTCTTTAAAATTGTCAATATCCCCATATTCATCATCGTGTTCTACTTGATAATCCATACATTGAATTGCCAAGTCTATTATGTCTTTGCCAATTTTCTGTTTTGCTATTTCCAAATAATTGATAGGATTTTTCATGTAGTAAACATTTTCCGCATACTCTCTGACCTTTTTTATGAGTACAGGAAAACTATTCGCTGTTACTAAGTATTTAAATACTGCTCTAAGTTCTTTTGCCTCATATTTCCCAAACGGTTCAACGCTTTCTCCTGTAACTATGCCTTTAATAGCTTTCCCTGTATCCTCATCTATTCCTATTTGCTTACACGCTTTTTCCATTTCAAATGTTTCAAAATCCGTTTCGCCAGTAAGGTATCCGACTGTTACGTCAAAGAAATCCGCAATATTTAACATATTTTCGTAAGATGGAAAGCCTATCGCTTTAGGCGTTCCATCCTTTTTTATCATACGGCCCACGCCAAGCCAACGACTAACATTTGCCTGTGTTCCACCGCCATATTTCTTTTTATATTCTTTCAAAAATGACTCTTGCGTGTATCCATTTTCTTCCATCAATTTGCCGAATCGTTCGCACCAAATAGAGGCCCGCTTTGTCCCAATATCATTCATAATATATTTCTCCGCATTTTTTGCTGCATTTATGTCGTCTGTATATCATATTTGATATTTACTTATTAGAGAATAGCAGCTATAATAAGAATTGTCAAGCAGATACCACATCACATAAAGGCCCACACCAAAGGAGGACTGACATGAGCGACAAGTCAATCACATCTTTCACAAATATTCCAAGCTCCCTGCAAAATGAAATGAGCCTCATAATTTCTAACGCTTTCACTGAATCCCAAAAAACGTCTAAAGAGCTTTATACCGAGAAATTAAAATTGATTACTTCCGCTAAAGATATGTCCACCGCCGAAAAACTTACAGCTATGAATGATAGTTATTCTACTTGGTATCAGCAAAATTGGCAAAATGTTTGCTGCTTGTGTATAATCGTCCTTAGCACTACTGTTGGAGTTCCTATCGCCATAAAAGCTGTACGAAAAGTGTTTGTAGCATAATCATCGTAAAAGCACTTCAATTCATATTCCTTCATTAAAAGTGTATTTATAAAAGTTACAGTTTATCGTCACATATTGACTTATATTCTTTTCTATATTACTATGATACAGGGCGTTCACCGAAGACCAAAGAGACAAGTTAAGAATCCACACGCAGGCCCCTCCGCCATCCGGCTCCGGGGCCTGCTTTCTTTTTTGTTTCCAATCCTCTCTCATTCTGTCCCATGCGGGAAAACATGAGATAATGCGTTGATTTTGCTTGGTGTGGACTTGGAATGTTCTTGGAGTTGGCTTGGAGATTAGGCGGATTGCGAGCGGAACGGAGTGGAGCGAGCGCCTATGCGCTGTCTTGATTTTCTCTGCGCCTTTCTGGATTTTTTCGTGTGCCCGCGCATATACAGTTTGTATAAATTTACAGCAAATATATAACCCCCGATTTCAGGCAATCGGGGGTTGTTTTTATTGCGGCCAGTCTGCGCTCTGGCTCGTGGTCTCGTCAGGGCGCATCCAGAGGACGGCATAGTGGTTTTGCGCGGCCAGGGCTTGGCCGGTCTCCTCGGGCAGACAGAACAGCCCGGTGGAAAGCGCGTCGGCCAGACCTCCGGTGTCGGCGCGGGCCAGCACGGCCACGCTGCTGACGTAGCGGGCAGGGTAGCCCGTCGTCAGATCGATCAGGTGGGCGTACCGCACGCCGTCGTACTCAAAGTAGCGCTGGTAGTCGCCGCTGATGACCAGGCTGTCGCCGTCGGCCAGCTCGACGGCCTGTATGTACGCGGGGTCATCGCCCCAGGGATTCTCGACACCCGCGGTCCAGGGCTTGCCGCCGGGCTTTGTGCCGATAGCGCGCACGTTGCCGCCGATGTTCAGCAGGGCACTGGTCAGCCCGCGGGCCTGTGCGGCCCGGGCGGTCTGCTCCACAGCGTAGCCCTTGCCCACCGCACCGACGTCGAGCGCCATCTCCGGGTCAGCAAAATAGACGGTTTGTGCTACATCGTCCAGAACCAGATCTTCTATGTCGATATGCGCCAGCGCCGCCGCGATGGCGTCCGCGTCGGGCGGGGCAGGGGAGTCGCTCTCCCGCGCGTCGTGCCACAGGCGCAGCACCGCACCTGCGGCGATGTTCGTCGCGCCGTTGGCGGCAGGGTAAGCGGTGTCTTTGCACCAGCGCAAAAATGCGTACAGCTCGTCGCTGACCTGCACCGGCGCAGCGGCGGCCCGGGCGTTGACATCATACAGGTTGATGACGCCATCATAGTGGTGGTAGATGTCATACAATTCGTTATAGCGCTGTAAATCGCTGTACATGGCCTGTGTCTGGGCGTTCCAGCTGTCCTGGCTGTCGGCATAGCCCTGCACGATGGCGACAGTGTCAAACAAGTCGAACCAGGTGGCACTGTACAAATTTTGCTGCTTTTGGCAGGCGGTCAGCGGCAGACAAATCAGTACCAGCAGCAGCGCGGTCAGGCGGCGCTTCATGCGTTGCCGCCCTGCACGGTCTCGTGCTCGGTGTTTAATTCCAGCAGCAGGTTTGCCAGCGTCCAGCCCTTGCTGGTGGGCGTGACCATGCTGCGCACCGGAATGGACGCGCCGCCCATTTTGATAAGGTCAAGGAACGCGCCCAACTCGCCGTTGTCATGGCGCAGTCCGCTGACGATGATGGCCGGGCGGTCCGGCACCGCGATAAGCGGCGCAAACGCCGGGGCCGACTTGCCCGCGCAGAGGTCCCCGACGATGCCGCCGAGGTCGCCGTCCGCGACGGGGCGGAGCTTGACGTCATAGCGCCTGGCCGCGCGGACGATGGCGGCATAGTTGGGGTAGCTTTCGTCAATGCGCCAGAGTAAGGCGCAGCGGGGTTCGCGGATGATTCGGGCTTTCATGATGTTACCTCGTTAAAAGGGAAGGTGGTGAACGGGCGGGCGAACCATGTTCGCCCCTACAGAGACGCTGCCACCGTAGGGGCCGGGCATGCCCGGCCCGCGGCATAAAAATAAGCGGTCGTTTGCGGGAAAGCTGCGGGCCGCACATGTGCGGCCCCTACAACTCTACCCATTCAAAAAAGCATTGTAGGGGAGGGGCCTTGACCCCTCCGAGGGCGGATATGGAATCCGCCCCTACGGAGAGAGCGGCCATGCTGCGGGGCGTCTAGGACGCCCCCTACAACAAAGGCGCCGCCTTATCCCGGGCAGCGCCTTTTGTATTGCTTACAGGTCGGGGTGGTACTCCTTGCAGGTGCACTTTTTCCACTTCAGGCCGCTG
>OLPQ01000704.1_pt1 | contig 27421 bp, 23 predicted proteins | sample 1672451 | NCBI WGS metagenome assembly OLPQ01 (sample SAMEA3136687, study PRJEB25190) | human gut metagenome | biome: human gut; feature: human-associated habitat; material: faeces | place: Austria | collected 2013
CGGCGCGTGTTCGGCCATCTCGAGCGCCGGTGCGTGCTTGCTGCCGGCGCGGGCGATTTCTCGCTGGCCCTCGCCGGCGCGTTCCTCGGCGCCAGCGTAGAGCGCTTCCAGGTGCTCGGCGATGGGGACTGCGAGGAGGCCGCCCGCGTGCTCGGCGCGCCCATGGCCGATCCCCAGCTGCTCTCGGCGCTGCTCGTCGATGCCGATATCGTCTTGGCGGAAAGCGCTGTGGAAGGCACCTCGCTCGATCGGCGCCTCATGAAGGGCGTCGTCCGCCTGCGCCGGGGCCGGCCGATGCTGCTCGTCGACGCCAGCGCGGATGGCTCGCTTATCGATCATCGCGTCGCCTCCCTCGATGGCGTCTTCCTCTACACCGTCGCCGATCTGGCCGCCATCACCCGCGACGCCCCTTGGGCGCGCCTGGGCACCGACGACGCCCGCGAGCGCCTTTTTGCCGATGCGGTTCGCACTTTCGCCCTGCAGACGGGTTAAGGTGCGCGTCCTCATCTCCCGCGGCGTCCTTCCAACCTAGCCCGTTCGGGCGATTCCTGCGGAAAGCGCTCTGGGTATCCTTGAAACCACCTTGCGGCCGAACGCGCGGCAAACCTGCCGTCGAGCCTGCGGCACGTGAGCCGTCAGCCTGAGGCCGCGTCCATGCGTGGGAGAGGAGACCCCGACATGATCGTATCGTGGATGACCACGAACCAATGCAACCTGAAGTGCGTCCACTGCTACCAGGACGCCGAGGAGGCCACCGAGCGCGAGCTTACCACCGACGAGGCGAAGAAGATGATCGACGAGATTGCCCGCGCGGGCTTCAAGATCATGATCTTCTCCGGCGGCGAGCCCCTTTTGCGCCCCGATATCTACGAGCTGGTGGCCCATGCGGCCTCCCGCGGGTTGCGCCCGGTGTTCGGCAGCAACGGCACGCTCATCACCGACGAGGTGGCCTGCCGCCTGAAAGAGGCCGGCGCGGCCGCCATGGGCATCTCGGTGGACAGCCTGGACGCCGCCAAGCACGACAAGTTCCGCGGCCTTCCCAATGCCCATGCCCTCACCATGGCCGGCATCGAGGCCTGCAAGCGCGCCGGCCTGCCCTTCCAGCTGCACACCACCGTGGTCGATTGGAACCGCGATGAGGTGTGCGCCATCACCGACTTCGCCGAGGAGATTGGCGCTGTCGCCCATTACATCTTCTTCCTGATCCCCGTCGGCCGTGGCGAGTACATCCAGGAGACGAGCCTGGAGGTGCTGGAAAACGAGGCGCTTCTGCGCGAGATCATGGAGAAGTCGGCCGAGGTGTCCATCGACGTGAAGCCCACCTGCGCGCCGCAGTTCACCCGCGTGGCGAAGCAGCTCGGCATCGACACGCGCTTCACCCGCGGCTGCCTAGCGGGGCTCACCTACTGCGTCGTGGGCAGCGAGGGTATCGTGCGCCCCTGCGCCTACATGACCGAGGAGGCCGGCGACGTGCGGACGCAGCCCTTCGACGAGATTTGGAAGACGAGCCCGGTGTTCGAGCGCCTGCGCACCCAGGCCTATTCCGGCGCCTGCGGAAGCTGCGACTACAAGGACGGCTGCGGCGGCTGCCGGGCCCGCGCCGCCTACTACCACGACGGCGACATCCTGGCCCAGGATGACTACTGCGCCCACGGCCAACAACTCGACGTTCATTCGGCTATTGCCGAATGAACGTCCTGACGCTGCGGTTCCGACAGGCACCTGATCTGGCCCCTTGTTTTGGGCTCGGCGCGGCACGAAGGCCGCTTGGCCCAAAGGCGGGGCCATATCAGGCACCTGTCGCAACCTCGCTGACTTCCTTGGGCGAACCTGTGAGTTTTTGTATAGAAAGGATTTTGTTTTGAAGAAGTTTGTACTGTGCGCTGCTGCGGCGGCGTTGGCGTTGGCGCTGGCCGGATGCGGCCAGCAGGAAAGCGAGGCTCCGGCGGCCGATGCGACCCAGCAGGAGCAGCAGAACCCCGAGGCTCCCGCGGCCGAGGCGGTGCCCGGTCCGGTCACCTTCACCGACGATGCGGGCAACGAGGTCACCGTGGACAACCCCCAGCGCGTGGTGGCCTGCATGGGCAGTTTCGCGAACGCCTGGGAGCTGGCTGGGGGCACGCTCGTGGGCGTCTCCGATGATGCGCTCCAGGCGGCCGGTTGGACCATCCAAAGTCCTGATGTGGCCACGGTGGGGGACTTCACGGCAGTGAACCTCGAGGCTGTCATGGCGCTTGATCCCGACTTCGTCATCATGACGAGCGGCACCGGCGGCCGCGGCGGCGATTCCAGCCAGGCCGATCTGCGCGACGCGCTCATCGGCGCGGGCATTCCCGTGGCCTACTTCGAGGTGACCACCTTCGACGACTACGAGCGCTTGATGCGCACCTTCACCGACATCACCGGGCGCGCGGACCTCTACGATCAGAACGTGGCGAAGGTGGCCGAGGCCATCGACGCCATCGTGGGCGCGGCGCCGGCCGAGAACCCGCCGACGGCGCTTTTGCTCACCACGTTCTCCGGCGGCACCCGCGTGCAGAGCTCCGGCACCCAGACCGGCGCCATGCTGGCCGACCTCGGCGTGAACAACCTTGCCGACGAGAACAGAAGCCTCCTGAAAGACTTCAGTCTTGAGGCGGTCATCGAGATGGATCCCGACTTCATCTTCGTCATCCCCATGGGCAACGACACCGAGGCGGCCATGCGCAACCTCGAGGAGGCCACGGCGGCCAATCCGGCGTGGGCGAGCCTGTCCGCCGTGCAGAACGGCCGCTACATCACCCTGGACCCGACGCTGTACCTCGCAAAGCCCAACGCCCAGTGGGATGCGGCCTACCAGGGGCTCTTCGATAACCTTTACGGGCAGAACTAGCGGCGGAAGATGCCTTGCGCCATGGGTTCTGTCTCCCGCAACATCATCGTCGTGGCCGCGACCGCCATCTTTCTTGCGGCGGCCACGGCGGCGGCGCTCACGCTCGGCGCCTCCTCGGTGAGCCTGCCGGAGTTGACGGCGTGGCTTGTCGGCGGCGATGTCTCCGATATGGCCCGCAACATCTTGGAGAACGTCCGTGTGCCGCGGGTGCTGGCGGCGCTTCTGGCCGGGGCGGCCCTGGCTGCCTCCGGCGCGCTCATCCAGGCCTGCCTGGACAACCCGCTGGCGAGCCCCAACGTCATCGGCGTGAATTCCGGCGCTGGTCTCGCCGTGCTGCTGGCCGCCTCGCTCGTTCCCGGGGCGCTGTGGCTCACGCCGCTGGCGGCCTTTATCGGGGCGCTGGCGACGGCGCTCATCATCTTTGCGCTGTCGCTGGGCACGGGCTTAAGCCGCCTGACCGTGGTGCTCGCCGGCATCGCCATCACCACGGTGTTCGGCGCGGGCATGAACACCATCCTCATCGTGGATCCGGACGCCTACATCGGCTCGTCCACCTTCCTTGTGGGCGGCCTGTCCGGGGTGCTCATGCGCGATCTGGCGTGGCCCGCTGCCTACATCGCTGTGGGCCTGGTGGCGGCGCTGGCGGGGGCGGCGAAGCTGAACATCCTCTCGCTCGGCGACGAGGCCGCCCACAGCCTGGGCGTGAACGTGCGCGCCGTGCGTCTGGGGATGCTCGCCGTGGCCGCGGTGCTCGCCGGTGCGGCCGTGAGCTTCGCGGGGCTTATCGGGTTCGTGGGGCTTGTGGTGCCGCACCTGATGCGCTTCTTCGTCGGCCACGACAACCGCTGGGTGGTGCCGGCCTCGGCCTTGGCCGGGGCGGCCTTCGTTGTGGGCTGCGACCTTCTGGCCCGGGTGCTGTTCGCCCCCTACGAGCTGCCCGTGGGCATCCTTCTGGCCTTCATCGGCGGCCCCTTCTTCATCTACCTCATCCTGAAGAACAAAGGAGGCGGCCTTGACTGAGTGCGTTATCCGGGGCGAGAGAACGCCGTCGTGTGCGCGTCCCGCCGACGTTGGGGCGCGCTCGCCGGAGTGCGCCATCCGCTACGAGGGCGTCTCGTTCTCCTACAAGCCGGGTGCCCCCTTCATGGAAGGGCTTTCCGCCGCCATCCCCGCCGGCGCGGTGACGAGCATCGTCGGTCCCAACGGCTGCGGGAAATCGACGCTGGTGAAGTTGGCCGCCGGCCTTTTGCGCCCTGTGGCGGGGCGGGTGGAAGTGGCCGGCCACGACACGGGTGAGCTGGCCTCGCGCGAACGGGCGCATCTGATGGCCGTGCTGGCCCAGACCTCCCGCGTGCCTCCCATGACCGTGGAGGCTCTGGTGGCCTGCGGCCGCCATCCGCATCTGGGATGGGGCGGTCGCCTCGGCCCCGACGACCGCGCGGCCGTGGAAGCCGCCATGGAACGGGCCGGGGTCGCGGTCTTCCGCAATCATGACCTGCACCAGCTTTCTGGCGGCGAGCGTCAGCGTGCCCATGTGGCCCGCACACTCGCCCAGGACACCGACCTCATCGTGCTGGACGAGCCCACCACCTATCTGGATATCAGCGCCTGCCACGACCTCATGGCCCTCGTGCGCGACCTGAACCGCCGCGAGGGCAAGACCGTCGCCATGGTCATCCACGATCTGGATCTCGCCCTGCGCTACTCCGATTACCTTGTGGTGATGCAGAAGGGGAGGGTCGCCGCCCAGGGCCCCACCGACGAGGTGCTCGCGTCGGGCGCCGTCGGCGACGCCTTCCATATGGACATCTGCCCCCACGACCGCCTCAGCTCCATGAGGGACGAGGCGGTCGCGGGGGCGCGTGCCGAGACCGACCGCGGCTACGTCCTCTACCCCCGTCGCCGCTAAGAGGCGCCCCGAGGCATCGGCGGCGACTATGAACCGCTGCGCGCATCCAATAGCCCCAGGGGTTGCGCGCGGGGCGCCTGTCGCCTACAATGGGCGCCGTGAATTCTGTTTCAGGGCGAGGTGGAAATCCTCACTGGCGGTAAGCACGGCGGCGGACACGAGCCGCCCGCAAGCCCGCGACCCTGCGCGAGAGTGCAGGCTGACCCGGTGAAATTCCGGGGCCAACGGTCACAGTCCGGATGGAAGAGGCAGACGTTCGCGCTTTCGGCGTCCCGGCACACGGGGTCGGCATCAACGGAAGCGCGACATCATGGAAGCCTGTATGAAAGGAATTCATACGGGCTCGTTTTCTTTTTGCGAGGGGAAGCGGCTCCGGAAGATACGCCTCGCGAAGAGAAAGAAGGTCCATCATGGCCAACAAGCCCACGACCCATCCCGCTGTCGGCTCCTCCACCGTGCGCCCCGCCAAGGCGCCCACGGCCCAGAAGACCATGGCGAACACGAACCGCTGGTCCACCGCGTGCTCGTGACCATCGCGCTTCTGTGCGCCATCTCGGTGCTCCTGTCCTTCGTCGAGTTCCCGCTGCTGCCCGGCGTGGCGTGGCTGTCCTACGACGCCTCCATCATGCCCGCGGCGGTCTGCGGCTTCGCCTTTGGCCCGGCGGCGGGTCTCGCCTGCGGCATCATCTCGGTGGTGGCCCACGGCATCCTGTTCGCCGACTTCACCGGGGCGCTCATGAACCTGCTCGTGGTCATCGGCTTCATTCTGCCCTCGGCGCTCGTGTACAAGAAGATTCACACCCTGAAGGGCGCCATCATCGGTCTGGTGCTCGGCATCGTGTTCGCCGTCATCATGGCCGTGCTCGGCAACCTCGTGGTCACCCCGGCCTGGCTCGGCGTGCCGCTCGATGCCGTCGTGGCCATGATCGTGCCCATCCTCATCCCGTTCAACCTGCTGAAGGGCCTTTTGAACGCCATTCTGACGCTTATCGTCTACAAGGCCATCTCGAACCTCATCACCCCGAAGAAAGACCAGGTTAAGGGCCGCTAATGAGTGCAGACGTCTTCGTCGATTTCCGCGATGCCGCCTTCACCTACGACGGCGAGGCCTTCGTCTTCCGCCACTTGAATCTGACGGTGCCCCAGGGGCAGTTTCTGTGTCTGCTCGGTGGCAACGGCTCGGGGAAGTCCACCCTGGCCAAGCACATCAACGCGCTGCTTCTGCCCGACGAGGGCGAGGTGGACGTGTTCGGCTGCGACACCCGCGACGCAGAGCAGACCTACTTCATCCGCTCCAACGCCGGGCTCGTCTTCCAAAACCCCGACGACCAGCTGGTGGCGAGCCTCATCGAGAACGACGTCGCCTTCGGCCCGGAGAACCTCGGTATCCCGAACCCCGAGCTGCGCGAGCGGGTGACCCGGGCGCTTGCCGAGGTGGGCCTGCAGGGCTTCGAGGCCCACGAGACCAATGCGCTCTCGGGCGGCCAGAAGCAGCGCGTGGCCATCGCCGGGGTGCTCGCTATGGACCCGGCCATCCTCATCCTGGACGAGGCCACGGCCATGCTCGACCCGCGCGGGCGCGCCGGGCTCATGCGCGTCGTGCGCGAGCTGCATGAGCGCGGCATGACCGTCGTGATGATCACCCATTTCATGGAAGAGGCGGCCGCGGCCGACCGCGTGGTGGTGCTCGACGGCGGCGAGGTTCGCATGGACGGCGCCCCGGAAGAGGTGCTCGTGCGCGCCGACGAGCTGCGCTCGCTTTCCCTGGAGGTGCCCTTCGCCTGCCGCCTTTCGCTCGAGCTGCAGGCCGCGGGCGTTCCCGTTTCCACCTGCATCACCGACGACACCCTGAAGGAGGAGCTATGCGCCTTGCGTTCGAAGATGTGAGCTACTCCTACGAGGGCGGCGAGGCGAAGAAGAAGCGCGGCCGCCGCAAGAAGGACGCCGCCCGCCAGGCCGATTGGGGCAACGCGCCCGATGCCGTGTGGGCCCTGCGCGATGTGACCTTCACGGTGGAGCCGGGGGAGTTCTTCGGCGTCGCGGGGCACACCGGCAGCGGAAAATCCACGCTCATCCAGCATATGAACGGCCTTGTGCATCCCACGTGCGGCCGTGTTCTGGCCGATGGGCGCGACTTGGCGGAAAAGGGCGTCGCCACCGAAGTGCGCCGCCAGGTGGGACTCGTGTTCCAGTATCCCGAGAACCAGCTGTTCGCCAACACCGTCTACGACGACGTAGCCTTCGGGCCGCGCAACATGGGGCTTGGCGCCGAGGAGGTCGACCGCCGCGTGCGGGAGGGCCTGGCCTTGGTGGGGCTGTCTTTCGACGAGCTTTCCGAGCGCAGCCCCTTCGATCTGTCCGGCGGGCAGCAGCGCCGCGTGGCCTTCGCCGGCGTGCTCGCCATGGAGCCGGAGGTGCTCGTGCTCGACGAGCCGGTGGCCGGCCTCGACCCGCTCTCCCGCGAGGAGTTCCTGGGGCTCATCCGCGAGCTGCACGCCGGCGGCCGCACCATCGTCATGGTGTCCCATTCCATGGAGGATTTGGCGGCCCTAAGCGACCGCATCCTCGTGCTGTCCGAGGGACGCGTGTTCCGCCTGGGGACGCCGGCCGAGGTGTTCGCCGACGCGGCGGCGCTGAAGGCCGTGGGCCTGGGGGCTCCGGCGCCCGAGGCCTTCGCTGCCTCCCTGCGCGAGGCCGGCTTTACGCTGGGTCGCGACCTCTACGACGAGCGCACCCTGGCCGCCGACATCGCCGCCCAACTTGCGGGCACCCCGGTGGCCGCCGCGCCCGATGCGGCGGTCGGCTTCGCGGCGTTGCGGGCTGCCGACGCCGTCGCCGAGGGTGGTGGCGACGATGCCTGATCGCGCCATCATCGGCCAGTACTGGCCCGAGGACTCGCTGGTTCACGCCATGGATCCCCGGGTGAAGTTCATCCTGTCCTTCGTGCTCATGGCTGCGGTGTTCTGCGCGGCGACGCCCTTGTCGCTGGCGGTGGCGGCCCTGTTCATCGTGGGCTTCTACGCGGCGAGCCGCATCCCGCTGCTGCAGGCCATCCGGGCTATCGGCCCCTTGCTTGTGCTCGTAGTGCTGACGGCGCTCCTGAACGTGCTCTTCGTCCAGGGCGGCCACGTCTACTTCGAGTTCGGCATCATCTGCATCAGCGAGAAGGGCCTGCAGTCGGCCGTCTTCATCGGCTGTCGCCTGCTGCTTCTGCTCATGGGGATGAGCCTGCTCACCCTGACGACCGCGACCCTCGACATCACGGCGGCCTTCGAGCGTCTGATGGCGCCGCTTGCGCGCATCGGCGTTCCCGCCCACGAGCTGGGCATGATTCTCGGCATCGCGCTGCGCTTTTTGCCGCAGTTCATGACCGAGCTCGGCATCATCTACTGCGCCCAGAAAAGTCGCGGCGCCCACTTCAACGCGAATCCCTTCCGTGGCGGCATCCAGTCGCTTACGGCTCTGCTCATCCCGCTGTTCACGAGCGCCTTCCGCCATGCCGAGACCCTAAGCGCCGCCATGGAGGCCCGCTGCTACCACGGTGGCGTCGGCACCACGCGTCTCGACCCGTTGCGCCTCACCTGGCGCGACGCTGTCGGCACCGGTGCCCTCGTCCTCATGATCGCCGCCGTCGTCGCCACCAACTATGTTCCCTTGTCATAAAGAGTTGAGCAGCGGGAGGTCGGAGGCGGTGGTGCCGCGCGCAGTTCATTCAATGGCATGGGTAGAACGATGCGGCCCTCATCGAGCCCTGCCATTGAATGCTGTTTGAGCACGGCACTTCCGCCTCCGACCTCCCGCGGACAAGCCAGAATTTCAAGAAAGGAACCCGAAATGACCGGAAACGAGCTCATCGTCGACTATCTCACGAGCGTCCCCGCCTGGTACCTCGCCACGGTGGAGGATACCCTGGAGGGCGCCCGGCCCCACGTGCGCCCCTTCAGCTTCGCCGCACTGCAGGACGGCGAGATCCAGTTCTGCACCGCCACCACCAAGGACTGCTACCGCGAAATGCAGGCCAACCCCCGCGTGGAGCTGACCGCCTGGAAGCCCGGCCGCGGTTGGATCATCCTGCGGGGCCGCGCGAACCTGGAAGACCGCGCCAACGCGACCGTGCGCGAGGAAGGCTTCAAACACATGGTCGCCCTCGGCGAGGACTGGGACGATCCGGCAGACCCGCGCCTCACCTTCTTCACCATCGACGACGCCGAGGCCTGGCTCTGCGACATCGACGGCTCCTGGAACCCCATCGAGCTGTAAAGCATTTTAGGCCAGGGTTTCTGCCTTGGCGAATCGCGACTTCGCGTTCCGCCTGCGACTCGATAGGTGATCTTTTCAAGATCCAGGCAATCAAATGCGCTCACAATGACAAAGTGTCACCCTATGATACTGTTCTTTCCCACTTGAGAAATCTGTGAGTTCAGTAAGAGAGAACATCCGATCAGACTTTCGCGTAGCGGGCCATAGAGAGCCCGGTACGCGAAAGGAGATCGGCCTATGTATGAGTTTTCTCCGACCGATGAGCAAGAACTGCTCATGGAAGCAGCGGATCAGTTCATGGATTCCTGCGGATTCGACGAGGAGTACTTCAAGCGATGCTACGACGAGCATCGCGTTCCCGAGGAGTATTACGCTGCCCTGAAGGAGTCCCCGTTCGGAACGCTCGGCCTTCCCGAGCAGTTCGGCGGCGTGCCCGTCGACCAAGTGACAATGATGCTCGTGCAGGAGCGCTTCTTCCGCCGCAACTTCCCCTTCAACACCCCCGTGCTGCAGATTAAGGATGCGCAAGAGTTCGGCTCGGAGGAGCAGCTGCGCAAGGTGACCGAGGCATTGAAGACGAAAGCCATGGCATTCTCCCTCGGCATATCGGAGCCTGGCGCTGGCTCCGACAGCACGTGCATCGCCTCGACCGCAACGCGGCGCGACGGCAAGGTGTACCTGAACGGCACCAAGACGTTCATCACTAATGCCGCCTATTGCCCCTACATCCTGTTTGTGACACGCGATCTCGACAACCCGAACCCCTACGCAGGCATGACCATGTGGTTCGTTGACGCCAGCGCGCCGGGCATCACGATGAGCCCCATGCAGAAAATCGGCAACAAGTCGGCTCCGATCTGCGAGGTGTACTTCGACAACGTCGAAGTGGAGGAGTCGGATATCTTCGGCAAAGAGAACAACGGCTTCATGCAGCTCGTGAAGAACTTCGAGCTTGAGCGCATCTCCATTGCCAATCAGTCCCTCGGGCAAGCCGAGTACTGCTACCTCACGGCGCTCGAGTACGCCGTCACTCGCGAGCAGTTTGGTAAGCCCATCTCCTCGTTCCAGCTCATCCAGGACAAGCTCGCTGAGATGCGCGTGAAGATCGACAACATGCGCTTCCAGGTGCTGCAGGCTGCCTGGATGAAGGACAACGGGAAATCGACGCAGGTGGAATCGGGTCTCGCCAAGTTGTACAACGCGCGGGAGGCCTTCGAGGTGTGCGATATGGCCATACAGATCCTCGGCGGTCTGGGCTACACCGAGGAAAGCCCCGTCGGGCGCGTGTGGCTCGATGCGCGCATGAACCGCATCGGCGGGGGCACCGACGAGATCATCATCAAGTCGGTGGGCAAGGAGCTGGCGAAAGCCGAAGCGAAGCGCTTGAATCGACGCTAGGGGGCAACTGATGAACGAGCTTGTTTACATCGAGAAGCACGACACGGGCGTTGCGGAGATCGTGCTGAACAACCCGGCCCGCAAGAACGCCATGGGAGCGCCCATGATGAGGGAGCTGTGCGCGGCCGTGCTCGAAGTGCAGGACGACGACGAGGTGCGCGCGATCGTGCTGCGCGGCGAGGGCGGCTGCTTCTGCTCGGGGGGCGATCTGTCCGGCGTGGCCTCCGGTGGCCGCAAAAGCGTGGAGGAGAGCCGCGACAGCATCTCCGTGTTCGGACGCGCCGTCTCTTATATCCAGAATTGCGAGAAGCCCTTCATCGTGGCGGTCGAGGGGTACGCCATGGGCGGTGGCTTCAGCCTCGCTCTGGCGTGCGATATGGTCTATGCCGCCGATGAGGCGATCTTCTCCTCCAACTTCCTCCACGTAGCCCTTGCCCCCGAGATGGGCGCCATGGTGTTTCTCTCCCAGGCCTGCGGCGTCTACAAGGCGAAGGAGCTGTGGTACAGCGGGCGTCGCGTCACGGGATTGGAAGGATTCGATCTGGGGTTCGTGAGCGTTCACGCGCCGGCGGCCGAGCTGATGGAAAAGGCCATGGAGAGCGCCGAGAAGATAGCGACGCTCCCGCGCACGCCTCTTCGCATCATGAAGCGCATCGTGAACACGCATGTCCTCAGCGAGGTTCCCGCCGTGCTCGCGGCCGACGCCCAAGATTCCCCGCTGTGCTTTTTGTCCGAGGAAGGTCTGGCCTATCTGGCCGAGAACTTCATGAAGAAGAAGTAGACGCTGTAGAAGGACAATCGTGGATTTGCGGGTAAGGAGGGCCGTCGTGCGACACACGTTCTATAGGATGTTCTGCGAATCGTGCACGGTGTTCGCCGATGGAACGGCGTTGGTCGACGGCGAGGAGCGCATCACCTACGCGCAGCTTTTCGAGGGCGTCGAATCGGAGGCGGCCCGTCTCAGACACATCGGGGTGCGCCGTGGCGATCATGTCGCGCTGCTCTTCCCCAACAGCGCCCGTTTCGTCGTGGAGCTCTTCGCCCTCATGCGCCTTCGCGCGGTCCCCGTCCCGCTGAATTGGCGCTTGACGGCTGGAGAAGTGGCCGAGCAGCTGGTAGCCGCCTGCTGCTCGGCGCTGATCGCCTCCGACGATTACGCAGCCCTGGCCCGCGATGCCCTCGGCGAGCTGTCGTGGCCGGTGGTCCTCCTTCCTGAGGGCGGTGTGCTCGGGGACGACGCTGCGGTCTTGCGACTCGGCGATGCTCCGCGCATTGACGAGTCGCCGGAAAATGAGTGCGCTCTCGTACTGTTCACGGGCGGTTCGACGGGCACCGCCAAAGCGGTGGCCTACAGCGATCAAGCTCTCGTGGCGAAGATACTCGCTTTCAAGAACGGTGATCACGCCTACCGAAGCGACGACGCGCTGCTGCTCTTCAGCCCTTTGTTTCACCAGGGTGGCTTCTCGTTTCTCGCCTTTGCCCTTCTCTGTGGAGCCAAGGTGGTTCTACAGAAATCTCTCCGCGGTTCCTACGTGGTGGAGATGCTTCGCCGCGAGCGCATTACGCAAATGCTCTTGCTGCCGCCTTCCCTGGTGGCGCGGATCCGCGATGCCGCATTTGGCTGCGACGTGGCGTTCCCTGATGTTCGATGCATAACGCTGACGGGCGGGAAGAACCGGCTGGAAACCATGGGGGAGGTGTTCTCGTTGTTTCCCCGCGCTTTCGCCCGCGTCGGGTACGGGCAGACCGAGAACGCCGTCTGCCTCTCCCGCTACCTGAGCAAGGAGCAGTTCGAGGGCGATCCCGATGCCGCCCTTTCCATCGGCTACCCCGATCCTTTCTGCACGGTTTGCCTCATAGACGAAAAGGGGCTGGCGGTACCCGAAGGGGAGGTGGGGGAGCTGTGGGGATGGTCGCCCGCCATGTTCGACGGCTATCTCAACGCGCTCGATCCGTGCGTGAACGGATGGTATCCGACCGGGGATTTGGCGGTAAAGACGGCTGACGGCTCCTATCGCTTTGTCGGCCGTAGAAACGATATGGTGAAGACGGGCGGCGAGAACGTGTACGCCCTCGAGGTGGAAGGCGTGCTCGAGGGACACCCCGGCGTGCGAGAGGCGGCAGTGTTCGGGATCGATGATGAAGATCTGGGGGAGGCAGTGGCCGCGGCTGTCGTTCCCGCCGAGGGCGCGTCCGTCGATCCGGTCGAACTCGTGGAGTACTTTAAAACAAGGGCGGCGAGCTACAAGAAGCCCCGAGCGATCATGGTCATGACCGAGCTTCCGCGCACAAGCGTAGGGAAGGTTGACAAGCCCGCCTTGGCGGCGCTCTGCGTCCAGAACACGCGCGGGGTCGTTGAAGGCGCTGCTTGAAAAAATGTAAGAACAACCGTAAGGAGAAAGAGTTATGAGAAGAACTGATATTCCCCAATTCGGCCCGCTCCAGGGCGTGAAGGTGGTGCATTCGTCCATTTCGATCGCTGGTCCCTTTTGCGCGCAGCTCATGGCCGACATGGGCGCCGACGTCATCTGGATCGAGAACCCGAAAGCGCCCGACATCGCGCGAGGCGGCGGCTTCCATCAGGGCTGGTCGGTCGAGCTCAACCGCCGCAATATGCGCTCTATGGCGCTCGATATCCCCTCGGAAAAGGGCCGCGAAGTTTTTCTGAAGATGCTCGCCGCCACGGATATCTTTATCGAGGCCTCGAAAGGCGGCCAATACGATCGCTGGGGCCTGTCCGACGAGGAGCTGTGGCGAGCGAATCCGGCTCTCGTCATCGTGCACATCTCCGGCTTTGGCCAGGCGGGCGAAGACTCCTACGTGTCCCGGGCGTCCTACGATCCTATCGCCCAGGCGTTCGGAGGGTTGATGTACGTCAATTCCCTTCCTGGTATGGCGCCATTCCCTTCCTCCCAAGATGTGGGCGACGTCTACTCGGGCTATTTGGGAGCGGTTGGCGCGCTGGCCGCCCTGTACCGCGTGCGCGAAACAGGGCGGGGGGAAAGCGTCGATATCGCCCAGTACGAGGCCGTTCTCCGCAGTCAGGGCCAGAACATGATGGCAGAGCTCAATACGGGCAACCCCATTTCCCATACGCCGTTCCCCAACGCCGAGTTGGTGGCGGGCTACGGGGCCTACGAGTGCTCCGATGGCAAGCACTGCGTGGTGATGACGCTCGGTCCGGCCGTGTTCAAGAGCGTCATGGAGGTGCTCGGGCTGCCTTACGGGACCGACGAGATTCCCGCCGGCTCGGCGCGTTTGTATCACAATACGCCAGGCGGGAAGATGATTGACGAGGCCATGGCCAAATTCTGCGCCGAGCGTCCGGCTTCGGAAGTGGAGCGCATCTTCAGCGGGGCGAAGGTACCGGCGAGCTTGGTGTACTCCTACACCGATATGAAGGACAATCCCCACTTCCAGGCACGCGAGACGTTCACCACCTATCCGAGCGCGCGCTACGAGACTGACGTCATTGCGCCCAACGTGCAGCCGGTTCTCAAGAATGAGCCGGGTCTAGTTTGGCGCTCCGGGGTGGATTCGGGATTCGACAACGAGGATATTCTGCGCGATTTCGGTTTCGACGAGAGCCAGATCGAAGCTCTGCGAGCCGACGGCGTCATCGGCTATCGCGAGGACAGCTGCCCGCAGCTCACCCATCGCTAGAATCGGCTCTGCGCAAGACGAGACGTTAAGGTATTCGGAGGACCCGCTTGCGGGTCCTCCGTTGTTGTTCGATGGGCTCAGTGACGGCTATCTGAGACGTCGGAACTGGCGCTCGATGCTGACCCGCTCCGGGGCGATGGAGCCCGATTCGTGGTTCTCGAGGGCCTTGAGCAGAAGCTCCTTGGTCGAGAAGGTGTGCACCATTTTCTGCTCAAGGTCGAGAGCGGTCAGCGACTCGGGGGGCCGCAGAGGCTCTTTCGCCGTCTTTGGCTTGTTGAGCCAACGGCCGATGATCTGGTTGTTGACGACTTCCTCCTGATAGAGGTAGTGTTCCAGCTCCTCGGCATCGGGCTCGCGATCGCTGAGGAGCCAATAGCTGGCCATCATGCGGCCGCGATCCACCGCGAACGCGAGGGACAGGTGCGCCAGTTCCTCATCGGCCATACTCTCCTCGTAAAAACGCCCCAACCGGCCGTCGATGAGGTAATAGAGCACATCGCTGAAGAGCTGCCCGAACGATCCGGGGGTCATATCCAGCAGGGCGTGCCCGTACAAAATACGGTTCTTCTCGATGAAGAAGCTTATGAGGCTGACGTAGCTGCTCGGGCCATCACTGGTATCGGAGTGCGCCCACTCGATGAGATCCTGGATGCAGATCCAGCGGACGAGCCGTTCTTTGTCCTCGAAGTGGTAGTAGAACGTCTTTCGCGAGATATGGGCCCGTTCGCATAGCTGGCTCACATTGATTTTGCCGTAAGGAGTCGTCTCCATGCACTCGAGGAAAGTGCGGGCAATGCGCTCCTTGGTGTCATCGGATTTGCTCATAACGCCCCTTTCGCGACCTTGGGCACAGTGTGACGAAAGAAAGAGCTGCTGAATACTCCCAATTTGCGATTCTGGGAGAAAACCGGAATATGCCATCTATCTGAGTCGGTATAGCAATTATGTGGCTCTGTGAGTTGTTACGCAAGCTTTTTCGGACTCGTTGCTGACAAGCTCCTGTCTCTATTGGGACACTTTTGCCAAGTGTCCCTTCAAGGTGTGTTTTCAGCTTAATAGAATGGCACTCGAGGATAGAGTCGGTTCCTGCCCAAAGTCACGGATGGCGCAAGCGGAAGCGCTCGGTGAGCGTGCGGGCAGTGCGGGGACCGATGCACTCCGCGAGAAAGGAAATGCTCTATGCAAGTAGTCGCCGCAATCAAAATCGTCCCCGACGACCAGGACATCCAGGTGGCCGCCGACCGGTCGCTGGACTTCTCGAAAGCCCGGCCGGTCGTCTCCGAGTACGACCTGAACGCCCTGGAGGCCGCGGTCCAGCTGGCCGCCGCCACGGGAGGCTCCGCCATCGCCGTGACGGCGGGGGCCGCCTCCATCGACGATTCCAAGACCAAGAAGAACGTCCTCGCCCGCGGCATGGAGGCCCTGTACCTGACGGCCGACGACGCCTGCGCCGACATGGACGCCTACGCCACCGCCCAGGTGCTCGCCCCCATGGTGGAGGACCTGGACGGGTGGGACGTCGTCCTTGTGGGCGACGGCTCGGCCGACCTGTACGCCAAGCAGACCGGCGCCCAGCTGGCCGCGCGCCTGAACGTCCCCTACGTCGCCGGCGCCATCGCGCTGGAGGAGGACGGCGGCTCACTCAAGGTGCGCCGCAAGACCGAGGACGAGGTGGAGGTGCTCTCCGTGCCGCTGCCCGCCGTGGTGTCGGTGCTGCCCGAGGCGGCCGCGCCTCGCATCCCCGGCATGAAGGACATCCTGGCCGCGGGCAAGAAGCCCATGGAGGCCGTTGCCCTGGCCGAGGCCCCCGCGGCCGCCCTTGAGGTCGTGTCCTGCAAGGCCCCGGTTCAGGCCGAGCGTGCCATGGAAGTGTACGACGCCACCGACGACGGCGCCGTGGAGAAGTTCGCCGCCGCCCTCAAAGCGGCGCTGTAGGGAAGGAACGCCAGTATGAAAGCTCTGATCATTGCCGAGAACCAGGACGCCGCCGCAGAGATGGGCGCCGCAGCCCGTGGATTCGCCGACGAGGTGGTGGCCTTAGGGATCGGCACCGACCTTGCGGGCGTTGCCGACAAGAGCCTGAAGGTCTCCGTGCCGGACGACCGCATCGTGGAGGACGCCTGGGCGACCGTCTGCGCCATCGCGGACGCCGAGCAGCCCGCCCGCGTGCTCGTCGAGCCCACAACGCGCTTGTCTGGCGTGGCTGGGCGACTGGCGGCCCATATGGGAGCCGCCGTCATCACCGACGTCCTCGCGCTCGGCCCCGACGGCGCCACGTCGCTCTACTTCGGCGGCGCGGGCGAGCGCACGGTGGCGCCGGTCGGTGACGTAGCCCTGTGCACAGTGAGCCGCGGCGTCTTCGACGGCGCGGGCACCTCTGGCACCGATGCGGTGGAGGAGGTGGCCTTCGTCGATCCTGCGAACCCCGTGGTGCGCGTGGCCGCCGAGCCTCTGGAGAAGTCCGACGTGAACCTTGCCGCCGCCGATGTCGTGGTGGGCGCGGGCCGCGGCTTCGCCGAGGAGGATCAGCTGGGCCTTGCCCGCGATCTCGCCGCCAAGATCGGCGCCGAGATGGCCTGCACCCGCCCGCTCGCCGAGGGCTCGGGCTGGATGCCCACGGAGTCCTACATCGGCGTGTCCGGCCAGATGCTCTCGCCCAAGGTGTACGTGGGCATCGGCACCTCCGGCCAGATGCAGCACATGGTAGGCGTCAACCGTGCCGGTGCGATCTTCGCCGTAAACAAGGACAAGAACGCCCCCATTTTCAAGCAGTGCGACTACGGCCTGGTGGGCGACTTGAACACCGTGCTGCCCGCCCTTTCGGCGGCGCTGTAGGCGGTGGTCCCCATGGCAGATTTCGACGCCATCGTCGTGGGCGCGGGCTGCGCCGGGTCGGTGGCCGCCTATGAGCTGGCGAGCGCCGGCAAGAGCGTGCTCGTGGTGGAGCGCGGCAACTTCGCCGGGGCCAAGAACATGACCGGCGGCCGCATCTACTCCCATGCGCTCAAGCTGGTGTTCCCCAACTTCGAGGAGGAGGCACCGCTGGAGCGCCGTATCACCCACGAGCGCATCTCGCTTATGAGCGACGATGCCAACTTCACCATCGACTTCTCGTCTAAGGCCATGAAGCAGGAGGGACGCGACTCCTACTCCGTGCTGCGCGGCCCCTTCGACCAGTGGCTTGCCGGCAAGGCCGAGGAGGCCGGCGCCGAGTTCATCTACGGCATTGCCGTGGAGAGCCTCGTGAAGGACGACGCCGGCAAGATCTGCGGCGTGCGCGCCGGCGAGGACGAGATCACTGCCGAGGTCGTGCTTTTGTGCGACGGCGTGAACTCGCTGCTCACCGCTGAGGCCGTGGGAGCCAAGCGCCCGCCGGCGAGTGCCATCGCCGTGGGCATCAAGGAGGTCATCGAGCTTCCCGCCTCGGTCATCACCGACCGGGTGCTGGCGGCTTCCGACGACGAGGGCGCGGCGTGGCTCATCGCCGGCGACTCCACCAAGGGCACCTTCGGCGGCGGCTTCATGTACACCAACAGGGAGTCCATCTCTCTCGGCGTGGTGGCCGGCATCGAGGCCACGGCGACGCATGGCCGCGCGCCGGTCTACCAGATGCTGGAGGATCTGAAGAGCCACGACGCCGTCGCGCCCCTCATCCAGGGCGGCAAGGTGGTGGAGCACTCCGGGCACATGGTGCCCGAGGGCGGCATCAACATCATGCCGCCGCTTGTGGGCGACGGCGTCCTGCTCGCCGGCGAGTCGGCCATGATGTGCATCAATTTGGGCTACCAGGTGCGCGGCATGGACTACGCCGTGGCGGCCGGCATGCACGCCGGACGCGAGGCAGCCCGCGCCATCGACGCCGGCGATACGAGCGCCGAGGGCCTCAGCAGCTACGTGGCCGCCCTGGAGGCGAGCTTCGTGCTGCGCGACCTGCGCCAGTATCGGAAGGTGCCCGCCTTCATGGAGGGCTTCACCCGCATGTTCGACGGCTACCCGCAGACGGTGCGCGACCTCATGAACGGCATGTTCGTCGTGGACGGCGAGCCGATGCCTCCAATGAAGAAGCAGGTGACAGGCGCGCTGAAGAGCGTGGGTGTGATGAACCTCGTCAAGGACGCGAGAGGAGTGATGAAGGCCCTATGAGCAGGTTGGATTACACCGTCAACGTCGACGAGTACCTCGCCTTGAACAAGTACGAGGTCGACGAGGAGAGCGCGCACATCGAGCTTGCGGAGGACCAGGACCCCGCGGAGTTCGACAAGCTCATCATGGTATGCCCGGCGGCGTTGTACAAGCGCGACGAGGACGGCAACGTCTCCTTCGACTACGCCGGCTGCCTGGAGTGCGGCACCTGCCGCATCATCTGCGGCGACACCATCATCAAGAAGTGGGAGAACCCGGGCCCGACCATGGGCGTGGAGTACCGGTTCGGCTAAGGGCCGACGGCGATGCTGCCGAGGGGGCTATGGATCGCAAAATACGCGATCAGACCAATATCCCCCTCTTTCGGTATGGACTTTGGCCTGGGGGTTGAGCCATCATGAATGACGTGCCCGGGTCGGGTAAGGAGGAGGAAATCGCCGTTGCGGCGACGGGCGCGTTCCCTATCGAGAGAAGAATGAATTGAGAGGATAAGGAGGGTTGGCTATGCCATTGAACACTCTGGTAACAACGAGAAGGCCATCGCCGAGGCGTGCTGCGCTCGCGGTAGCCGCTGTCAGCCTCGTGCTTGCGCTTGCGGTTGGATGCGCACCCCAGACGCCTGTTGCGAGCGATGGGTCGTCAGAGACTGGAACGGACGATAGCGCAACGACTTTGGCGGTCACGTCCCCCGAGGAGGTAGATGCCGGGTTGCTGCCCGCAAATACCTATAACGAGGCCTTCGTGAACGCCGGCAGCCGCGGATGCGGTTCCTGTCATGGCGATTTGGGTCTGCTGATGGAGAACTCGGGGCTTAACCACATCAAGATCGAGGGGGAGTACGGCAAGCAGGTCACCATCGCCGATTGCCTGCCCTGTCACCGCCAGCATTGGGTCGGAGCAGGCCCCTATTATGGAGATATGCTTCACGAACGACATTACAGCAGCGATTCCTTCGATGGCAACTGCTGGAGTTGCCATGCGCAGGATTCCTCGGGTGAAGTGGGGGAGTACCAATGGGAGCTGTGGGACGAGTACAAGTACACGGCATCTCTCGGCGGCTTTCCCGAAGATTACTTTGATGATCGCGTGAAGGGATGGCTTCAGCAGCGTGGAAGCAGCGCCACGGGATCTATGGCCAACATGTCGCTCGATGCCGAGCCGCAGCTCGATGTGAGCCTGTCCCAGGATGTGCTGGACGAAGAGGACGTCTTTGTCCTGAACAACTACGGCACCCTGGAAGTCGATGTCACCCAATGGGGGCTGAACGTGACCGGCGTGAATGAGGAGAAGACGCTCACGCTGCAGGATCTGCAGGCCCTGCCGCAGACGGAGATGACGGTGACCCAGGTCTGCTACACCTCCGCGATCAATTCGCCCTTTGCGGCGAACATTCCAATGAAGGGCGTGCTCCTCTCCGACGTCATTGAGGCGTGCGGTGGCCTGGCCGGAGGCACGAACACCTTCGCTCTCGCCGGCGCCGACGGCTGGGCAACGGCCTATATCATCGATTTCATGGTGCAGAATAACGCGATGATCGCCCTGGAGTACTTCGGCCATCCGCTGACGGCCGATCAAGGCTACCCGGCAACGCTCGTCATTCCCGGGATGCCCGGTGCGCCCTGGGTCAAGCACATTGTCGCGCTCAGCGGGCTGGAGCAGCCGGCCGAAGCTCTCGTCAACTCCTATGCCCTTCGCTCTGATGGCGTTACGAGCCACAAGGCGAACTCCGCTTGGTTCCAGAGCGACGGCGTGACGGCGAAGGCCGGCGAGCCGCTCGAGCTTGCGGGCTACGGCTTCGCATGGAGCGGCACCGATCTTATCGCGCCGCTTGCGACGATCAGCTTCAGCTTCGATTACGGTGCGACGTGGCACGATGTGCCGATTCCCGAGGGAGCCGATCCCTACCAGTGGTCCACCTTCACGGCAACGTGGACGCCGCAAGCTCCGGGCACCTACATGGCCTGGGTGAAAGCCACCAATGCCGACGGTTTCGAGCAAGAGCAGCCATCGGGCCTGTTCGTTGTCGTAGAGGAATAGGGGGAACTTATGAATAAGGCGGCAAAGACTATTGGTGCGACGGTGGGGTCAGCGACGTTGCTGGGTGCCGCAATGATGGCCGCAGCGCCGATGCCGTTCGTTTCGAATGAGGACTACGGATTGGAGGAGGCCTCCCTTGAGACGACCTCGGCAGTGACTGAGTCCATTAAGGAAGTGCGAGGCGCTTTTGCCTTCGATCAGACCACGACCGTTGCCACCGCTTCCATCGTGGAGGTGTTCAACAAGGCAGCCGCGACGCTTTGCTCGGCCATGCCCCAATACGCCATGGACGCGCAAGGACGGCCGGTGTGCGTGAAATCTCCCAACACCTCGTTCACTGCGACGGTCGACGAGCTGTCCGATGAGGAAGGCGCACAAAGCTACATCATCGGCTGCGCGTGCGCGACCAATGCACCCGGAGGCGGCGCGATCGTCAATGCGGATGTGCAGGGTGTCCCTTTCGCGTCTATTGTGGCGCGCGCGGGCATCTAGTAGGATCCGGAAACGCTGTGGCGGAAGGCGACCGAAGGGTCGCTTTTCGCCGTTTGCCGGGGATGCGTCGTCGGTTGCTAGGGGAGGGATATGGAAAAAGAGCAGACTACCTTGTCGATGGTCAGGCTCTGTCTGGGGTTCGGATTGCTGCTGGCCATCTCGCCGCTATCGTCTGCGGTGGAGACGGTCGTCTCTTCCATGGTGCTCTCGGCCAGGGTTGTCGGATGGGCCGATCAGACCGTTTTCGCTGCATGCTTCATCGGAACTATCGCGGCGATCGCGCGTTGCTCGTCAAAGGGGTTTAATGTGTCTCACCGCGCGGCGCTTCTCTGTGCGGCCATGGTGGCTATCGAGACGGGTATGGGGCTGACGGCTTTGGCTGAGGCGGGGGCTGCTCACGACCTTGCCAGCGTCCTTCTCACGGTAAGCTCGGCCCTTCGCGGTGTCGGAGTGGCGGTCTTCCAGGTGCTCTACGTCTGCGAGCTTGCGCAGGCTTCTTCCCGCGAGAGGCATTTCGACGCCCTGTTGCCTTTGGCGCTCGTCGTGTCGGCTGTGGCGACGTTGGGCATGTGGGCGCTGTCGTTTCTCTTCGGGCCATGGCCGACGATTATCGCCATGACGGTTCTCCCCATCGCGTCGCTTGCCCTCTTTCCCCGTCGCCCTGATCCTGGAGACGTTGAAGAGCGGGCGCCGCGGAAATCGCCCGCGAAGATCGATATGCCGCTTTCCACGTGCGTCATCCTCGGATCTTTCGGTGTGGCTCAAGGCTGCACCTGGGCGGTGCTCTACTCAATGCCCGGGGAGAGCTTGCCGCTCTGCTCCTGTTTGGGGTTTCTCGTTCTTGATGTCTTCCTGCTCGTGGCGGCACGAAAGCGTCCCGTTGGATCCGAGTCGTCCCTGGGGGCCGCCTTGCGCGGGGTGACGCTGGTTACGTCCTTCGCGTTCCTCGTCCTTCCCCTTCTTTTGCCGGTATCTCCTCGTGCCGCAGTTTTTCTCATGTCCGTTGCGTGGGCCGCCCAAATCCTCATACTAATTATCGTGCCCATGCAGATGCTTGATCAGCTCCCCGTGAGCGTTCTCAGCGTCATCGCATCGGGAAGCTTTCCGGTGGGGGTCGGAGTCGTCCTCTCCTCCGTTGTTGCCGGGATCGTTGTTGGCTCATCGAACGGCAGCAGCTTGGGGCTTTCGGTGATTACGGCTTTGGCGTGTTTCTGCCTCGTGTGCTCGGCTCTGCTCATGCCCGCCGGTTCCTTCGATGCTCGCGCCTTGGGCATTCGGGAACATCTGAAGACCGACGATCCCATCGAGCATTTGCGTCTCCGCTGCGATGAGGTTGCGCGCAAGGAAGGGTTGACGGATCGCGAGAGGGAAGTGATGTTCCTGCTTGTCCAAGGCCTGAGCCGCCCCCGGGTCGCCGAGGCCCTGACCGTGTCGGAGCAGACCGTCAAGACCCACGCCAAGCACATTTATGAAAAGCTCGAGGTTCACAGCTTGCGCGAGATGGTGCTCCTTGTCGAGACAGGTCGCCGCTACGGCGATTCTCCCCAGGATGAGTGATCCGTTCCGAGTGTTTTGCGGGGAATGCGCGGCTCACCTTTTCGGGGGATGTTGGGAGGAGGCCGCAAATCCCACTAACGGTGTATGGCTCGACCTCTTTTAAGGTGCTTGACTGGTTCGCGGCCGCATGAGGCGGTCGCGAGAGGACAAGAGGTCGGCTGCGGTCGACCGAAAGGAGGGCTGGCTCATGACGAGCAGCGAAAAGAGCATAAGTCGGCGGAGCTTTCTGGGATTGACGGGCGCGGCCGCCACAATTACGGCGGCAGCCGGGCTGTACGGCTGTGCGCAGCCCGCCTCGTCTTCGGGCGGGAGCCTTGCGAGCACGAAGGGAAGCGCCGCCGGCCCCATCGAGGCCGTCTCCGCGCCGGCGTCCTGGGATGAGGAAGCCGATGTAGTCGTGGTGGGCACGGGCGGCGGCTTGGTCGCTGCAGCCTATGCCGCGCAAGCCGGCAAGAAGGTGGTCGTCTTGGAGAAGGCGAGCACCTGGGGCGGCAGCTCGAAGGAGACGGACAACTTCAGCGTCATGGGAACCAAGACCCAGCAGGCCATCTATCAAGGTCTTGCCGCCCAGATGAAGGCCGCCGGTCAGGACGAAGCGGCGGCGCAGTTCGAGCAGATGGGGGCGCTCGATCCCATGGTCATGCGCGCCCAATGGAAGGAAAAGTTCTACGTGAAGCCCAACGGCGGCGATGTGGGCGAGCTACCCAACGGCGAGGAGGGGCCGCGTGCTTGCGCTCCCATTCAGCCCATGCTCGAGACGCTGACCGCCTGCATTCCGGATGCCATTGACTACATGGGAGCCGTGGGCGTCTCCTGGGGCCCGGTGACCGAGTTCGGCAGCGCTGGTTTCGTTTCCGGCGTATGCCCCGAGGGCTCGGAGCAGGGGAGCCTTATCGCCCGCGCGAACTACACGGTGTTCGAAATCCTGTACAATTTCTGCCTCGATCAGGGTGCTGTATTCCATTTTCTCACGCCGGCCACGGCGCTCGTCGTCGAGGACGGCAGGGTTGTCGGCGTTCAGGCCACAGGCGACGTGTCGTTCGTGAAGGCCAACGATGGCGTGGTGTTGGCCACAGGGGGCATGACCTTCAATATGGATATGCTGGAGGAGTACGTCCCGCACGTTGCTCGCCGCTGCCTGAACTCCACGGCCGCCTCCACCGACGAGGGCGACGGCATTCGCATGGGCCTCGGCGTCGGCGGCACGATTTCGGGTTATGACTCCGCCTTTATTTTTGATGGAGGCGTCGACTGCGGCGCATGGGGCCGCTATCTATACAAAGGCGACGTCCAGTTCGCCCGTCAGCCGTGGATGCTCATCAACATCAAGGGTGATCGCGTCCCCTATTACCCGGTCACTACGCTCGGCTTTACCAAACAGGCCGGTGTCCATATGCACAATCCCGGCTGCGTGAGCTACGTGGTTTGCGACTCCCATTACGATGAGGTCATCAAGGGATGGGAGGCGGAAGGCAAGCAGCAGCTCATTTGCCGCAATCCCATCACGCGCGAGCATTGGGAAGCCGCGGGGGCTAACGTCGAGCGCATGGGCGACATGGTCGATGAGGACTACACCATCGGCATGCGCGAGGGAATCGAAGCGGGCTACATATTCGAGGCTGACACGATCGAGGAACTTGGTGAGGCGTTGGGCTTCGACGCCGACATCTTCTCCACGGCGGTGAAGAACTGGAACGAGCTGTGCGAAGCGGGTGTCGATGAGGTGTACAGCTACGCACCCGAATGGCTCAACAAGGTGCAAGACCCCCCGTTCTACGGCATGAAGGTGGGTGGTACGGTGCTGTCCACCATGTGCGGTTTGACCGTTGACACCAATATGCGGGTTCTTGATGAGAAGGCGCGGCCCATTGCGGGTCTTTATGCTGCTGGATGCACCATTGGCGGACTGGGCGGCGACAGCACCTATGGCGATTGCCGCAACCCCGGCGGCGGCGTGGCCATGGCTTGCGGTACGGCCTACCAAGCCGCACGGGCCATCTGCGGCGATATTTAGGCGGTAGCAACTTACGAGCCCTGGCGTTCTTGCGCCAGCGGATTGCCGAGAGCGGCGCGACCGGACTCCCTCCCCAAGGCTGTGCCGCTTTCGGCGCTTTGCGTCGGAGTCTTTCATTACCTGGCAAAGAGCTTGCGCTGTCCCTCACTTTGTTGACATTCGGCGCATTGCGCGCGGAAGGCCCCTCGATGCAGTACAATCGCACCTATGACTGAACTTCTTACAACCATCGACTCTGTCGTGTGGGGCCCGGCGATGATCGCGCTGTTGCTCGGCACGCACATCTACCTGACGTTCCGCACGGGGTTCATCCAGCGCAAGCTGCCCCAAGCCATCCGCATGTCGGTGCGCCGCGACCCGTCGGGCAAGGGGGACATCTCCAGCTTCGGAGCCCTGGCCACGGCGCTCGCCGCCACCATCGGCACCGGCTCCATCGTCGGTGTGGCGACGGCGCTCCTCGCCGGCGGCCCCGGCGCCATCTTCTGGATGTGGATCGCGGGCCTCTTCGGCATCGCCACCAAGTACGTCGAGACCTACGCCGCCGTGAAGTACCGCGTGCGCGATAAGTCCGGCGCCATGCTGGGCGGCGCCATGTTCGTGTGGAAGCGCGCCTTCGCGCGGCCGGACGGTAGCGTGCCGTGGTGGGCGACGCTGGGTGCCGTGTCCTTTGCTGCCTTCGCCGTCATCGCCACCATCGGAACGGGCTCGGCGGTGCAGGCGGCGGCCATCTCCGGCATCGTCACCTCGTCGGTGCCCGCCATTCCGGCCGTGGCCGTGGGCGTTGTGATCGTCGTGGCCGTGGCGGCGGTCATCTTCGGCGGCGTGAACTCCATCGCACGGGTGTGCGAGTGGCTCGTGCCTATCATGGCCGGCGCTTATGCGCTCGGCTGCCTCGTTATCATGGGCATGAACGCGCCGGTGCTGGGAGAGGCGGTGGGGCTCATCCTGGAGTGCGCCTTCACGCCGAAGGCGGCCTTTGGGGGCGCCGTGGGCTCGGGCCTGATTATGGCCCTGCAGTTCGGTTGCGCGCGAGGGCTCTTCTCCAACGAGTCCGGCCTGGGCACCGCCCCCATCGTGGCGGCTGCGGCCAAGACGAAGAACCCCGCCGACCAGGCGCTCATCTCCATGACCGGCGCGTTTTGGTCCACGGGCGTCATCTGCCTGCTCACGGGGCTCGTGCTCGTGTCCACCATGATCGTGCACCCCGAGATCGGCGAGGACATCTTGGCCAACCCCTCCATCTTCACCGGGGCCGCCCTCGCGAGCGCCGCCTTCGCCGAGATCCCCGTGTTCGGGACGCCGGTGCTCGTGCTCGGCATGTGCGCCTTCGCCTATTCCACCATCCTCGGCTGGTCCTATTACGGCAACCGCTGCGTGGCCTATCTGTTCGGGCCCCGCGGCATCAAGCCGTACCAGGTGATCTACGTGGCCGTGGCCTTCTTCGGCGCCATCGGGGTGGGGGACGTGGTGTGGACCATCTCGGACATCGGCAACGCGCTGATGGCCATTCCCAACATTATCGTCATCCTGCTGTTGTCGGGTATGATCGCCCGGGAGACCAGGCACTACGTCTACGATGGCAACCTCGACGAGGAGTACGGCGAGCCCGTGCCTCGCGTAAAGGGCTCGCAGCTTTAAGGAATGTGAGATCACTTTTCCTCTTTTTGTCCAGAAAGACCGAAAGTGCTCAGGATGCTGCCTGAGGCGTGTCGCCTGCGACGTACCGCTTGCGGGGAATTCTTCCATTGTTAACAAAAGCGCTTAACTTCTCCCTCTATAATGCGGCTACTTTAGCACGTTAAAGTGCGAAGGCCCGATGAGCGCGCCTTGCCTCGCCGGGGCCGCCGCGCCGAGCCGCTGGCTTTAAAGTCCCGCCGCATGCTGCGCTCGCTGAGAGGAGAACCGCTACATGGACATGATTGTTGACGTCATCAACAGCATCGACGCCTTCGTTTGGGGGCCGCCGATGCTCGTGCTGCTGCTGGGGTCGCACATCTTTTTGACCTTCCGCACCGGCTTCATCCAGCGCAAGCTGCCCACGGCCATCAAGCTGTCGGTCACCAAAGATCCGGACGCCCCCGGCGACATCAGCCAGTTCGGCGCCTTGTGCACGGCGCTGTCGGCCACCATCGGCACCGGCAACATCGTCGGCGTGGGCACAGCCATCATCGCGGGCGGCCCGGGCGCGGTGTTCTGGATGTGGATCACCGGCGTGTTCGGCATCGCCACGAAGTACTCCGAGACCTTCGCTGCCGTTAAGTACCGCGTGAAGGATCACAACGGCGACATGCTCGGCGGCGCCATGTACGCGTGGAAGCGCGGCTTCACTGACAAGAACGGCAACACGCCCTGGTGGGCGCTGCTCGGCGCCGGGGCTTTTGCCCTGTTCGCGGCCATCGCGTCCTTCGGCATCGGCTCGGCCGTGCAGTCCTCCGCCATGACCGAGGTCATCTCCACGAATCTGCCCGGCGTGCCTGCCTGGGGCATCGGATTGGCCATCGTCATCATGGTGTCGGTCGTCATCTTCGGCGGCGTGAAGGTCATCTCGAACGTGTGCGAGAAGCTCGTGCCCTTCATGGCCATCGCCTACATCTGGGGCTGCGTTGTCATCCTCGGCATGAACTGGGAGCTCGTCTGGCCCGCGTTCTGCCTCATCGTGGAGAGCGCCTTCACCGCCAAGGCGGCCTTCGGCGGCGCGCTGGGGTCCGGCCTCATGCTGGCCCTGCAGTTCGGCTGCGCGCGCGGCCTGTTCTCCAACGAGTCGGGCCTCGGCTCCGCGCCCATCGTGGCCTCGGCGGCCGCGACCCGCAACCCGGCCCGTCAGGCGCTCGTCTCCATGACCGGCACCTTCTGGGACACGGTCATCATCTGCCTGCTCACCGGTCTCGTGCTCGTGTCCACGATGCTCGGCAACGCCGATTTGCAGTCCGAGATCATGGCCGGCAACATCACCGCCGGTGCGGCGCTGTCCTCCGCGGCCTTCGCGAGCATTCCCTACATCGGCACGCCCATTCTCATCTTCGGCATGATTCTGTTCGCCTACTCCACCATCCTGGGTTGGTCCTACTACGGCAAC
>OLPQ01000707.1_pt1 | contig 27398 bp, 15 predicted proteins | sample 1672451 | NCBI WGS metagenome assembly OLPQ01 (sample SAMEA3136687, study PRJEB25190) | human gut metagenome | biome: human gut; feature: human-associated habitat; material: faeces | place: Austria | collected 2013
ACATCCCCATCCCCCAGGAGATCCGGGATTTCTATAAGATGTACCGCCCCTCCCCCCTGGTCCGGGCCTACTGCCTGGAGGAGAAGCTCCAGACCCCGGCCAAGATTTACTACAAGTTTGAGGGGAACAACACCTCGGGTTCCCACAAGCTCAACTCCGCCATCGCCCAGGCCTACTACGCCAAAAAGCAGGGCCTGAAGGGGGTCACCACCGAGACCGGCGCCGGCCAGTGGGGCACCGCCCTGTCCATGGCCTGCGCCTACCTGGGCCTGGACTGCCAGGTGTACATGGTGAAGGTGAGCTATGAGCAGAAGCCCTTCCGCCGGGAGGTCATGCGGACCTACGGCGCTTCGGTGACCCCCTCCCCCTCGGAGACCACCGCCGTGGGGCGGAAGATCCTGGCCGAGCACCCGGGCACCACTGGCTCCCTGGGCTGCGCCATCTCTGAGGCGGTGGAGGCCGCCACCAGCCAGGAGGGCTACCGCTATGTGCTGGGGTCGGTGCTCAACCAGGTGCTGCAGGCGGCCGAGGGCAATGCTGCGGACGGTGCCGTCTACCCTCAAATCATCAACATCGCCTTCCAAATGGCGTTTGCCATGATCACGGCTGCTATCGTCACGGGCAGCCTGGCCGGCCGCGTTAAGTTTGGTGCCATGACGGCCTTCCTGGGCATTTGGCTGCTCGTGGTCTATGCGCCGCTCGCCCACATGGTCTGGGGCGGTGAGGGTTCCTTTATCGGCGACATTATCGGCGCGCTCGACTTTGCGGGCGGCGACGTGGTGCACATCTCGTCCGGTCTGACGGGCCTGATTCTCTGCTTAATGCTCGGCCGTCGTCGCGGCTTTGGCATGGTGAGCTACCGCCCGCATAACGTGCCGTTTGTGGCGCTGGGCGCCGGCCTGCTTTGGTTTGGCTGGTTTGGCTTTAACGGCGGCAGCGAGTTTAAGGCCGACGCCGTGGCGGCGCTCGCCATCCTCAACACCGTGACGGCCAGCGCGGCGGGCATGGTCTCGTGGCTTGCCGTTGAGCGCGTGCGCACCGGTCGCCCCACGCTGGTGGGTGCCAGCACCGGTTTGGTTGCGGGCCTCGTAGTGGTCACGCCGGGTGCGGGCTTTGTCGAGCCGTGGGCAGCGCTGGTCATGGGCCTGATCGTATCGCCTGTCTGCTACCTGGCCATTAGCCATCTCAAGACCAAGTTTGGCTACGACGATGCGCTCGACGCGTTTGGCTGCCACGGCATCGGTGGCATCTTGGGCGGCGTGCTCACGGGCCTGTTCTGCGTGCCGGAGCTCTCGTGGACCGGTAAGGGCGGCCTGTTCTACACGGGCGATATCTCGCTGCTCATCTCGCAGATCTTGGGCATTGTGGTGACGGTCGCTCTTGTACTGGTGCTCGATTTGGTGATCGCCGCGGTGGTCAAGGCGCTGTTCCGCGGCAGCCTGCGCGTGGACGAGGCAGACGAGGCGCTGGGCCTGGATGCGAGTCAGCACGGCGAGAGCGCGTATCCCTCGTTCTCCGGGCTCGATTAGCAGCACGGCTTTCCCAGGTGCCCGACCTTGCCCCTCAAACCGTCGCGCGGCTTCCCCAGGCACCGCACCTTGGGTTTCAAACCGTCGCTTGCGTACAGAAGTACGCGGCGCTCCTCTTTCAACCCAATCTGCGGCACCTGGGAAACCCGCGTCTCATGTAAAGGGATACGTTGATTATTGAGAGGAATTCACTATGAAGAAGATTACGGCTATCGTGCGTCAGGAAAAGCTCGAGGTTCTTAAGGACGCGCTGTTTGCTGCTGATGTTCGCGGTATGACTATCAACCAGGTGCAGGGCTGCGGTGCGCAGCATGGCTGGAAGGAATACGTGCGCGGCAACGAGTTGCTTGTCAACACGATCCCTAAGGTACAGTTCACCCTTATCTGCGCCGATGAGCATGTCGACGGAATTGTCGACATCATCTGCAACGCCGCCCGCACCGGCGCCGTCGGCGACGGCAAGATCTGGGTCGAGCCGGTCGAGGAAGTTATCCGCATCCGCACCGGCGAACACGGCCCCGCCGCGGTGTAGGACAATCTTTCGCCTGACGGGCGTGCCTTTCTTGGGGCGCGCCCGTTCTCGTCTACAATATCGTGCAGACGAAGGAGAGGCATGCCCATGATCAAGATGTTTGCGAGTGACTTAGACGGAACGCTGCTGAACGCCCTGCACGAGGCAGATGGGACCATCCGCCGTGCCATTCGCGAGCTGACCGAGGCTGGCCTGCATGTGGTTCCCGCGACCGGACGCTCAACGCTGCCGATCGGCGAGCATGGCTTTACAGGTCTGACACTCGACGCCTGCTGCTCCAACGGATCCATCGTACGCAACAGCCATGGCGAGGTGCTCAAGACCTGGACCATCGACCCGCAGGTTACCGAGGAGCTGCTCAAGGCGTTCCCGGACATTTGCTTTGATTGCTCCACGCCCGACGGCATGTTCTCGAGCGGTTCGTTCGAGATGCACCAGGCGGGCTTTAAAAAGGACAGTCCTATCAAGCGCATCGTGATGCGCGGCATGCGTGCACGTGGCGGGTATCACGAGGAGCAATATTTCGACCAGTCGATCGGTGACATCCTGCGCCATGACGTATGCAAGATCAATTGTCGCGTGACCTCGCCCGAGCTGGAGCGCGACCTTAAGGCGTATTTGGCCGAGCGCTCGGACCGCGTGGTCAACGCGCCGTTTGACCCGGTGATGTTTGAGATCACGGACGTGGCGTGCAACAAGGGTGAGAGCGTGGCCTGGCTGGCGGGCTACTACGGTATTGCCGAGGACGAGGTCGCGGTTTACGGCGACGGCGGTAACGACATTGCCATGCTCAAGCGTTTCCGCCACAGCTACGCGACCAAAAACGGCAGCGATGCGGCCAAGGCCGCCGCGAGCGCGACTATCGGCAGCTGCATGGTCCACGCCGTCCCCAAACACATGCTTGCCACCATGCGCAAGCAAAACTCCCGCACCGTCATCGAATAATGTGGCAAAGGGACTGTCACTTTGTCACATTCCGGGGTTCTCGACTAGCCAATGCTCGTAGGCGCGTTGCATGAGCTCGGCCTTGTCGGCTTTTTTGCGGCAGCCCTTCTGCTCCTCGATGGCCAGCTCATAGGCATCGCTTTGCTCAAAAGCGCTGGTATCCCAAGCGCCGTGTTCAATGCGCGACCATACGGCATCGATGAGGTGTTCGAGCTCGGCAATGTCATCGGTGCTGGCGGTCGTCGAGAACGGCGGGCGGAGCTCGCCCGTTGTCTTGTCGGGTTCTACATAGTAGTCGCCCATGGAAGTGACGGTGTAGCCATAAAACTCGGGTGACGCTTCGATCAGCAGTTTGTAAAACTTGAGCTGACGATGGTAGCCTGCAGGGACTTCTTTGCCAAAGCCAGTCTTGTAGTCAACGATCTTTACCGTTTTAGCTGCATCGTCAACGAGGAGCAGGTCGAGAAAACCAAAGAGCGGAGTTCCTTCGGTGGTCAGGCACTGCATATTCGCCTCTGTGACGCAGCGATAGCCATGCACATGCTCGACAAGCCAGGGGACGAATGCACGACAAATGCGTTCGAAGCGCTCCGAATATCGATGGACGTCCTCGGGGGCAAAATCGATCCACGAAATCTGCTGGCGATACTCGGCCTCAATTGTCTCAATCGCCGCCTCGCCATCGGCTGCCATTCTATTAACGAGCTCCTCGAACATCGCGTGAACGATGGTGCCGAATTCGGTTTGGATCGTGGGCGCCGTGGGCAGGCGCACAATCTGCTTTTCAGGGAAGTGCAGACTATTTGCGCATCCAGGCTCGTACGTCACAAAGTTGTTGAGCGCTGTGGCAGAAAGAAACTTCACGTCGGTATGAGGTTCCAAAAGCGCGCGGAGCTCAGGCGTATCAAACACGTAGTTGTCGCGCCACTCGGTTTCGATTGCAACGCTGAGCTGGTCTGCCTCAGCAGAAACTTCGCAAGAGTCGATAAGCCCCGTGAGCTCCTGCAAAGCCAACCCGCCGGCGCGGTACAGCTCGAGGTGTCGCTTAGCGCGCGTGATGGCGACAAACAGCAGGCGACGCGCGTCGTCATCATCCTTTTCATCGCGAATAAGCAGGTTGGACGGGTACAAGCTCATGCCGCCGGCGCCTTTGTGCCAAGTGGAGTCGTCGGCATCGAGCAAGTAGACGCAGTCGAACTCCAGGCCCTTAGAGCTATGGGCGCTGGTGAGGCGAACAGCTCCCGGCGCGCCGAGGTTGATCGATGCGTCGATACTCACGCCAAACTTTTGAGTGGCGTCGAGTTTGTCGACAATATCGGGCAGGCGAAGCGTGCGTCCCATGCGGCGCGCGTCGCCCATTTCACCCTCGGCAAAGGCGAGTAGGGCGCGGATGCCGGCATTGAATTCGGCGGCACCCAGCGGATCCTGTTTTTTATGATCCTGATAATAGCCAAGGCTGCGTTCGACAATCTTAAAGAGCAACGCTCTGACCGGGGAGGCGCCGGCCTCGGCCGCCCACTGCATAAGGTCGTCGTGCAGCTCTTTGACGCGGGCGATATTGCTCTCGCGCATGGCGGCCATCCAGTCGCCATGCTGGTCTCGCTTGGCGCTGAGCGCAAACGTCAGGGACGATGGATGGTCGCCGCCCAGCTCGGTGGCACAGATGATCTGCGGAAGATAGCTGCTGGCGAGCTCCTTCTTCCCGCGAGTAAGCGCGGCAATGCAGCGCAGCAGCGCCAGCGTCGTCTGCATGCGCTCGGAGGCAAAGAGATTTTGCCGTTCACGATAGGAAAACGGCACGTTCTCCTTAACGAGGAAGGGGATAAGCGAACGCAGTGCGGCGTGTTTGGCAGAGATGACTGCAATTCCTTCATTGGGATCTTCGCAGTCATTGAGGTAGCCGGACTCAAGCCGCTGTTTAATGCTCGCAGCGACGGCGGCGTATTCTTCGGCTTTGCCGCTGAAGACGTTCTCACTAAAGTTGACCTGGTCACCTTGGGGCCTAAACGCCACGATCGATTTGTTCGAGCTGGCGTCGAGGCGATATTCAATTTGCCGTGCGATAGCTTGACCAAGCTCAACGATGGCGGGCGTGGAGCGATAGTTGGTCTTGAGCACGATGCTCCGGGGCGAAAACTCGGCCGCAAATTGGTTGGCGCATTCGATCGTGGCGCCCTGAAAACGCATGATGGCTTGATCGTCATCGCCAACGGCCATGATATTGGGCGCATCAACGCCGTCGCAGAGCAGCTCGATGATGCGCATCTGGGCACCATTGGTGTCCTGGAACTCGTCAACTTGGATATAGGTATAGGTGTCCTGGAGCACTTGGCGCAACGCGTCGTTGTGCTCGACGGCGTTAACGAAGTCGCCGATCATGTCGTCGTAATCGTAGAGATGGTGTTGGTCGAGCTCGCTCTGGTAGCGACGCGCGACGTCGCAAGCGGCCTTGAGTCGCTCGCTCTGCTCCGCAATCTTAAACGTGCGCCCCTGAGAGTTGCTGCCTCCAAAGAAGGCATCGCGCACCTTGGTGTATCCCGAGGATTTGCCCTTCTCATCGATGAGCTCGGCGCGGCGAACGGTGTCGCGCAACTCAAGAATGTACGGCACGTACGTGCCGGCGGGACAGTCAATCGGGCGGGTGAGCGATGTGGGTGCCATGGCGCAGACACGCTCGACCTCTTCCTCAAAGCGTTCGGCCAACACGGCGCTTGCCCTTTCGCAGGCGAGCGAAAGCAGCTCGGAATGTTCGGTGAGCCAGGTAGCGGCGTCGATATTCTGCTGCGCGATGGCGCTCAGCGTGTCGTAGTCCAGGCCACTGCGTTTGATTTTGGAGACAAAGCCGATCATCTTACCGATGTTTTGCGCAGGCATATCGGGTGACCCTCCGCCTAGCGGAGAACCAAAGGGCAGCGATTTGAGCAGCCGATCAAAAACTTCTTGCTGGTGCAGGCTGGTAACAAGCGTGTCGGTCGAAGGGCGCATGAAGTACTCGGGATAGCGCGACCTGATGCTGCTTGCAAATCCGTGGAACGTACTGACTTCGATGCCGTAGGCGTCGCGGCCGATGAGCTCAATCAGGCGCTTGCGCATGGCCTCCGCGCCCGCCTCGGTATAGGTGAGGCAGAGGATGTTGCTAGGGGCGGCGTCGCGTTTGGCCAAGATGTTCGCCGCGCGCAGGCTCAGCAGCTGCGTCTTGCCGGTGCCGGGGCCGGCAATGACGAGCAACGGACCATCTAGGCATTCGACGGCCTCGCGCTGTTCGGGATTCAGGCGCTCGAACGATACGTTAAAGTTAGGGGTCATGTTCATGGCAGTATTACCTGTCTTCCTGGTAGAGCGCACGCGTGCTATCGAGATAGTTGAGATACATATCGATGGCACTTTGAGGTTGAACGACCTTAATGAAGGTGCTGAGTTGCAGCAGCCAGCCAAAGAACTGCGGAGACAGCGGGGCTTTGACGGTAGCCAACAGGCGCCCATCCTGGTTCTCAAACACAACGGCGTCGAGCCCGAACTTGTCGATGAGCGGGTTCATCGCGCGGTCGTCGAGCTCCAGCACGACGGTGGTCTTGTCGGCCGCGTAAACGCCAAACGACGGCGAAACGTGATCTTCGAGCACATAGCCCGCAATACGCGGATCCTTGGTCGCGGACTCTTCGGACACCGCAACGTCGAGCATACGGTCGACGCGGTAGGGCGTGAACGGCTGATGACCCGAGCCGGCATTAGCCCATTTATCTCTAAATCCAATTATGTAATAGAGTTCGTCGGAGTAGATAAGGCGCACGGGCGTGAGCTCGTAGGTCTTACCGTCATGATTAAGGGCCTTTTGCTTGGCGGCGTTGTAGTGGAAGTAACGAAACCGAATCTTGCGTTTTTCGCGCATAGCCTGCTGAATCAAGTCGATGTTGAGCAGGGCATCGGAGTTTTGCATCTTCACGCGCGAAGGCACGTCGACGCGCTTGTGCATCAACTCGCGTTCGCCCAGGCTGGCGAGGCTCTGCAGCTTGCCGATGAGGTGGTCAGTCAACTCATCGGTCAAAAACGGCGAACTCTGCACGGCGTCAACAAGCATGATGAGCTCTTGCAGATCGAGCGGGCGCGAAGCCAGGGCCCATTCCCTGCCACCGCGCTGGTCGATGTTGAGCCCAAAGTCGCGAAGCGTTTGCAGGTCGCGATAGATGGCCTTGCGTTCGGCTTCGAGGTCGTGATAGGCGAGCTCCTCGATGATCTGCTGCGTTGTGAGCCCGTGCGTGCTGTCGGTCTTTTCCATCAAGGTTTTAAGCAGGAACAGAAGCCTGAGCTTTTGATTTGGTCTGTTCGCCACGTTGTCTCCTTTCGCCGGCAGGGTACCAACCGGAGATACAAAACAAGACCCGTTATTGGGACTCATTGTAGTCCGCGCGACCGTAGTATTCGCAGCAATAAGAGCTCGAATAGGGCGAAAGGTGGTTAAACGGAAATCGGCGGTTTGGCTGGCTGGTGTGACATGCGCTCTATTGGCTTGGGGCCGGTTCCGGTTTACAAGGATCAGAACAGGAGAAATGCGATGGCAGACATCAAAGTCTTTGCCGAGAATCTTGAGGATTCAACCAAGGAGCAGATCGAGGAGATTTCCAGCTGCCCGGCGTTTGAAGGTGCCAAGATCCGCATCATGCCCGATGCCCATAAGGGCAAGGGCTGCGTGATTGGCTTTACGGCAAACTTGGGCGACAAGGTGATTCCCAACCTGGTGGGGGTCGACATCGGATGCGGGATGTATTGTGTGCCGCTTGCGGAGACCATTGCGCGCGATGACCTCATTCAGTTCAATCGCGATGTGAAGCGCGCGGTGCCCACGGGCTTTTGCCTTCATCGCGATCCTGCCTGCGCACTTGCGGACTTTGACATGGGGTCGCGTGATTGGCTTCAGGACAAGCGCAAGGTTGAGCGCTCCATGGGCACGCTGGGCGGCGGCAATCACTTCATTGAACTCGACGAGGACGAGGATGGGTGCCAATATCTGGTCGTGCACACCGGCTCGCGCAACATGGGCAAGCAGACGGCGGAGCATCATCAGGCGCTGGCGCAGAAGACGTGCACGGCGGATATCCCCGACGAGCTTAAGTATCTCGTGGGAGATCTTTCTGCCGAGTATCTCGTCGATATGCATAACTGCCAACGCTTCTCGAATCAGAACCGCAAGGCGATTGTCACACAGATTGTTGAGCGTACGGGAATTCGACTCGACGGAGACGGCTTTACCACCATGCACAACTACATCTCGGAAGGCGGCATGATTCGCAAGGGCGCCATTAGCGCTCATGCGGGCGAGATGGTGCTGATTCCGTTCAACATGCGCGACGGTGCCGTTATTGCACGCGGCAAGGGAAACGAGGACTGGAACTGTTCGGCGCCGCACGGGACGGGTCGCGCGATGAGCCGCGCCAAAGCGTTCCAAACGCTCGACACCAGGTCGTTCGTTAACGAGATGCGCGATGCCGGCATCTACTGTCCGAGTGCATGCGAGACGACGCTCGATGAGTCGCCCGAAGCGTATAAGCCTGCGGATGATGTACTGAGACTCATGGACCCGACGGTTGATGTTATTCACCGACTCAAGCCGATTTGGAATTTTAAGGCTACTGGTAAGCGTGGTAGGCGTTAGGAGGGTTGCGATGACGCTAAAGATGGACTCCAGGGACGACCGAATTGGCCGTTCTGTGAGTTTGGGCGAGATGCTGGGCCTATCAGGCGTGATACCGCCGACAGATGCGAGCCAGCGTGGTTGGATTCGTGAAGAACGGGGCGATGACGGCTTTGACATAAGCCGTTTCCATGATCGACTGACTTCCGGGCTCGATCATGCCATGGAAACATCGGTGTTCGAGGTCCTACAGGTATTGAAGACTGGTATGCCTGTTGATGACATCCTGGGCGGCGGTATTGGACTAGGCAAGCTTAGCGTGATTGGCGGCGCGCATGAAGACGTTTCGAACGTACTGGCGCATGCGGTTTTATGTCTGAGCGAGCAGTGCACTGTGCTTTACGTGCCGATGCGGGAGCGTGAAGAGGATGCGGTCGCCCGGCTTATTCGTGCCGAGATGGATGACAAGGTGTCAGAGGATCCTGAGGAACAACAGGTTGAGGCAATCCGCGCAACGATGCGCCTCAAGCAGCGCGACTTGGGCATCTTTGCCGAAGACAACATGACCATAGACCTTTTAACGAGCTGGCTGCTCGGCGACCAGGCGTGGAATAGGGCGGTGCTAAAGGACGTCGTAGTCGTAATCGACGGACTCGAAATGCTCGACGACAACCGCCCGATAAATGCGATCCTGCGCGACCTGCGCAACATGCTCAGCCCAACGGCGGCGATCTTAGCAGGCTGCTTTGCGGTGGAGGACAGGGACAACGATGCGGCATTCGCCGAGACCCACTGCAATGCAGATGCTCTGGTCCGCATAAGTTCCGATGGCATGGAGCCGTCCTGCACGCGAGCCTTCGGCTGAGGTCATAGCCAATAACAACTGCTCGGCCAGCAGCGCGTCTAGCAGCAGAAAATGACCGCTGAACAGCCAAAGAGAAACTACTGGGCGGGTCAAGAATTATCATCAATATTAGGCGTTATGTTCTGTCGGCAGTATGTCTGAACAGTTCTGGGAAGGAGTTCACATGAGTCGTCAAGAAATGTTTTTTAATCCGGTGATGGAAGAGGTCAATGGCGTAAACAAAATGGTGATGCCTTACGTGAAAGATGCGGAGCGAACGGCTGACCCATATAAGTTTGACCTGGACCAGAACGGCGTGCCTCTTTTTACGGATAAAAACATCGCCTTTGTCAACGGCATGGTTGAGAACGATTCGAATTACAACCAGACGGACAAAGATGAACTTTGCAAAATATTCGAAGGCATGTTTGTTGGCAACGCGGATCATCGAATGGCGTGTATAGGAAGAGCGGTTTACGAAATCGACAATGAAAACTCGACCCGTTTAACTGCTGTTGGCCTGTATAAAATCGACGACCTTATGAAAAAGCTAAATTTGAAACCGGTTGAGATGACAGAGCCCGATGATGATGAAGAGAAAAAAACGATTGATGACGGTGAAAAGAAAAAGACAATAACTGGTGGTGTACTTTTTACGTCTCAGATTATTGCCGGCATTGAGAATCTCAAGGAGCGATTAAGCGTAGGCGACGATCGGCTTGTCTTCGAAATTTCACATGCCTCGACAACCTACCTGAATGAGGCTCATGTGGCAGATGCTAACAAGATTAATTTCTCGTTTGCCACAAAGTTTTGCCATTGGACTTGTCAGTATTTGGAGTTGGGCGATAAGTATTGCATTTACGATAATGTCGTCGCCAGTGTTCTCCCATATTTTGTGGATAACTATGCGAGCGGGGAGCTGGCTAGCTGGGACTGTTGCAGGATGAAAAAGATTGAGCGGGGCAAGGGCGGGCAAGAACTCGTAAGCACAATCGAGAATTACAAAAAAGATGATGATGGATATACCAAATATAGGAACTTGTACGATGCCGTTCTCGAGGGTATCAATAAATGGCGCTCTGAAAACAATCAGAATGGCGAAATTGGCTACCGTGAAGTTGACCGGTTAATTTGGTATTACTTCAAGGGTGCAAGCGGCAAGCGTGTAAAGCAGGCTTTGGCTTCAATCGATTATTAGGGGTGCTAGCAAATATTGCATGAAATAGTCCTCGTCCCACCTTTTGGGCGAGGACTATTTGTTCGTTTGGATATCGAGGCTATTTTCTGGCAGAATGCCTCGAAGGTTCTGGCCTGAGATGCGGATGACCTTGGTATGCCTCCCCCGAGCCGCGCGTGGCTCGGGCCTCCATCGATGGGGTACTGCGAATGCTGCGTTGCCGGAAGAGCTGGTGTCGTCACTGTTTGCCGCCTTTGAAGCTCCGCCCAAATGATTCATCATCGAGCGCGATGCCGATATATGTCTAGCCAAATCGGCTCTTCCTCTTTGCTGCTGGCGCACTCTTCTAGCAGGTTATCTATCTGATTCAGTTCAATCGCTTGCAAGGTCGCGCATGCTTCCGGCAAGGGCCGCGCTACCCTCCTCGCCCTGAACACGGGCGACAGCATCAGGTTCGTATGTGCCCATCCGGCAAAGCAACTGCCGTAGGGGATAGAGCCGCAGCCAATCTGCCCATCGGCATCGAGGTACAGACAGTCCAATTTCGAGTTTGCTACCAGGCAATAGCAAGGTCCCGGTGCCCACGGTCTGCAGTCGATCTCAAGAATGTCGCCCTTTCTGTACGGCGTGGGCAGGTCAACGTACACCCCTTTGAACCATGGCCCAAAGATTCCACCCACAATGCAGTCGAGCACCTCGCCACATTCGCCCTCTTCTTCCCTACAGATGTACTGGATTTCGCCGGAGGCGTTTGCGTAGTAAGTGTAGTCTGGCTGTAGAAAGCCGTCGTATGGATATGAACAGCTCGGGTCGTTGGCAAGGTTGAACAGCTCGATCATCCAGTATGAGGACGATAAGTCTGTCATTTCGCTCCACTTGTCTGCGTATGCCTTCATTGCCGCAAGGGCGGCCTGCCACGATGCCACGGGGAAGGGGCCATGCGTGATCGCAGATCCAACTTCGCTGTCGATAAAGCTAATTTCGCTGACAAGCAGCATTTTCTTGTTTCCGTCGACGACCTTTAGCGCGTCTAGACAGTCATCGATGTAGTCGATGCAAATCTGCCGATAGTGCCAGTAAGGGGTGTCGTCTGACGAGTTGCACCCGTCAGCAACCAGTCTGCCGAGTAGCTCTCGTTTGCGGATAATTTCAACCGGTGCTCCGCCGACAATCTGCATGTAGTGATCGCCACTCAGTAGCTGCGGATTATGCAGCAAATGCTCTCGCAGCTCCGGAGATTCGATGAGGTTGATTATTTCTTCGTGCATGATTGCCTCTGAGTTATCGGTGCGACTTCTTGTGGATTCGGACATGGCGGCCTTTATTCAAATAGCTGCGGATACTTTTCCTTGAGCGGCGCCTGATCAAGACGCAGCTCTTCTAGGTTGCGCTTTGCCTTGGACTCCATCCTTATGGTGTCGATAAACGCTACAAATGAGTCGACATACAGGTCGCCGCGCAGGTAGGCCTGGGCGGCGATTAAAATTCGCTGCTCGTCTTCGAGTGGTTTGCGATAGTACTCAAGATTCAGGTAAAGCGGGTCTGGCTCGCCGATGTAGAGAGGAAACGTCTCGTTGTAGGTAATCGAGCAGCCAGTGGCACGCATGTTGCTGATATCCCCTGCATGGCGATAGTGCTCGAGGCGTTGCTGCGCATGATCAAGCCATTCGTCAGAACGGTCTGCCTGCCGAAGCTCTGCCTCAAGCTTTGTCCGGTCCCACGTGGGCAGATCGAACAGCGTGAACGGCTCACGGGCACTGCCTTGTGGCGTCCAGACGATATCGCCGGTGTGGAACGGCGTGGGGATATCGACCCAGATGAACTCGAATGCGATCTCCCAATCGTTCTCAATGGGGCCGGCTGAAGGGCAATAGACGGAAAGGGCCTCGCCTTTACCGTTCACCATGAGCCAATCTTCCCGGTGATGTTCTTCGTCGGCATCGAGCGGGCACCGGGTGATGCGTACGCGTGCCTCTGGACGGCTCGCCAGCTCATCATCACCGCGCAACGCCTCGGCACATTTCTCATAACAGCTGAATGGCGCGCCGAAGGCCCCACAAAGTTGCCCGTCGGGCACAATCTCCTCTTCATACTGATAAACGTAGCCCGTCCCACTCGCAAACGCATTGACGCACCGCTTGTTGTAATCGATTGTCCAGCGCAAAAAAGCATGGAAATCGGGGATGGCCGGCCTTCCAAGACCGGCATGGGTTGCCTCCAGCGAGCAATTGGGCATGGTTCGGGCGATCTCCTGCCAAGCTTCGCATTTCTGATCGAGCGTGGCGGTCTTCGAAAACCAAACCAGATAGGCGGCCTCAATGGTGTTGGGTTGAAAATTGATGCGGCGGAGATGCTCCCGAATGTCCCGGGATTCCACAAAATCCAAGATGTCCATGGTTAGCTCCTCTTTGTTTCGAATCGCTCCGGCGGGGTTATCGCATCATCGAACAGCTCCGGATAGCGGATCTTGAGCCCGCCGTCATGCCCTTCAAACCGCTCGGCTTTTTTCTTGACCAGCGCCTGCAGCTCGCAAAGACTTGATAGCGCAATTAGTGAGTCAAGACCCAGATTGCCGTCGAGATATGCCCGCACGCCGTACAGAATTCTCGCCTCCGGCTTGAGCGGGGTACGGCAGTATTCCATATCGAGAAGAAAACAACTCGGCTCTCCGATATAGACGGGGTACTCCAGGAGATATTCAATCTGACAACCGTAGGCGTACATGTCGCTCGTATCGCCATTTTGCCGATGGTGCCTGAGCAGGTCGTCGGCATTTTTTGCTGCGCTTTCCCTGTAGATGGAAGGCGGAAGCTCATCCATGACCCGCTTCGTGGTCCATGTCTGCATATTGAGAAGCAGCATGGGGTCGCCAGGGTCGCCGTGACGACAAATGATGTCACCGGCGTGGAACGGCGTCGGGATGTCAAACCACATCAGCTCAAAGGCGAAAGTGGGGTCTTCTCCCTCGCGTTCCTTGTCGATGCAGCGCAGTTGACAGTCCATGATCTCGCCTTTCGCGTTGAGCAAGAGTTTGTCGGCGGCATCGTGATCTTCGTCCGGATTGATCGGACGGCGTGTGACTTCAACCGAGGTAGGATTCTCTTCCTCAAGCACATTCCAGATTGCCTCGAAACATTTTTCGTAGCTGGTGTAGGGGCCATAATTGCACCCGCTCTCATGGGGACTTCCCGTCTTGTCCTCAAAGAAATACATGTGCTTGCCAGGTTGTTTGAGCCGGGCGATTTTCTTGCGCTCCCATCTGATGACGTCGTGAAGAAAGACATGGAAGTTGGGGATATTGAACGTGCCGTATCGCCTGTTCATCGCACAATTGGGCATGTTTTCGAGAATCTTTTGCCAGGCCTCGATCTTCTGTTGCAGCGTCTTCTCGTTCGAATGGTCGACGATGAACGCTGCCTCGGGCGTGGTGGGCTCGTAGCCGATGCCTTCCAAATGCTCTCTGATATCGGGCGAGTCGAGAAACTCGAGAATGTCCGAACGTATGGCGTTGACGCCGGCGCCGGCCGATGTGCGATATGGCTGCAAGCAGTCGTGTACGATCGATCCATCCGACCAATGTTTGCCACAGCCGGGGTCATCGTGCAGTTTTTTCGAGAGTTCGAGCATAAAGGAGCAATCATCGGGCAAGTCGCCGATATAGCGTTCGGCGGTGTAGAGCGCAGAGGGTGTGAAGTCGTCGAGGAAGCCGTCCGTGAAATCCCTCAAGCGGAGATTGCCTTCCTCAACGCCGTAGATTTTGCTCGGATAGGCGCACCAAACCTGGCCTTTGAACGAACTATCGTAGTCGTCTTCGAGCACGATGGCGAAACGAGGGCCGTGGTCGAAGGGCCGACCGTCGATCTTGATGATGTCGCCGGGGACCCAGGGAGTGTAAAAGACCTCACCATTGGCGCAGAAGTGCTTGCTATTGTTCCACGGCAAGTGATTGATGCTTTGATGCGGAGTCCGCTGATTCCGGCGGTCGCTCAAAAAGACCAAATCGCCAGCCATGGTTGCGGCGAATATCAGCGAGGCTTGAGCGCGTGGGCGGTCGTGTAAGTCTTCGGCGGTATAGAGCTTAATCTGCCAGAATGATTCGGACCAATCTTCATCGGGGTCGTCATCGACGTATTGCTTCATAAGGGCTTGAGCGGCATCCCAAGAGGCAACGGGGAAGGGGCCATCAAAGGTGTCGTGCCCGCGCTCGTCTTCACTGTAAAACACGCCGGAGACCAGCAAGATACCGCGGTCACGGTCAACGTTGTAAAGCATATCGAGTGCAGTGCCGAGTTGTTCGAGGCCGGAGTCGATCGTCTCGGCGTAATCCGATGAGACCTCTTTGCGAAGCTGCTCGAGCATGGTCCGTTTTTCGTCGAGCGTCCTGAGCGAGCCACCGATGATGTTGCAGAGGGAGCCATCTGCCATTCCCATGTGTTTGAACATATGAGCACGCAGCTCATCGTCCTTGATGCAACTGCAAACGAGCTCCCTGCCGGCATCGGTGATCACGGTATCTGCTTGGCTGTCCATAGCAACCTCCAATTCGGTCGTTGCCGTTAGCATCCATCAGAGGCTGTGCTTTGTGATCCCATTAACGGATCTGATATGAATCTCGCGTCAAACATACTTTTGGAAACGCACTGGTACATGAGTGTGCGCGTACTGAAAGGACAATCGGTAGTGGCGTTTCAAAAACTAAGCGTAACTGGTGCAACCTCCCTCTAAGAAGGGATCGGCCGTCGCATCGAACAGCTCCGGGTAGCGGTCCTTGAGCCAACCGTCTGCATCCTCGAAGCCACGCGCCTTTTTCTCCGCCAGCGCCTGTAGCTCGCATGCGCTGGCCATTGCGGCGAGCGAATCAACCGCCAGGTCGCCTTTGACATATGCCCTGACGCCGTAAAGGATTCGCTTCTCTGACTTGAGCGGCTTGCGGTAATAGTCGATGTCCAAAAGAAAGCCCTCAGGCTCCCCAATGTAGAAGGGGAAATGCAAGGCGGATGAGACTTGGCAGCCGTAGGCGTACATGTCGCTGGTGTCGCCGTCATATCGGTGCCAGCGCAATAGCTTGTCGGCCTTTTGAACGAGGCGCTCTTTGTAGACGGAGGAGGCCAGCTCTTTGTCGACTCGTTCGGATCCCCAAGTTTGCAGGTCAAACAGCACCATCGGCTTGTCGGGGCGTTGGAGGTTGCAGACGATGTCTCCGGCATGGAGGGGCGTTGGGATATCAAACCACATGTCCTCGAAATCGCTGGCGGTGCCCGCCTCGTCCCACTCGCTTTTGTTGCGGTAATCGCAAGACATTACTTCGCCGTTCGCATTGAGTAAGACCATGTCGTCGGCATAGTGGTCTTCTTCTGGGTCGATGGGACGACGGGTGATCCTGATGGCTTTGGGATCGTCACCGTCGAGCTCTTTCCAGATGGCATCGAAGCACTTTTGATAACTGCTGTACGGGCCGTAAAGATAGCCGCCCTGCCCGCGCCGGTCCCACGAGTAGTCCTCAAAGAAGTACAGGCTTTGACCGTCCGTCCTTTTAAGGTGCGCGAGCTTTCGTTTCTCCTGCTTGATGACATTGCGCAGAAAGGCATGGAAGTCCGGGATGTTGACCGTGTCATTTCTGCGGCTCATGGTGCAATTGGGCATATTGTCGATGATCTTTTGCCAGCCTTCGAGCTTTTGCTGCAGCGTTGCTTTATGCGAGCAATTGACAATGAAAGCCGCTACGGGCGTGGTGAGCTCGTAGTTGATTCGTTGAAGATGCTCCTTAATACTTTGCGAGTCTAAAAACTTGAAGATGTCCGGACGAATATCCAGCTCGCTTTGGTTGGCGGGCTTGCGATACGGCTGAAGGCAGTCATGTCCGACCGAGCCTTCGGACCATTGCTTGCCGTAGTCGGGGTTGTCGTGCAGCATCTGCGAAAGCTCGAGCATAAAAGCGCAGTCGTCCGGCAGCTCACCGGTGTAGCACTCGGTGGTGTAGAGGGCGGAGGGGATGAAGGGGTCCAGGAGACTGTCGCTGTAGGTGCCGGATGAAAGTGAACCCTCCTTAACGCCGTGATCTTTACTAGGCCCTGCGCACCAGATCTGTCCCCGGAGCGTGTGCTCGTAGTCGTTTTCGAGCACAATGGCAAAGCGAGGCCCGTGATCAAAGGGGCGACCGTCGATTTTGAGGATGTCGCCTGGGACCCACGGCGTATAGATGGGTTCGTTGCTGTTGCAGAACCGTCTGCTATCGTTTCGCCAGGCGCTTTCGACATACGATTTGCGAGTGCGGTTATTGCGCTGATCGCGGAGAAATATAAGCTCGCCATCCTTGGTTGCCGCAAACGCCAGGGAGGACTGCGCCGTTTGATGTTCGTGAAGGTCTTCTGGGGTGTATAGGTCGATCTTCCAGTACGATTCGGACCAGTCGTCTTCAGGATACTCTTCGATGTAGCGCTTCATGAGTGCCTGCGCGGCCTCCCACGATGCGGTGGGGAAGGGACCGTCGAGGGCGTCGGCGTCGCGCTCCTCCTCGTTGTAGACCATGACGTGCAGTAGGAGGATTCCGCGGTCGCGCTCGATGTTGTGGAGCATATCGAGTGCGCTGTTGAGCTGGGCGAGATGCGAATCGATATCTTCGACCAGCTCCGGCGAAACCTCCTTGCGGAGTTGCTCGAGCATGGTGCGTTTTTCATCAAGCGTCTTAAGAGAGCCGGCGATGATTGGCGCTGGCCAGTATAGGTTTTTACGCATGTGGTCGCGCAGCTCTTGGCTCTTGATGCAGCTGAGGACGAGGTCCTTGCCGGCATCGGTGATGCCATCGCATGCCTGATTGTTCATGTCGGCCTCCTTATCGATCATTACCGGCATGATGAAACGGGCGTGGCGATTGTTGGTCCCATTAACGGGACCAAGCAGCGGCTCGATGTGACAAAGGGACTGCCCCTTCGTCGCATCCAAATATTGCCTTTACGTGTTGATGCACACGGTGTGCAATAATACTCGCACTGTGCAATAGCGCACAGGCAGAGTAACAAGGAGGACGCTTGTCCCAGCTCGAGAAATGCGATCGCCGGTCCCTTCGCTCGCAGCGTGCCCTTCGCCAGGCACTTGCCAGCGAGCTTGCCGAAAGCGGCGACCTTTCGCGCATTAACGTCGCTTCGCTCACCGAGCGTGCTGGCCTCACGCGCCGTACGTTCTATTCGCACTACCGCGATATCCCCGACTTTATCAATCAAATCGAGGACGGCTTGCTGGCCGAGATCCGTGAGCGTATTGAGCTCATCACCGCAGCTCGGCTGCCCGATCTCTATCACAACATCGATGAGCTCGAGCCGGCGCCCGGTTCGGTTGAGCTACTGCGTTATCTTGCGGCCAACCGCGACTTGATCGGTGCGCTGCTGGGTCCGGGCGGCGACCAGGCCTTCATTAAAAGGATTATCGACACCGCGCGTGAGGCTGTGGTGCCGCGTGCACAGACGGGCATTTTGGGCCTGGCGCTGGGCACGTTCTTTGACTACTACGTCACCTACGTCGTGAGTGCCGAGGTTGGCATGATTCAGCGCTGGTTTGAGCGTGGGCTCACCGAATCGCCCGAGGCCATGGCGCGCATGATGACGGTGCTCGCTTTTGTGCGCCCTGGCGACCTGTATGGCCAACCCATCGATATCAACGTGCCGGAGTACGGCATGAAGCTATTGAACTTGCAGCTCGAGGACGCGGCCGACACCCCCGCAACCGTCGAGTCCAACAACTAAGAGGAGAGACAATGAGCAAACTCGTCGAGGGCATCAAGGACCGTATGGTCGCCGCCGCACGCGAGGCTGCGCCCACCGTGGTGGATGCCGCGCAGAAGGCCGCGACCGCGGCTGCCGAGAAAGTTGCCGAGGCAGTTGCCGATGCCAAGAACGCGGTAGGGGAGACATCCGTCGCTAGCGAGCCAGCCACCGCCGCCGAGCCCGTAGCCACCGCCCACGCCCCCGAAGGCGCAATCTTCAACCCCGACAACGCCCACGGCAACCTGCACCTGGGCATCGACGTTGGCTCCACCACCGTCAAGCTCGCCGTGCTCAACGATGACAACCAGCTCGTCTACGCCAAGTACCAGCGCCACCACACCGACGTCCGCGCTTGCGCCCGCGATCTGTTCGAGGGCGCCGCGACTGTGCTGCCGACGGCCCAGATGACCTGCGCCATTACCGGCTCGGGCGGTCTGCTGCTGTCCCAGTGGCTCGACCTGGAGTTTGTCCAAGAGGTCATCGCCAGCAAACGCGCCGTCGAGACCCTCATCCCGGCCACCGATGTCGCCATCGAGCTGGGCGGCGAGGACGCCAAGATCATCTACTTCGATAACGGCATCGAGCAGCGCATGAACGGCACCTGTGCCGGCGGTACGGGCGCGTTCATCGACCAGATGGCAACCCTGCTGCACACCGACGCCAGCGGCCTTAACGAACTCGCGGCCAACGCCACCACCATCTATCCCATCGCCAGCCGCTGCGGCGTCTTTGCCAAGACCGACGTCCAGCCGCTGCTCAACGAGGGCGCCCGCCCCGAGGACGTGGCCGCCTCCATCTTCCAGGCTGTCGTGACCCAGACCATCTCGGGCCTGGCGTGCGGCCGTCCCATCCGCGGTAACGTCGCCTTCCTGGGCGGCCCGCTGCAGTATCTCTCCGAGCTGCGCCATCGCTTCTACCTCACGCTCAACCTGGACGAGGAGCACCGCATCGTGCCCCAAAATGCTCACCTGTTTGTGGCGAGCGGTGCCGCCATGGCGCACGAGTCCAATAAGCTCAGCACGTTCCCGCAGCTCATCGAGGCCATCGATGCCCTGGGTGACACACAGGGCGCCGAGGTCGAGCGTCTGGATCCGCTCTTTGCCACCGACGAGGACTTTGCCGAGTTCAAGACCCGCCACGACACCGAGGTCGTTCCCAAGGGCAAGCTCGAAGGCTACACCGGTCGCGTGTTCATCGGTATCGACGCCGGTTCCACCACCATGAAGGCCGCGCTTGTGGGTGAGGACGGCCAGTTGCTGCATACCTGGTACGGCAACAACAACGGTGACATCCTGGGTACGGCCAAGGTCATCATGGCCGATTTCTATAACCACATCCCCGCCGGCTGCACCATCGGCCACGTGACCACCACGGGTTACGGCGAGGCGCTGCTCATCGAGGCCCTCAAGGCCGATTCCGGCGAGATCGAGACCGTGGCTCACCTGCGCGGCGCGCAGGAGATGCTGCCGGGCGTGGAGTTCATCCTGGACATCGGCGGCCAGGACATGAAGTGCCTGCGCGTCAAGGACGGCGTTATCGAGCACATCATGCTCAACGAGGCCTGCTCGTCGGGTTGCGGTAGCTTTATCGAGAGCTTCGCCGTCTCTATGAACATGGACGTGCGCGCGTTCGCCGACGCCGCCATCCATGCCAAGGCTCCGGTGGACCTGGGCAGTCGCTGCACGGTCTTTATGAATTCGCGTGTTAAGCAGGCGCAAAAGGAAGGTGCCACGGTGGGCGACATCGCGGCCGGTCTGTCCTATTCCGTCATTAAGAATGCCCTGTTCAAGGTCATTAAGCTGCGCGATCCCAAGGAGATCGGAAGCCAGGTGATCGTCCAGGGCGGCACCTTTATGTCCGATGCCACGCTGCGCGCGTTTGAGCAGCTCACCGGCGTTCACGCCGTGCGTCCCGACATCGCCGGCTGCATGGGCGCCTATGGTGCGGCCTTGCTCGCCCGCGATCGCGCTGGCGCCGACGGCACCTCGACCATCCTTTCGGCCGAGGACATCGCGCACCTCACTGTGACGCAAAAGCACGTCCGCTGCGGTCGCTGCTCCAACAACTGCCAGCTCACCGTCAACGACTTTGGCGGCGGCAGGCGCTTCATTACCGGCAACCGCTGCGAGAAGGGCGCCGGCCACAAAAAGCAAAAGACCGAGGCCCCCAACCTCTTCAAAAAGAAAAACGAGTTGCTCTTTAATCGCGAGGTACTGAGCCCCGACGAGGCCCCGCGCGGCACCGTGGGTATCCCGCGCGCACTCAACATGTACGAGAACTACCCCTTCTGGCACGCGTTCTTTACGCGCTTGGGCTTTAGCGTGCAGCTGTCCGACCAGTCGAGCAAGAAGACCTACCAGGCGGGCATCGAGTCCATGCCGTCCGAGAGCGTGTGCTATCCGGCCAAGATGAGCCACGGCCACGTGATGAACCTTATCGACCGCGATGTCGACTTTATCTGGATGCCGTGCGTGCGCTGGGAGCGCAAGGAGGATCCGACGGCTGGCAATTGCTATAACTGCCCCATCGTCATGAGCTACCCCACGGCGCTGGCGCTCAATATCGACGAGATCCGTGAGCAGAACATCGAGTTCCTGTACCCGTTTGTGCCCTATCACGACAAGACCGAGCTCAAGCGCCGCTTGTACCAGGTGCTTGCCGTCGACCGCGTGGCCGATGCTGAGGCCGGTCGCGGTCGCGTGCGCGGTCCCAAGATCACGCGCTCCGAGGTCGATGCCGCCGTCAACGCTGCCTTTGAGGCCGATGCGCGTTTCCACGAGGACATCCAGACCATGGGCGAGGAGACCCTTAAGTGGGTCGAGGACCACGGCGGTCACGGCATCGTGCTCGCCGGCCGCCCCTACCACAACGACCCCGAGATCAACCACGCCCTGCCCGAGCTTATCTCGAGCTTTGGCTTTGCGGTCTTTACCGAGGATTCGCTTGCGCACCTGGTGAAGCCCGAGCGCCCCATCCGCGTCGTCGACCAGTGGATGTACCACAGCCGCCTGTACGCTGTCGCCCGTTTTGTTACGATGCGCAACGACCTGGACCTGATCCAGCTCAACTCTTTCGGCTGCGGCCTGGACGCTCTGACTACCGATCAGGTGCAGGAGATTCTGGAGGCCAGCGGCAAGATCTACACCGTGCTCAAGATCGACGAGGTGTCCAACCTGGGCGCCGCGCGCATCCGCATCCGCTCGCTCATGGCCGCGCTTAAGGACCAGGAGGCTGAGCGCTTGGCCGAGGCCGCGGCCGCGGGCGAGACCTACGAGCAGGGCGATGCCGCGCCGGTGGCTCCCTCCACGGATGCCCCCGCATTCGCGAGCCGCAAGTACACGTTCGAGGCTCAGCGCGAGAGCGCATCGACCGCGTGGCCCAAGGTGCCCTTTACCGAGCAGATGCGCGAGGAGGGCTACACCATCCTGTGCCCGCAGATGGCGCCGATCCACTTTGACCTGGTCAAAGAGGTGTTCCGCGGTGCCGGCTACAACTTGGAGCTGCTGCCCTCGACCGATCACGACGCCGTCGAGGCCGGCCTGCGCTATGTGAACAATGACATTTGCTATCCGTCCATTTTGGTGACCGGCCAGATTATGGAGGCCATCGAGAGCGGCCGGTACGACCTGTCCAAGACGGCCGTGGTTATCAGCCAGACCGGCGGCGGCTGCCGTGCCACCAACTACATCGCACTCATCCGCAAGGCCCTGCGCGAGAGCGGCCACCCCGAGATTCCGGTGATCTCGCTTTCGGCGGTGGCGCTCGGTGAGGACAACCCCGGCTTTAAGATTACGCCGGCGCTGCTTAAGCAGGCAGTCTACGCGGTGCTCTTTGGCGACGTGATGATGCAGATGCTTTATCGCTGTCGTCCATACGAGGCTACGCCCGGTGCCGCCAACGCACTCTACGAGGAGTACATGGCGCGCGCCCGCAAGCTGGCGCCCAAGTTCAACCGCCACAACTACACCAAGCTGTGCCGCGAGGCCATCCGCGCGTTCGACACCATGCCGCTCGTGGGCGAGGGCACCAAGCCGCGCGTGGGCGTGGTCGGCGAGATCTTGGTCAAGTTCCACCCCACAGCCAACAACCACGTGGTCGACGTTATCGAGCGCGAGGGCTGCGAGGCCGTGGTGCCGGGCCTGCTCGACTTCTTCCTGTACTCCATGAGCAACGCCGAGCTGCAGAAGGATGAGCTCGGAAGCTCTGCAACCACGCGCGCTGGTATGCAGGCGCTCATCAAGCTCGTGGACTGGATGCGTACGCCGGTGGAGGAGCTGCTCCAAAAGTCCCGCCGCTTTGAGGCGCCCGAGCGCATCGGCACCATGGCGGACAAGGCCCGTACGGTGCTTTCGGTTTGCAACAACATGGGCGAAGGCTGGCTGCTCACGGCCGAGATGCTCGACCTGATTGACCATGGCGCGCCCAACATCATCTGCACGCAGCCCTTTGCGTGCCTGCCTAACCACGTGGTGGGCAAGGCCGTGATCAAGGAGCTGCGCCGTCAGCACCCCGAGAGCAACATTGTCGCGGTGGACTACGACCCCGGCGCGTCCGAGGTCAACCAGCTCAACCGCATTAAGCTCATGATCAGCGTGGCCAAGGAAAACATGCGCGCCGGTAAGGGCTTTAAGCTCGAGAAGGTGGCGCCGCTCGCGATGGACGAGGTCACCGGCCAGATGCGTGACCATGATGGCTGCGTGAGCTGTGGCTCGGCCAGCGAGGAGACCGTTGCATCGGTCGCCAAGCGTCTGGGACGCGGCATTAAGAAGTAGTTGGCCTGCTATGTGCTAGATATGAGACAAACGGGTGGTAGTCGTGCCGGCTACCACCCGTTTTTGCTGGACATATGCTGCGTAAACGCCCCAACTATCACCTCTTCCGAAAGCTACGTGTCAGTGGCACCAAAAATCGCCCTTGGAACCCTGAGATAATGAACATATGTAGCCGTTCGCCGCAAATTACCGTCCGTTTATGGAACCAACCTCTAGCGCGCGTCATCCTTACGGTTGAATAAATACACATCCATGGAATTACGTAAGAGAGGACTGTTCCTATGAGCTACAAGACCGTTTGTGTTGCCGGTGGCGGCGTGTTGGGAAGCCAGATTGCCTTTCAGGCTGCCTACTGCGGCTTCGATGTGACGATCTGGCTGCGCAGCGAGGGCAGCATCGGCCGCACTCAGCCCAAGATCGATCATGTGCGCGAGGAGTACATCGCGGCTATCGAGGGCATGGCGGACGGCACGGGCGAGTGGTGTGCCGGTATCGCCGATAGCGACCAGCCCTTCGACAAGGAGGCGGCGCTCGCCGCCGTCGAGCGTGCCTACTCCACACTCAAGCTAGAGCTCGATCTTGCCAAGGCAGTGGCCGACGCCGATCTGGTTATCGAGTCGATGGCCGAGGACACCCAGGCAAAGATCGACTTCTACAAGAAGCTCGCCCCGGTTCTCCCGCAAAAGACCGTTGTCGTGACGAACTCCTCCACGCTGCTGCCGAGCACCTTTGCCAAGTACACCGGCCGCCCCGAGAAGTACCTGTCGCTGCACTTTGCCAACTCCATCTGGAAGAACAACATGACCGAGGTCATGGCTCAGGACCAGACCGACAAGCGCTATTTCGATGAGCTCGTCGACTTTGCCAGCGATATCCGTATGCTTGCCCTGCCCGTCAACAAGGAAAAGAACGGCTATCTGCTCAATTCCATGCTGGTGCCGTGGCTGCTTTCGGGCCTTGATCTGTACGTCTCGGGCGTCAGCGACCCCAAGAGCATCGACCTCGCATGGACGCGCGGCACTGGCGCGCCCAAGGGCCCGTTCCGCGTGTTCGACACCGTGGGCATCCAGACGGCCTATAACATCGTCATGCAGTATCAGAAGGTGCCGGGCTTGGTGAGCCCGCTGCTCAAAAAGATGATGATGCCCTACAACTTTAAGGCCATGGCATCCGTCCTCAAGCAGATGCTCGACGAAGGCAAGTTGGGCGAAAGCTCGGGCGAGGGCTTCTTCAAGTACTAAAAAGATTCCTCGGCAACATTGAGAAACGTATCATTTGCAGTGTCAGTGCGCCGCAGCGCCGCTCGGCAACGGGACAATCCGCTTTATGCGCCAACGCGAACTTGTCGACTTTGCCGTGGACTGGATCGAGCACCATCGCGGCCGCCCCGATTGATCACTTGGGAGCGGAAGGGTTGCGGATTCCCTTCGCGCTCCGCGTTTCCATATCGCTACAAGCTTAAACTTGCATTAAGGGGCGTTTGTTAAACTGCGAGTCATAATTAGACAGGGCTGGGCAAACGCCGTGGTATATGAGGGAACAACAATGGTATTCAAAGACGGTAACGATATGGAATTGAGTGACAAGGACAGCAGACTGTTTTCGCGTCGAGCGGCTCTTGCGGGCGCGGTGGGTACGCTGGCGCTTGCCGGGACAGGGCTCATGGGCTGCTCGGTCGGCGGGGCCGGCACGGGCGCCGCATCTACTGCGAGCAACGAGCTCACTGACGAGCAAAAGAAACTCCACAAGCAGATTGTCGCGACCTACGACGTCGAGAAGCAGGCGGCCATCAAGGAGCGGCTCGATGCCGAGTACGCTAACGGCGGCTACAACGAGACCACTCCGTTTATCGCGCAGGATCCCTTTGGCACCGATACCCTGAGCTGCTACGTTCGCTTTGCGACAACGGATTCCGTAACCGTCTCCTACAAGGTCGCCGGTCGCAAAAAGACTGGTGACACGCCCAAGGTCGCCGCGTTTTCCCATACGCCCCACGGCGGCGACGCGCCGGCCACGGAACACGAGTTCAAGGTCATCGGCCTCATTCCCAACCACAAAAACACGGTAACCATCACTTGCACGGCACAAGATGGTATCAGCCGCACCTCGACGTTCACGGTCAAGACGCCGGCTCTCAAAGGCGAGGAAGAAGAGCAGCTCGCCGTCACGTCGGGGGAGTCCAATACGCCGCTTGCCGATGGTCTCTTTGCCATCTTGGGCAACGACTCGTCCAAGCTCGACTTTATGTACCTCTACGACAACGACGGCCAGATTCGCGGCGAGGTGCCGATTGTCGGCTACCGCAGCCACCGCCTGCTGTTCCCGGGCGACGGTAGCATGATCATGAGCGTCTCGACTACCAAGATGGCCCAGATCAACGCCATCGGCCAGGTGGTAAACGTCTGGAGCACGGGCGACTACGAGCTGCACCACGACTACGCTTTCGATGACGATGGCAACCTGCTGGTGCTGGCGAGTCACGCCGGCTCCGAAGCCGATTTGGACGTCGATCGCGCGGCTGCCAAAAAAGATAAGGACGATCGCGTTAATGTAGAGGACCTCATCATTAAGGTCGACATAACAACAGGTGACGTCTCTCTCGTCGTGGACCTGGGCGATATATTCCCCGACCTCAAGGCAAGCGCCAAGGTTGCCTCGGACGGCGACCTGGATTGGATTCACATCAACACGATCCAGTGGCTCGGCGGCGGCACTGTTTTGCTCAGCTCGCGCGAGACCTCAACGGTCATCAAGCTCACGGATATCTACGGTACGCCTACGGTCGATTGGCTTATGGGCTCGCCAGAGTTTTGGGCCGGCTCGGGCTTTGAGGACAAGTTGCTGCAGGCTCAAGGCGATTTTTCGCTCAACGCAGGCCAGCATAGTGTGACCTATCTGCCAAACGACGAGACGACCGCGACTGGTCGCTACCAGGTGCTGCTATACGACAACAACTTTGGTGTTGCCGAGAGCTATCCCAAGTTTGACTGGGGCCAGCTGGGCGCTGCGGTAGTGACCGACTACAGCAAGGGAACGCATTCGTTTGGGCGCATTTTTACGGTGGACGAGACCACGCGCACCTACGAGCTTGTGGACCAGATCGCAGTGCCGTTCTCAGGTTACGTAAGTAGTGCGCAGCGCGTCGGCGATTCGAATAGCATGCTCGTGGCATCGGGCATAGCCAAGACCTTTGCCGAGTACGATCGCTATGGACTGCCCATTGCCACGTACGAGATGGAAGCCGAGAAGTACATCTACCGCGTGTACAAGTACGAGCTGTAGCGCTGCGCTTGGCTGTGCCTGTGCCCCGCGGCTGCGCGCGCTCGTACCGGGCCTACCTCACGTTCCGCATCACTTCACGTTAAACTCCACGCGATCGAGTTCGGGTACGTTGAGGTCGATGAGCTTGCGGGCAACACGGCGGTCGTGCGCCCCGACCGGCTCGCTTGTCGTTACGCGAGCGACAGTCTGGCGCTCGACAACGCCCTCCTTGTCGCCCTCGGTAGCCGAGGTCTCGACGGCGACGGTGTAATCCTTAAAGCCCGGCAGCACCGCCGCAAGTTCGCGCGTGGTTTCAGTGACGCCGTAGCCGTCTTGCACGCCGGCCTGCGCCGAGCCAATAGACCCCGCCGTCATAATAATGCAGGGGATGGCAAAGATCACCGTGCCCACGATGATGCGGCGGCGCACCTTGCGCGATAGCTCGTTGACCTCGGCGTTTTCTTCAGCAGTCACAATACCGTCGCCGTTCAGGTCGCGCTTGAGCGGCACGCGCAAAAGAAGCAGCACGGCTTCGGCAGCCAGTGCGATAAAGACCACGTTGATGCCAAACTCATAAAGCGCCGAGAGAAACAGTGACCCGCTTGCAATGGCGATGCCATAGCCCGCCGCGCACAGGGGCGGCATGAGCGCGGTCGCCACGGCCACGCCGGCGATAAGCGTGGCAGGTTCCTGGTCACGCGAGTTGCCCAGCCCGCCCGCAAAGCCGCCCGCGAGCGCGACAGCAAGGTCCCACACAGTGGGCGTCGAGTTGTCGATGATGGCGGCCGTGGTGGTGCCAAGGGGCGAGAGCTTAAAATACAGCGTGGACGTGATCAGACAAAAGGCCATCTGTAGCGCGAGGCCGGCGACGGCCTCGACGGCAATCTCGCGGTCGAGCGTGGCGATGCCATATGCCATGGCAAGGACCGACCCCATGAGTGGGCAG
>OLPQ01000716.1_pt1 | contig 27214 bp, 24 predicted proteins | sample 1672451 | NCBI WGS metagenome assembly OLPQ01 (sample SAMEA3136687, study PRJEB25190) | human gut metagenome | biome: human gut; feature: human-associated habitat; material: faeces | place: Austria | collected 2013
GTGGTATTTCTGATCCGAAGGATGATCCGCAGGATCAAAGTCAGAAAAGGAAAGAGAAATTCAAAATAAATATACGGCTGAGATCGTTAAGGTCCGTAAGTCGACGAAATCCCACGTGTCCTCTTCTCTGAAAAATCTGGAGAGCAGAGGTCTGATCGAAAGGATCCAGAGTGCGGACAATGAGAAGCATATCGAGATCGTTTTATTAAATAAGGCAGATCGGATCATTGAAGATGGAATAAAAGCACAGAAGGAGTTTGCAAAAATCGCTTTGGACGGCCTGACAGTGGAAGCAATGATCTGGATCTCTGCGATCATCATTTCCTTTGGATGCTATCTTCCGGTAACCTTATTCAGCAAAACAAAGCCCAAGGTCGGATTACTGATGATCCCAAAGACCTGTGCATATATGTGGATCATTGCAATGGGACTTCAGCTTCTGTTTTAGGACAGCAAGCATTAAGTAACCGCCTGACTATGGATCAGACATTGGATGTCTGCAGCGTATTTTGGTACGTCTGCGGACATCTTTTTTTGAGATGAATTGCAATTTTTTTTGTAAAATTGTAGAATGAAAGAGCTTATGAAAAAGAGTCATGAAAGAGAGAATCAGGAAATGAATGATAAAATCGCAGTCTGTCTTGGAAAGGGCGGACAGAGAGATATGGCGGAAGCCTTTTGCAGGAGGACCGGAGCGCAGCTTCAGGATAAGCCGGGAGATTTTCTGACGGTGCGGTTTGATTCCAGGGGCGTTTCGCTGTCCGGTTTCGGGCTGACCTATCAGGGGGATTTTGTGGAGACGATGCTTCACAGAGTTACCAGAGGCAGACTTCAGCATGAGATGCTGGTGAAGGCGGTAAAGTCAGATAAGGAGGGAAGGAAGGCCATCGATGCTACGGCAGGAATGGGTGAGGATGCCTTTCTTCTGGCAGCCCAGGGCTATGAGGTGACGCTGTACGAGCAGAATCCGGTGATCGCAGCCCTTCTTAAAGATGCCATTCGCCGTGCCAAGAAAAATATGGATCTGAAAGATATTGCCGGTCGTATGAAGGTAATCGAGGGAAACAGTGTAGAAGGTATGTCAAAGCTTCTTGATCCTGTAGACGTGATCTATCTGGATCCCATGTTTCCGGCAAGACAGAAATCCAGCCTGATCAACAAGAAACTTCAATTGATCCAGAAGCTGGAACCACCGTGTTCCGGGGAAAAGGATCTTTTTGATGCAGCTATCAGAGCAAATCCGGATAAGATCATCGTCAAGCGTCCGCTGAAAAGTGAATGTCTTGCCGGCCGGGAGCCGTCTTATACATTGAAGGGGAAGGCAATACGATATGACTGCTATGTATTATAAAGTCAGACACTATCAATACAAAAATCGAATCGGAAATCTTAAGTCTGAAGCTGTAGGCGTGGTAAGCGGGGAAAAACATTTCCCCATATTTCCTGGAAATATGATTTTTAAGCCACTGACGAAATCCAAACCATTTTCCACGCCACTGTATGCTTATGCAGAGGTGTTCTGGTCAACGATCATTAATGAATATTTTATGCCTGCGCCCAGGTATGAACTGGCCATCTGTGAAGGGTATGAGGCAGTAAATGAAAAATATCTTGACTACGGAACGGCAGTACCCATGGCCTATAAAGAAGGGGAATCCCTTTTGAATCTCCTGGAGTTTTTCAGGAAATATCCGGATGAAAAGGTAGATATAGATAATTATGTAAACTATTGCCAGATGTTTTATGATTATAGAGACATTTTTGAAGCTGATTTTTTGCAGGAGCATCAGGAAATGGCGGAACAGCTTGCCATGCAGGTACTGATCTCTGTCCTGAAGGGAGACCAGAATTATCATTATGAAAATGTAGCATTTCTCTGTGATAAAGATGGCGGGATCATAAGTCTTGCACCTATGATCGATCATGAATTTTCTACGTATTTTATGTTTCCGGACGATGTTTCCCGTCATGTATACTGGCTGATGGAATTAAGCAAATCCATCCGCGGATGGGAAGTCCGGCCTGGGGAATATGATAATTTCAAAGATCCGGAAGAACGGAAACTAATGGAAAAAAGTGCCACCTGTATTCATAAAAATCTCCTCTATATAAAAGAACATTATCCGCAGACAACGGAAGAATTTCTGGATAAAGCAGAAAAACTGAAAACAGCATTGACGGAAGCTTCAGAGGATTTTCTGATCCGGGGAAATACGGAATATCCGGACTGTGCGGATTCCAGTGCCTGGCTGATCGGAAAAGCCCGATACAAGGATAAAGATGAAGAGAAAGCCAGCGCTTATGAGGCGGAATTATACGGAAAGGGGAAAAAGCTTGATTTCCGGGACGTAAGTATCAGTGCAATAAATGAAATAAAAGCTGTGATCAGTCAGATGGAAGAAGTTTTGAGAAAGAGAGAATAAACAAATGGAACAAACAAAAACAATATTAAAAAAAACCTGGGTGGTGGCAGCGCTTGCCTGCGTCTGCTGTCTTCTCTGGGGGAGTGCGATCCCGCTGATCAAGACAGGATACCGTCTGATGCAGATGGATTCTGCAGATACGGCAAGTCAGATCGTTTTTGCAGGTGTGCGTTTTGCACTGGCAGGAATCCTTGTACTGATCTTTGCATCTTTGCGTGAACGCAAGGTTCTGCTTCCGGATCGAACTGTTCTGAAATATGCGGTGCCGGTATGTATGGCTCAGACGGTATGTCAGTATTTCTTCTTTTATATAGGTGTGGCACATACCTCCGGTGTAAAAGGCGCTATTATCACAGGTCTTGGGAATTTTATTGCGATCCTGCTGTCCTGCCTTGTTTTTCACAAGGAAAAAATGACCGGGCGAAAGATGCTCGGCTGTATCCTCGGTTTTGCTGGCGTGGTCGTGATCAATCTCATGGGAAATTCTCTGGATGCAGGTTTTAGGCTTACAGGAGAAGGATTTATTCTGATCGCGCAGTTTTCTTACGGAATGTCCACGGTGCTGATCAATATTTTTTCCAGAAAGGTATCTCCGGTGGTACTCAGCGGAACGCAGTTTACCATGGGCGGGATCATTCTGTTCCTGATCGGAAAAGGGATGGGAGGACATTTCGGAGTGGTAAATGCCGCCGGTATTGGAATCATCTTTTATCTGGCAATGGTGTCTGCAGTGGCCTATACACTGTGGTCAGTGCTGCTTGCCTGGAATGATGTATCCAGGGTAGCGATCTTTGGTTTTGTAAATCCTTTGTTCAGTGTGATCCTGTCTGCACTGGTTCTGGGAGAGGTACGTCAGGCATTTAATATGGGAAGTCTCATCGCACTGTTTCTTGTCTGTGTGGGAATTTATGTGGTAAATCAAAAAAAATCTTCATAAGTGGTATTGCAGTTATTGTTCCCAGGCAATATTTTTTGAAACGTGTTGCTGAGAACGGAGTGAACAGTAACGGTCGCAGAATGAACAGTAACGATGCCGGAGTTTTGAAATTGATTTCAATACGGCATTGTGTTAAAATAGCTCCATAAAAAGTGTGAACATAAAAATCCATGCCGGAATAACTGCAGGATCCGGAAGCAGATCCTGCACCGGACAGTAAGGAGGAAAAATATGGAATTTCAGAAACTGATCGAAGAGAGAAGGACCATCCGTAAATACAGCCCGGAGAGCAGGATCACAAAAGAAGATCTTCTTGCAGTGATCCGGGCCGCTCAGGAAGCACCCAGCTGGAAAAACTCCCAGACCGGAAGATATTATTGTGTAATGTCCGAAGAGATGGTGGAGAAGGTCAGCAGAGAATGTCTGCCGGAAATGAACCAGGCAAAAGCAGAGAATGCCTCCCTGATCGTTACAACCTTTGTACATAACCATGCCGGATTTCAGAAAGACGGAACACCAGATAATGAACTCGGAAACGGCTGGGGCTGCTATGATCTGGGACTTCAGAACGAGAATCTGATCCTGAAGGCAAAGGAGCTTGGATATGGAACCCTGATCATGGGACTTCGTGCCGGAGACAAGCTCCGTGAGATCCTTTCCATTCCGGAAACAGAAACGGTAGTGGCAGTGATCGCCATCGGAAAAGCAGCCGAAGAACCTGCAAGACCGAAACGTAAAGATGTGGAAGATATTGTGAGATTTTATTAAATAATAGAAGAAATGCCCGGTACATATCAAAATGTTCGGGCATTTTTTAATGGAAATTAAAGAGCAAAATGGTCTGAAAAGGATTGCCTGGAGGAGTGAATTCTGTTATCCTGTAAGAAAACAGCTGTGACAACATGGAAGGGTTTTGAAAAGCAGAGTTTGGGAGAAGCAAAAAAGCAATACAGTAAAAGCAAGGGAGGTTTTTAACCAATATGCAGATCATACATGAAAATGAATACGAAGAAATCATGAAAAATATCGTAACGCCATATCTTCTGTCTCACAGAAGGGAACTTTATGTACCGGGTGCGGATTATCCGTTTCGTAACGAAAGCAAACGGATCACAGGTAAGATCCATATGCTGCAGTATCTGTCTGATATTGATATGCCTAAAGGTGTGGTAGTCATCAGCCACGGATTCACAGAATCAGCAGTAAAATATGATGAAGTGGCCTATTATTTTCTTAAGGAAGGCTATCATGTATATATTCCGGAGCATTGCGGCCATGGCCGCAGCTATCGTCTTACCGCAGACCCGTCTCTGGTCCACATCGATACATGGAGAAGATATATCCGTGATTTTCTGAAAGCATGCCGCTACATAAAGAAAGCACATCCGGATCTGTCACTTAACTTGTATGCACATTCCATGGGTGGTGCCATCGGTGGTATTGCTGCAGCCTGGGAGCCGGACTGGTTTCACAAGGTGATCCTTTCTTCTCCGATGATCCGTCCTCTTACAGATAATGTTCCGTGGCCGGCAGCCACCGGCATAGCTCTGGAGAAATGCATTTTCGGAAAAGATGAGGAATATGTAGCTGGCCGAAAGCCTTACGATGGCAGCGGTTCTTTTGAGACAAGCTCCGCAACATCAAAACCAAGATACGAGCGATACAAAAATCTCCGTGCAGAACATGAGGAGCTCCAGACCTGGTCTCCATCCTACGGCTGGCTCTGGGCTTCTGCGGAAATGAGCTGGTATCTGCGTCTCTACGGATGGAAAAAATATACGGCACCAATGCTGCTCATCCAGGCCCAGACGGAAGATCTGGTGTCTGTCCGTGCCCTGAAAAATTTTGCCGGAAAGATCAATCGCCAGGGAAAAACAAGCTGTGATTATATCCATATGATCGGAACAAAGCATGAGATCTATGGAAGCAGAGGTAAGATCCTGGAGAAATACTGGGGATATATATTTACATTCCTGGACGATACGGAAAATGATATTGATCACAGATAAGTATTTTTACTACAGGTATATCACATATTTAACAACAGGATTGGCAGCTTTTATTCACTTTCTTTCTTTATCATAGTAAAATTATAAAGCTTTTCTCTTATACATTCGACAAAAAATGTGATATAATCTAACGAATCGTCTTTTTGTACAGACAAACGTACAATCCAAAAAGACAAAATTAAATAAGGGAAGGATTATAGAATGTTATCTGTTATTGAATCAGTGAATGCTGCCGTAAACAATTTTATCTGGGGCGTTCCTGCGATGATCTGTATTATTGGTGTAGGTCTTTATTTAAGTATCCGCACGAATTTTCTCCAGATTCGGAAATTTCCCTATGCCATCAGGGTCACTATCGGACGTATGCTTCGGAAAAGAGAAGCTTCCGATGGAAGTCTGACACCGTTTCAGGCTGTTTGTACGGCGTTAGCTGCTACCGTGGGAACGGGAAATATTGCAGGTGTGGCAGGTGCTATTGCCATCGGAGGACCGGGAGCCGTATTCTGGATGTGGATTTCCGCACTTCTTGGAATGTGTACAAAGTTTTCAGAAGTAACACTTGCGGTACATTTCCGCGAAACCAATGCCAACGGAGATCTGGTTGGAGGACCAATGTATTACATTAAGAATGGTCTAAAAAAACACTGGCACTGGCTGGCATATCTGTTTTCCGCTTTTGGTGTGCTTACTGTTTTCGGAACCGGAAATGCAACCCAGGTTAATACCATTACAACAGCTATTGATTCTGCACTGATCAATTACAATGTGATCGCTGCAGACAATACTTCTACGGTAAACCTTGTTATGGGGATCATCCTTGCGATTCTTGTGGCAATGATCCTGCTTGGCGGAATCAAAAGGATCGGCCAGGTTACAGAAAAGCTGGTACCGTTTATGGCATTGTTTTATATTATTCTTGCCGTCGGTGTAGTTATCATCAACTGGAAAAATGTTCCGGGGGTTTTCAGCGCTATCATCAGAGGGGCATTTAATCCGGCATCTGTGACAGGCGGCGTAGTAGGAAGCTTTTTCATGAGTATGAAAAAAGGTGTTTCCAGAGGTATTTTTTCCAATGAGGCAGGTCTTGGTACCGGTTCCATCGCACATGCCTGTGCAGACACCAGAAAACCTGTAAAACAGGGATTTTTCGGGATCTTTGAGGTATTCACGGACACGATCGTGATCTGTACGCTGACAGCGCTTGTCATCCTCTGCAGCGGGGTGCCGGTTGGTTATGGCGCAGCAGCAGGAGCGGAGCTTACCATCAGCGGTTTTACCAGTACATACGGAAACTGGGTTTCCATCTTTACAGCAGTTGCCATGTGCTGCTTCGCATTTTCCACTATCATTGGATGGGGACTTTACGGAGCCAGATGTGCGGAGTTCCTTTTTAAGGAAAAAGCTATCAGACCTTTTATGGTACTGTACTCTCTGGTAGCAATCATCGGCGCAACTGTTGACCTTGGACTTCTCTGGAGTATCGCAGAGACCTTCAACGGTCTGATGGCGATCCCTAACCTTATCGCAGTATTCCTGCTTTCCGGTGTGGTTGTAAAGCTTGTGAAGGAGTACTTCGCCGGAGAAGGAAAGAACGCCTGAAGGAGTTTTTGAAAAAAAAACTTGACTATCAAAACAAACAGAGTTAGAATTGGTTTAACTCATTAAAGAGTTAACACATAACAGAAGTAAATTCCATGAAGGGAATCAGTAAAGACAGAGGAACCGTCTTCAGAGAGCTGTGACTGGTGTGATGCAGCGTCGGAACTGCCTTGAATATCATCCCTGAGAAGGAAAGCCGAAAGTTTCAGACAAGTAAGTAGGTTTTCACGGGTGCTTCCCGTTACAGAAGTCGCGTATGCCGGTACGTTGCAGAATCGTGCTTGTTTCAATGGAGAAACAGGGTGGTTGCGGAATTTTATATCCGTCCCTGAAAGGGGACGGATTTTTTTTATCCAAAACATTTTAAACCACGCGGTAAGGATCTGAAACCGGAAAAATATACAAAAGGGGAAAGAGTATGAAAGTGTACAAAAAACTCATGAATGCACTTGCAGCAGTAGAAAAAATCGTACTGGTCATTTCCACACTGCTGATCCTTGTGCTGACTGTGGGAAATGTTTTTTCCCGTAAAGTCATCCACCGCTCATGGTCTTTTACAGAAGAACTTGTTGTAGCGGTGTTCGTTCTCATCACACTTCTGGCAGCAGCACTTGCCTGCCGCGAAAAAGGAGGACTGGTAAGTCTGACATTGTTTACAGACCGTCTTCCGAAAAAACTGGAAAAACCATCTGTGATCCTGATCACGGTTCTTAGCATTGTTTTTTCCGCGATCCTGTTTAAATACGGAATGGACAAAGTTCTTACACAGCTGGCAAACGGCAAGAGAACTTTCGTACTGAACTGGCCGGAGTGGATCTTCTGGTCCTTCGTACCGATCGGAGCAGGCTGTATGATCCTTCATTTTATTGAGTACTGCCTGGACTTCTGCCTGAAAAAAGATGATGAAAAGGAGGACAAATAAATGATCAGTGCAATCTTATTTATCTCCTTCTTTATTTTCCTGATCCTGGGACTTCCCATTGCGATCTGCCTGGGTCTGTCATCTGTATGTGCCATCCTTTATTCCGGCACATCACTGACCATCGTAGCTACAAACATGTACTCAGGAATCAGTAAATTCCTGCTTCTTGCCATCCCGTTCTTCGTTCTGTCCGGAAACATCATGGCAAAAGCCGGTATTTCCAAACGATTGATCAACTTCGTAGACACCTGCGTAGGACACAAAAAAGGTGGTATCGCCATCGTATGTGTTATCGTAGCATGTTTCTTCGGAGCGATCTCCGGTTCCGGTCCTGCAACGGTTGCAGCACTTGGAGCAGTACTGATCCCGGCTATGGTTGAGCAGGGCGGTTTCTCCGCACCGTTCTCCACAGCGTTGATGGCAACGTCCAGTTCCATTGCCATTGTCATACCGCCAAGTATCGCATTCGTTGTATACGCTTCCATCACAGGTGTATCTATTGCAGATATGTTTATGGCTGGTATCGTTCCGGGACTTCTGATGGGTGTTGCTCTTGTGATCATCGTTATGATCGAGGCAAAGAAACATAACATTCAGCCATCCCGTGAAAAAGCTTCCGCAAAAGAGCGCTGGGATACATTTAAAGATGCATTCTGGGGATTCCTGATGCCGGTTATCATCCTCGGAGGAATTTACGGCGGTATCTTTACACCAACTGAGGCTGCAGCCGTATCTGTTGTTTACGGTCTGTTTGTTGGTATGGTGATCTACCGTGAGGTTAAGCTCAAAGATCTGTTTGACATTCTTGTGGATTCTGCAAAAACAACTGGCGGAATCATGCTGATCGTAGCGAGTGCTTCCCTGTTCTCTTTTGTATGTACCAAGTTTGGTATTGCAAATGCGGCATCTGAGCTTCTTGCCGGCATTGCACATAATCAGTTTACCTTCCTTCTGATCGTAAACATCATTTTCCTGATCGCAGGATGCTTTATCGATGCAAACTCTGCGATGTACATTTTTGTACCGATCATGCTTCCGGTATGTAAGGCTCTGGGCTATGATGTGGTAGCATTCGGTGTTATGGCAACAGTTAACCTTGCGATCGGACAGGTAACACCTCCGGTAGGTGTAAACCTTTTCGTTGCCATCAGTATCAAGATCAAAAAAGGTCTGGAGGTTACTCTTCAGCAGATCTCCAGAGCAGTTATGCCGATGATCGCTGCATCCGTTGCAGTTCTTCTGATCATCACTTATATTCCGGCTGTTTCCACAGCTCTTCCGAAGGCTCTTGCAAAAGAGGGCTCCTATACAGGAGACCAGTCTTCTGACACAGAAAGCCAGAGTTCCAAGGATTCCGGAGACGGAAGTGATTCCTTTAATACCATCGCGGATTACAGTGATCTTGACTGGCCGGAGATGACATGGAACTTCGCATGCTCTACAACTGAAACAAGTACCTGGGCTGACGGAGGACGTAAGTTTGGTGAGCTTATGGAAAAAGCAACCGGCGGAAAAGTCAAGGTTAATATTTACGCAGCAGATCAGCTGACAAACGGAAATCAGTCCGAGGGAATCCAGGCACTGATGAACGGAGACCCGGTACAGATCTCCATGCATTCCAATCTGATCTACTCTGCATTTGACCCGAGATTCAATGTAGTATCCCTGCCGTTTATCTATGATTCCTACGATGACGCAGATGCAAAATTTGACGGTGAGGCCGGAGAAAAGCTGAAAGAGATCCTTGGTGAGTACGGACTTCATTGTATGGGAATCGCAGAGAACGGTTTCCGTGAGCTGACAAACAGCAAGCATGAAGTAAAAACAGTAGACGACATGAAGAACCTGAAGGTTCGTGTGGCCGGTTCCAACCTTCTTATGGAATGCTATAAGAGATGGGGGGCAGATGCCACAAATATGAACTGGTCTGAGACCTACACAGCACTTCAGCAGAATACGGTAGAGGGTGAGGAGAACCCGTTGCCTGCGATCGACGCAGCCAGTGTACAGGAGGTACAGCCGTACTGCTCCATGTGGGATGCAATCTATGATTGTCTGTTCTTCTGTATCAACCAGGATATCTATGACAGCCTGACACCGGAACAGCAGCAGGTTGTTGATGAGGCAGGCCAGAAGGCTGTTGAGTATGAGCGTTATATCAACCGTTCCGGCGACGAGGAGATCATGAGCCGCTGGGAGAAGAGCAACGGTGTGACCTTTACAAAGAAAGAGGATATGGATATCGATTCCTTCAAGAAAGCAGTAGACGGAATCGACGACTGGTTTGTAAAGGAGCTTAAGAGTGAAGGCTATGACGATGCACAGGATCTTGTAGATCTGTTTACAGAGGATTCGGTAGATACCGTGGAGGATTACAGTGATCTGAACTGGCCTGAGACAACCTGGAACTTTGCATGCTCCACAACGGAGACAAGTACCTGGGCTGATGGAGGACGTAAGTTCGGTGAACTCATGGAAAAGGCTACCGGGGGAAAGGTCAAGGTTAACATTTACGCAGCGGATCAGCTGACAAACGGAAATCAGTCCGAGGGAATCCAGGCATTGATGAACGGAGACCCGGTACAGATCTCCATGCATTCCAATCTGATCTATTCTGCATTTGATCCACGCTTCAATGTGGTATCCCTGCCGTTCATCTATGATTCCTACGATGATGCAGATGCGAAGTTTGACGGAGAGGCCGGAGAAAAGCTGAAGGAGATCCTTAACGGCTACGGACTTCACTGCATGGGTATTGCAGAGAACGGATTCCGTGAGTTGACAAACAGCAAGCATGAGGTAAAATCTGTAGATGATATGAAGAATCTGAAGGTTCGTGTAGCAGGCTCTAATCTTCTTATGGAGTGTTATAAGAGATGGGGGGCAGATGCTACAAATATGAACTGGTCCGAGACCTACACAGCACTTCAGCAGAATACGGTAGAGGGCGAGGAGAATCCGTTGCCCGCCATCGATGCAGCCAGTGTACAGGAGGTACAGCCATATTGCTCCATGTGGGATGCAATCTATGACTGCCTGTTCTTCTGCATCAACCAGGATATTTATGATGCGTTGACACCGGAGCAGCAGGCTGTTGTTGACGAGTGTGGTCAGAAAGCTGTTGAGTATGAGCGTTACATCAACCGTTCCAGTGATGATGAGATCAAAGCACGCTGGGCAGACAAAAACGGTGTGACCTTCACAGAGAAAAAGGACATGGATATCGATTCCTTTAAGAAAGCAGTAGACGGTGTAGATGACTGGTTTGTTCAGGAACTGAAAAAACAGGGCTATAATGATGGTCAGGATCTGGTAGATCTGTTTACAAAGTAATCTTCATATATGTTTATAAAAAGATAAAATAGCCGGAAAGAGGCAGTTCTGAGAGGATTTTTCAGGACCGCCTCTTTTCTTTGCGGAAAAAAGATTATATACTGATAGCAGTCCGGCATTTGTCGGGCAGGAGATTATTGAAATATGACCGGAACATAAGTAAAGCATATATTCGCATTTATTTTACTGTATGCTCCGGAGAGTTGATAAAGTAAAGGAAGAAATATGATAAAGATCGATCTGATAACCGGATTTCTCGGATCCGGGAAGACAACATTTATAAAAAAATATGCCTCCTATCTTCTGAAAAAAGGCATGAACATCGGTATCCTGGAAAATGATTTCGGGGCAGTAAATGTGGATATGATGCTGCTTCAGGATCTGATGGGAGACAACTGTGAGCTGGAGATGGTTTCTGGTGGATGTGACGCGGACTGTCACAGACGTCGATTTAAGACAAAACTGATCGCCATGGGAATGTGCGGTTATGACCGTGTGATCGTGGAACCATCCGGAATCTTTGATGTGGATGAGTTTTTTGACGCCCTCCATGAGGAACCACTGGATAAGTGGTATGAGATCGGAAATGTGATCGCTATTGTGGATGCCAAGCTTGCGGAGGATTTTTCTGCGGAAGCGGATTATCTGCTGGCTTCTGAGGTGGCAGATGCAGGCTATGTATTACTGAGCAGGAGCCAGGAAGCCACGGTGGAAGAGATCAGCAGCACAAAAGAGCATCTCAACCGTGCACTTGGCCAGATCCAGTGCAGGCGCTGTCTGGACAGTGAGATCCTCACCGGAAACTGGGATGATCTCACAGACACAGACCTGGAAAAGATCCTGGATTGCGGGTATGTGGCAGAGGATTACGTGAAGGAATCCTATGCGGAAGGCGGCGGATTTGATTCTCTGTTTTTTATGAACGTTCATAAAAGCGAGGAGGAACTTCATGAAACTGCAGAAAGGATCCTGAATGATCCATCCTGCGGAGATGTTTTTCGCGTAAAAGGTTTTCTCAGAAAAGAAGATGGACAGTGGCTGGAGCTGAATGCTACCCGCCATGAGATCTGCATCCAGACGGCAAAGCTGGGACAGGAGATCATGATCGTTATTGGGGAGAAACTGAATAAAGAGGTAATTGATGGATACTGGAAATAATACTGCAGGAAAAACAGCACCGGAGAGATATGTCTCAGAGAAGGCCTTTGAAGAGCTGCCAGATACCTTTCAGAAGCTAGCAGAGCTGCTTGGAGAAGATCAGTTTGAACTGGTGGCAGTGAATGATGAGAAAGATCCGCAGGATCAGAAAGCAGCTTCAGAAAGTGCTTTTTCGGAAGCAATTGCGGAAAAGTCCGATGACAATATGTACAGAGTGGATTCTTATGTAAAAAACGGCGAAATCCGTCTTGTGTATCTTATGAATGATGCGGTAGAAAGCTTTCTTGTTTTTGGAAATGCCCGTATGACAGGTGTATACAAACCGGATTACGAGGGCGAGATCCTGGCAGATTTAAGCCGGCAGGGTAGAGAATATATTCTTGTGGTCCACCAGGATGATTCGGTGGTGACTTTGTTTTTTGAAACCCTGTCTCTGGAAAAACATCTCTACGATTACAGCCGGATCGGTCATTTCTGGGTAGAAGGGTATGAATACTTACGGCAGCTGGAATATCGGCTGGCGATCCTCCGCGACAAATATGATTATATAGGCGGGGACAGCTGCAACGCTCTGGAGGAGAAGCTTTCTGCACTGGTGGAATTTCCGCCATTGAATTACTGCTGTTATCCGGCTGTTCCGGAAAAGTATATTGTTCCCAAGGAAAATCCGTGGATTCCCTCGGAAAAGGCATTTGAGGTAATGGGAGAGATCGCAAGGCAGGCAGGAGACCGTACCTTTGTCAGGTGGCTTGAAATTTATCGGAAACTTCCGTTTAAATGGGTAGCACGGAAACTGGCAGGAATGCTTCACCGTACAAAACACATCCAGGTAACGATGTGCCTTTCTGAAAAGCTGCGGGAAGCTTCATCCGGATATGGGAATCGTTCTTTTGGAAAAGAAGCCGATGAAGAGCTTAGAGTTCTTACAGAAAAAGCCAGGACAAAGCAGGCAGAGCTGAAAGAGCAGGGGATGGGATCCGAAGTACTCAGGGAAGAACCGTTTACCATTGCCAGAGATTCTCTGGGATTTAAGGTTTATCTCATGAAATGGAACAAAGGAAGAAAAGACTGTACCGTTGAAATTGAAGAAATATGACGAAATATATATAGATCCGTAGAGAATATCTGTGAAGTGTTTTTGCCCGGCAGGGATTGCTTTTTTAAAAACACTGGGGTATAATCTAACGGAAAGAGTTAAGAACAGCCCTTTAATAAGAAAGGAGACTTTTAAAATGAAAGTAACACATATTACAGATATTGATAAATTTTTTGAGGTAATTGACAGCTGCAAGGGCAGAGTAGAGCTTGTAACAGGAGAGGGAGACAGACTGAACCTGAAATCCAAGCTTTCCCAGTATGTATCTCTTGCAAACATCTTTTCCGCTGGTGAGATCCCGGAGCTTGAGATCGTTGCAGCAGAGAAAGAGGATATCGACAAGCTTATGAGCTTTATGATCAACGGCTGATAGGAAGAACGATTTTCAGGGATGTGAGCTTTTCACATCCCTCTATTAATCTGAATATAAAGCAGAATAGGAATGTCTGTTTTGTAAAATGGATATAATGACAGCAGATACAGAAACAGGTATTTTTTTCTCTGTCATCATGAGCATAACAGGATACAACCAGGGGGTATAATACTTCCTGGTCAAACTACGTTAAAAGGAGTGTATACAAAATGGTTAAAATTGATATTATCTCCGGTTTCCTTGGCGCCGGAAAAACAACTCTGATCAAAAAACTTCTGAAGGATGGATTTCAGGGTGAGCAGGTAGTTCTGATCGAGAACGAGTTCGGTGAGATCGGTATTGACGGCGGATTTCTGAAAGAGGCAGGGATCCAGATCCGTGAGATGAACTCCGGATGTATCTGCTGCTCTCTGGTAGGAGATTTCGGAACCTCTCTGAAAGAGGTTGTTACCAAATATGATCCGGACAGGATCCTGATCGAGCCGTCAGGAGTTGGTAAGCTTTCTGATGTTATCAAGGCTGTACAGGGTGTTCAGGACGAGGTTGACATTAAACTGAACAGCTATACAACTGTTGTTGATGCAAAAAAATGCAAAATGTATATGAAGAACTTCGGTGAGTTCTTTGATAATCAGATCCAGTATGCAGGTGCTATCATCATGAGCCGTACCGATATTGCAAGTGAGAAAAAGGTTCAGGAGTCCCTGGAGCTTCTCCGCAGCCTGAATAAGGATGCTGCTATCATTACAACTCCGATCGAGAATCTTGACGGTAAGAAACTGGTAGAGGTTATGGAGCATCCGGTATCCCTGGAGCAGGAGATGCTTGAGGAGGAGCATGAGCATCATCATCACCACGACGGAGAGTGTGGCTGCGGCCATGATCATGAAGAGCATGAGCATCACCATCACCACGACGGAGAGTGTGGCTGCGGCCATGATCATGAAGAGCATGAGCATCACCATCACCACGACGGAGAGTGTGGCTGTGGACATGACCACCACCATCATCATGCAGATGAGGTCTTCACAAGCTGGGGCCGTGAGACTATTAAAAAATATACACGTGAGGGACTTGAGAAGATCCTTGAGGCACTTTCCGAGTCTGATAAATACGGTATCATCCTCCGTGCAAAGGGAATGCTTCCGGCAGAAGACGGAACATGGATCTATTTTGATATGGTTCCGGAAGAAACTGAGATCCGTGAGGGTGCACCGGAATATACAGGCCGTCTGTGCGTGATCGGTTCTAAGCTTGACGAGCATGCACTGGAGGAGCTTTTCGGGATCGCATAAAGCATATGATAAAATAAATGTCCGTTTTGACGCAAAGCCAAAGCGGAATACAGATATAGATTGTTACAGAAAGGAAACAGATACTGTACATTAAATCGTACAGTATCTGATGGGATGGATTTATGGAAGAGACCAGAGTACCCGTTTATCTGATCACAGGTTTTCTGGAAAGCGGCAAGACCTCTTTCCTGAGCTTTACCCTGCAGCAGGATTACTTTCAGATCGATGGAAAAACACTGCTGATCCTTTGTGAAGAGGGTGAGGAAGAATATGATGAGGAAGCACTGAAACAGTGCAATACCGTTGTGGAGAGCATTGACAGTGAGGAAGAGCTTACACCGGAACGACTTGCGGCAATGGAGATCCTGCATCAGCCGGAGCGGGTGATCATTGAGTATAATGGCATGTGGCTGGTAAGTAAATTCGAAGAAATGGAAAAACCGGAAGGTTGGGGCGTGGAGCAGCATATCACCTGTGTGGATGCAAGCACATTCCAGGTCTATATGGCGAATATGAAGTCTCTTTTTATGGACATGGTCCGCAATGCGGATATGGTTATCTTTAACCGCTGCCAGGAGAACGATCCGCTTCCTTCTTACAGAAGAAGCATCAAGGTGGTGAACCAGCGTGCGGAGATCATCTTTGAGGATGAAGAGGGTGAGCTTGGTGACCTTTTTGAGGATGAGATGCCATTTGATATTGATGCGTCGGTGATCGATATCCTTCCGGAGGATTATGGTATCTGGTTTGTGGATTCCATGGATCATCCGGACCGCTATGTCGGAAAAACCGTTCACTTTAAAGCACGTGCCCTGAAGCCGCGTGGAATGGGAAGCAAATTCTTTGTTCCCGGAAGAACAGCCATGACATGCTGTGCAGATGATACCACATTCCTTGGTTACATCTGCAAGAGCGCTTTTGCTCCGAAGATCGCAGAAGGCCAGTGGGTGGATGTTACTGCGAAGGTTGCGTTTGAGAAGAGAATGGAATATCAGGGAGAGGGAATCGTACTTTACGCAGAGCATGTAGAAGTTTGTGAGCCACTTGAGGATGAGATGGTATATTTCAACTGATACGATCAGAGCATTTGTATGCCTTAAGGCATAAGAAGGCCTGACATTGAAACAGGTAAATTACAGCTGAGGAGTTTTTATGTATTTAATTGCAGGTTTGGGAAATCCGGGAAAGCAGTATGAGGCTACACGCCACAACATGGGCTTTGACACCGTTGACTGTCTTGTGGAGAAGCATAATATCCCGCAGGGCGGCGTAAAATTTAATGCCATGTATGGAAAAGGTATCATCGGCGGTGAAAAAGCTATTCTGATGAAACCGCTTTCCTATATGAATTTAAGCGGCGGTCCGATCCAGGAGATGTCCGGCTATTTCAAGATCGATCCGGAGACAGAGCTGATCGTGATCTACGATGATATCGATCTGGAGCCTGGGCAGCTTCGTATCCGCAAAAAGGGCAGTGCAGGCGGACATAACGGGATCAAGGATATCATCCGCCGCCTTGGAACTGAAAAATTTATCCGCATCCGTGTTGGTGTCGGTGCAAAACCGAAAGACTGGGATCTGGCAGATTTTGTGCTGGGTCATTTTTCGGACAGTGACCGCAAGCTTGTGGATGAAGGGATCAATGATGCGGCAGAGGCTGTGGAGATGATCCTGTCCGAGGGCGTAGATGCGGCGATGAATAAATATAACAGGAAAAAGCCTAAGAATTGAGGTTTGTATGGAAGCATTTTTGCAGCCTCTGCAGGGTCTTGCAGAGTTTGAGGAAATAAAAAAACGCTGTGGCGCAAACTGCGGAATTCTTAATGTTTCCGGATGCATGGAGTCCCAGAAGGTCCATCTGATGTATGGACTTTCCGGGCTTTTTCCATATCATCTGATCCTTGCGGATGATGAGCGCAACGCAAAGGAAATTTATGAGGATTACCGCTTCTATGACAAAAATGTATATTTTTATCCGGCAAAGGATCTTCTGTTTTTTCAGGCAGATATTCACGGAAATCTTCTGATCCGACAGCGGATGCGTGTGATCCGGGCACTTCTGGAACAGGAAGAAGTGACCGTTGTTACCAGCATTGACGGATGTATGGATTTCTTGATGCCGCTGGAAAAGATCAGAAGCAGACTTCTTCATTTTAAAAGTGACAGTGTGATCGATCTGGATCAGCTGAAGGAAGAGCTGGTAGAGCTGGGGTATGAACGCACTGGTCAGGTAGAGCTTCCGGGGCAGTTTTCTGTGCGTGGAGGAATCATTGATATCTATCCGCTGACAGAGGATAATCCCTGGCGTATCGAACTGTGGGATGATGAGGTGGATTCTATCCGGAGCTTTGATGCGGAAAGTCAGAGATCTCTGGAAAATGTAGATGAAATTACGATTTATCCGGCCGCAGAAAAGATGGACGGAGAAGATATGGTATCCTTTCTGGATTATTTTCCGGAAGAAAAAACACTGGTGTTTCTGGATGAACTGAACCACCTGGCAGAAAACGGCGAGGGTGTGGAGGAAGAGTACCGTCAGAGTCGTATGCACAGAGAGGAAAAAGGCGAGGCAAATCTTCCGGAGCAGTGGCTATGTGGCTTTCAGGAACTGCAGAAGAAGATGAACAGACGGAATTGTGTGGCTGTATCCGCACTTTCTCCCAGACGTTCCGGATGGAAGATCAATGGGGAATTTGATCTTACGGTGAAGTCTGTAGATTCTTATAACAGCAGCTTTGAACTTCTGGTAAAGGATCTCCTTCAGTATAAGAGTCAGGGATACCGGATCGCATTGCTCTCCGGTTCCAGGACCAGGGCGGAGCGTCTGGCAAAGGATCTTTCAGAGGAAGGACTGAATGCTTTTTACAGCCAGGACATGGATCGTATCATCAGTCCCGGGGAGATCATGGTGGTCTATGGTCACGCAAGACGTGGCTTCCAGTATCCGCTGATCAAATTTGCAGTGATGACGGAAACCGATATTTTCGGCAAAGAGCAGAAAAAGCGCAAAAAAAAGAAAAAGTACAGCGGAAACAGGATCCAGGATTTTGCAGAGCTTTCCATTGGTGATCTTGTTGTTCATGAAAAGCACGGACTGGGTATTTACCGTGGAATCGAAAAGGTAGAGGTTGACCGTGTTGTGAAGGATTACATCAAGATCGAATACCGGGGCGGCAGTAATCTCTATATCCTGGCAACCCAGCTGGATGCTTTGCAGAAATATTCAGGATCCTCCGAAAATGCAAAAACGCCCAAGCTGAACAAGCTTGGCGGTCAGGAGTGGAATAAGACCAAGAGCCGTGTTAAGGGTGCGGTAAAAAATATCGCAAAAGAGCTGGTTGAGCTTTATGCAGTCCGCCAGGAGAAAGAGGGGTATGTCTGCGGACCGGATACCGTATGGCAGAAGGAATTTGAGGAGATGTTTCCCTATGAGGAGACAGAGGATCAGCTGGCAGCCATTGAGGATACCAAGAGAGATATGGAAAGCACCAGGATCATGGACCGTCTTGTGTGTGGTGACGTTGGTTACGGAAAGACGGAGGTGGCTTTAAGAGCTGCGTTTAAGGCAGTACAGGAAAGCCGGCAGGTGGTTTATCTGGTCCCTACTACCATTCTTGCCCAGCAGCATTACAATACCTTTGTACAGCGTATGAAAGAATTTCCGGTGAAGGTGGAGCTTCTCTGCCGTTTCCGGACATCTGCCCAGCAGAAAAAGACCATCGAAGGGATCAAAAAGGGGCAGGTAGATATTGTGATCGGTACCCACAGAGTTCTTTCAAAAGATGTGGAATTTAAAAATCTTGGACTTCTGATCATTGATGAGGAGCAGCGCTTCGGTGTTACTCACAAGGAGAAGATCAAGCAGATGAAAAAAGATGTGGATGTACTGACGCTGACGGCAACGCCGATTCCGAGAACTCTTCATATGAGTCTCATCGGTATCCGTGATATGAGCGTTCTGGAAGAGCCGCCGATGGATCGTGTGCCGATCCAGACATACGTTATGGAGTACGATGAGGAGACTGTTCGGGAAGCCATCCGCAGGGAGCTTCGCCGGGGTGGACAGGTGTATTACGTGTATAATCGAGTCAATGACATTGCCGAAGTAGCCCTTCGGATATCCAGACTTGTGCCGGAGGCCAGAGTGGATTTTGCACATGGACAGATGAGTCAGAGGGAACTGGAGCAGGTAATGTATGATTTTATCAATGGAGATGTGGATGTACTGGTTTCCACCACTATTATTGAGACAGGACTGGATATTTCCAACGTAAACACTATGATCATCCATGATTCGGACAGATATGGCCTTTCCCAGCTTTATCAGCTCCGTGGGCGTGTAGGACGTTCCAACAGGACTGCTTATGCATTCCTGATGTATACCAAAAACAAGATGCTCCAGGAGACCGCGGAGAAACGGCTCAGCGCCATGCGGGAGTATTCAGACCTTGGAAGCGGTTTTAAGATAGCTATGAAGGATCTGGAGCTTCGTGGAGCAGGAAATCTTCTCGGTGCTCAGCAGCACGGGCATATGAACGCAGTTGGTTATGACCTTTACTGCAAGATGCTCAGTGAGGCTGTCAAGGAGGCAAAGGGAATCCGGACTATGGATGATTTTGAGACGACCATTGATCTCAATATTGATGCATTTATCCCGGATTCCTATATCGGCAACGAGTTCCAGAAGCTGGATATTTATAAGCGTATTGCCGGTATTGAAAGCCAGCAGGAGTATGATGACATGCTGGAGGAGCTGATCGACCGTTTTGGGGAGCCGACAAAAGCTGTGCTGAATCTTCTTGCCATTGCAAGACTGAAGGCCCTTGCCCATCAGGGATATGTGACGGAGATCAAGCAGCTTGGAAAAGATGTCCGGATCACGCTCTATGAAAAGGCCAAGCTGGATCCCGCAGGTATCCCGGCTATTATGGCGCAGTACCGGAGAGGTTTGCAGTTTAAGGCTGATCATGAGCCGAAATTTATCCTGACACCACAGGGAAGGCTGATCGAAGAGCTGATGAAGTTTGCGGGGGAGCTGGCAAAACTGGCAGAGCCACTGGAGTAAAGGGAAGAATCAGCTAAGCTTAGGGTTATCCACGGGAAAAAACATCCGGTTTGTGGATACCGGATATTTTCCCGGAAAGACTTGTGGATAATTTGTGAAATGTCGTGTAAGTTCATGAAATTCCTTGCTCTTAAAGGTGAAAACGTTTATAATCAAGTATTATGGAATAAGAGCCGGACCGTGATTCTTATGGACGGATAGATGGAGGATGAAATGAGAAATTCAGTAAAGAAAGCGGCAGTTACTGCTCTTGTCTGCGTTACAGCGGCAGGAATGATGGCAGGCTGCGGAAATAAAAAACTCGATGGTACAAAGATCGCAGTGACAGTCAATAAGCAGGAAATCCCGTTTGGCGTTGTAAGTCTGGCAGCACGTATGCAGCAGGCACAGGCTGAGGCAATGTACAAGATGTATCTTGGCGGCGGAAGCGATATGTCTATCTGGAGTACCAAAATGGATGATGATTCCGATGAGACTTACGGTGAAAATGCGGTAACAACTTCTGTTGAAACTGTTGAAAAGATGTGTCTGGAGAAAGAACACGCTTCCGAGTATGATGTTGAAATCACAGATGATGAGCAGAAGGCTCTTGAGGAAGCTGCCAAGAACTTCATGGCTGCCAATTCTGATGAGACAATTGCAGAGCTTGCAGTTGATGAAGATATGGTGAAGACTTTCCTCGAGCTTGAAACATACGATGTGAAGATGAAGGATGCCATTGAAGCCAAAGCGGACGTGAAGCTGGATGAGAAAGAATATCAGCAGATGTCCTTCAGCTATGCAAGTGCAAAGGTCAGCGGAGATGATCTTTCCGATGATGATATCAAGAAGAATAAAGAGAATCTTCAGAAGTTTTATGACAAGGTTAAAGAGGATCCGGCTGCAGATTTCAATACTCTTGGAGATGAGATCTCCGAGGATATGACCGCAACAACCGGAACATGCCCTACCTATGAGGAAGGTGATGACAGTGCTGCCAACGGAACTACTTATCCGGATGAGGTTCGTACCGCTTTAAGAAAGCTGGACGAGGGTGCACTGAACGAGGAGATCATAAAGACAGATTCCGTATGGTATGTTGTGAGACTGGATTCCAAGAATGATAAAACTGCAACGGAGAGTAAGAAAGAGTCTCTGACAAACACCAAGAAGGATGATTTCTATAATGATACAACAGATGGCTGGAAGAAGAAAGCTGATATCAAAGAAGAGAAAAAATTGATTAAGAAGATCAAGATTACAGATAATCACAGCTTTACGATCCAGACTCCAACTCCGACACCGGACCCGGATGTAACTGAGACACCGACAGCAGATTCTGCAGAGGCTGAGGCAACCAAGACACCGGCAGCTGAGGAGCAGACCGATGTGACTGAGACACCGGAGACAGAGGGAGATTCTGCAAAGGCTGATGAGGAGACTGCAGACAGTACAGAATCTGAGGCAGCTGCTACACCGGAAGCTGAGAAATAAGATACCATGTTTAAAATGGAATGATAAGAGAAAAGACAACGAGCCGTGTACGGGTTTATCGTACACGGCTCGTTTTTTGTAATGCTCATGCCTGCTTTATGGATCGTCAGATTAGATCGAGATGCTCCAGTGCGTGAAGAATCCCATCCCTGTCTACTGCGCTTGTCTGGTATGTGCAGTGTTTTTCGATGCCTCCGTAAGCATTTCCCATAGCAACGCTGACTCCGGCAGCTTTCAGCATGGGAAGGTCGTTGGGACTGTCTCCGAATGCATAGCAGTTTTCCCTGGGGATGGAAAGGCGGTCCAGGAGAAATTCCATGCCTGTGGCTTTGCTGGTACCCTTTTGTGTGACTTCCCAGATTCCGTCTCCGTGATCAAAATAGGTGTAATGATCATTACAGAAGCTGCGGAATTTTTCGACATCGGAATCCGGCAGCATATGTACCAGGAATTTGTCATAGGAGTAAGTGCAGGCATCCTCCCGATTGAATTTCGTGATGTCGACCATTGGAATTTCTTTTCGCATTTTGACTCCGAATTCGGACTGGGCCGGAGATGCGCCATCATACAGGATCTCAGTGTTGGATTCAAAAATTGCCTCGATCTTGCATTTGCGGAGAAGGTCTACGGTTTCCTTGCACAGAAGATTTGGGACTGTGCGGAAAAAAAGCAATTTGTTGTCCATGTAAATGTGGGTTCCACAGCCGTATATATAGCCATCGAAATGAAGCTCTGAGAGTGCAGAGGGCATCATTACTTTGGTGCGGCCGGTGTTGATGAAAAGAAGATGACCGTTTTCATGGGCTTTTGTGAGGGCGCGGCTGGTGCTCTCCGGAACCTTGAAGGGGTGAGGCGTAAGCAGTGTGCCGTCTATGTCGAAGAACAGGATTTTTTTATCGTTCATAAGGTCTCCTTTAAAATGGGATTTCTTCTTCGGTGTTACTGTTATCAATGTCAGTAATATCATTAACAGGAAGCGGTTCTGCGGATGTATCTTCAACAGAGTTCAGTGTGCTGACACGGATACCGTTGAGTTCTATTTCACTTTCCATGGGGATCACAAGGCATTTTCGACCATCGATGATGCGGGTTTCTACCAGTTCTGCCCGGTCCGGTGCTACATGGATCACCACGTCAGGGGTTTTGATCTCGAATTTCCGGGTGTTGGTGATGTTGGATGCTACCAGAGCTGATTTTTCTCCTGCGGCAAGCTCATACTGTTCATCGAAGTTCTGGAGCTTTTCGTCTTCTACGCCGCATTCTTCGAAGAGACGTTTGACTTCGGATTTGGTGAGGACAACAGGTTCCGGTTCGTCCTTCTGGGATTCGATGAGATCGTTGAGCTTTTCGTGGATCTCAAGGACTGTGTCGTAGGCACAGTCATCACCAAGGGTTTCTTCCACCAGAGCATTGAAGGAGTCACGCTGGGTTCCGGCAGATAGTGGTGTGGTGCAGCCGAAGACTTCTTCCATCATGGTGGAGCGGAGATTTTCGGCGTTTTTGGTGTAGTAGAGAAGTCCGTGGATATCGGTACTGCGGTCGTTGAACTGTGGGAAAAGGAAGCCCCAGTCAGGCATTTCTACCAGCCAGTCCCGGATACGGTCTTCAATATTGTTTGTCTCTGCATTGTAATGCAGGCCTGCTTTGGAGAGCTTGACCGGGCAGATACTGCAGAGGATGTGATCGTAGATCTCATCGGAAGCGTCGAACATTTCGGCACCGTCGGAGGATTTGCCGGGGATGTCGTAGACTGCGTGGATGAGGATGATGTAGTAGTTTTCACCGTAGTCGTAGTTTTCTATGATTTTGTCGTAGAAGGCTTCGGTGAGGGTGTCGTCGGTGAGTTTGCTTTTGCGGAGTTTCATGAGGAAGTTTTGGGTTCCGCCTTCAGCTTCCTGATCCAGGGGAAATTCCATGTTGATGAGATTTTTTCCGATGGTGCCGGTGAGGGTTTTTCGGAAGATGTCGAAGTATTTGAAGGTTTCCTCCTCTGATAAGGATAAGAAGGCTTCTTTGAGTTCGGTTTTTTTGTTTTTTTCACCGTCTACGTAGCAGCCGCAGATGCGGGTGATGGAGCAGCGGTCGGGGGTGAATTGTTTTTTTATTTCTGCGATTTCTTTTTTGTTCATGTGTGGTTTACCTCGGTTTTTTAATTAGTTTGATTATAGCACAGGTGTTTGGTGGGGGCAAGATGACGCGGACGGACGTGTGAGATTTGCAGCAGAAGTCCGGGTGCCGTCGTTTCGCCTGGTCATACTAAGCGTCTGAGGTGTCTCACGGAGCGGCCGGCCCATAACTCGCCATGTACGCTGATGCGTACCTGGCTCAGACAGATGGGCCTTACCCTACGGCTTGTGGCCGCCGGGTACCTCTCCGTGAACCACCTCAGACGCTAAGTATGGACCAAGGCTCACTCCAAAGCACCCGGACTTCTGCTGCAAACCTCACACTGTGCGGTCATGGTGGGAGGGATAGAGTGGTCTGACGGGAGTTGGATGAGCCATCAGCGCTGCGCTGGATGGCTGGGAGGAAAGGCTGAGTTTCCTTGTGGTTTGGAGGGAGGTTGTGAGCGTCGGAGCGTTGCTGGACGCTGGAAGGTGGTGTCGAAATTTGGAGATGGGTTTTTGTGGTGTTGTGGTGGGATGTGTGGTATGATTTGTATATCTTATAAGATCTATCCATTTATTTGGTTTCTTTTTTGCTTCAATGTCTGAAGCGTTTTTTCAAAAATATTTATAAAAACTGTATACAGGGTTTCTGAAGTGTTTGGTTGATGGTATAATTGTATATACCAGAAGGAGCATTGTTTGAGAGATAATACGATTTTTGATGATGTTTTTCGTACTATGATGGAGAAAATGACGTTTCTGGTCGTGCCTTTGATCAATGATGTTTTTCATACATCATACCCGGCTGATGTGGAGATTGTGCAGCTGCGTAATGAGTATCAGCGGGTGGATGGTGAGATTATTACGGATTCGCGGCTGTTGATCGGAAACAGGATTTATCATATAGAATGTCAGAGTACGGATGACACGACAATGGCTGTACGGATGATAGAGTATGATTTTGCAACTGCTGTTGAGTTTGCCAGAAAGCAGGGACGGAGGTATCGGATGGAGTTTCCACGTTCTTGTGTGTTGTATCTGAGAAATAGTAGGAATACGCCGGATTTTCTGGAAGTGGATGTGGTTTTTCCGGATGGAGGATGTCATTTGTACAGAGTGCCTGCCATTAAAGTAGAGAATTATACAAAAGATAATATATTTGAAAAGAGTCTTCTTATGCTGCTTCCTTTTTATATCATGCGATATGAAAAAAGAGGGCATGAGATGAGTGAGAATCCACAACTTTTTCAGGAATTACTGAATGAATATGAAGTGATCCGGAGTAAACTGGAGGTAGAGATCACTGAATCTGGAAGGTCCGAACTGTTCAGTGATCTGATTGGACTGATAACTCGGATATCTGATCATATTTTCAGAAATGAGGAGAAAGTCCGGAAAGGAATAGGTGAGATTATGGGTGGACATGTTCTGGAACTGGAATCTGAGAAAAGGGCAAGACTGATGGCGGAAGCTAAAGAACAGGGGCGAGAACAGGGAATGGCCCAGGGAATGGCCCAGGGGGAAGAACGACTTAGTGTTCTGATCAACAGGCTTATACTTGATAATCGTGGTAATGAGATTCAGAAGGTTGTTACAGATAAAGAAATGCGTGAAGCTATGTACAGAGAATATCAATTATAATAAGAAAAGATAAAGAGAATCCCCCACTGGTTTTGCTATCCATGGGGGATTCGTTGATTGATCTGAATCTTATAATACAGAATATCCGTAACTGCTGACAATAGCATCGATCTTCTGGCGGTTTTTGCACAGTGGGCAGTTGTCAGAGCGGTAGGAGTGATAGTCCGGGATGTCTCTGGCCTGAAAGATAGAGTGGACAGGGAGTGTGGCTACACTGTCTACACTGCTGTAGATGGCTGCCACGCCGCGGATCTTACCGCCATAGTACAGAATGCTTTCGATAGCTCGGTTCAATGTGGATCCGGTGGTGATGGAACCATTTAGGACGAGGATGTTTTTTCCATTGATCATTGGTTCATAGTTGTCGCGGAAGATCATCTGCCCGGTGCTGTTGAACTCAGGGGTGATGACGTAGATGGTCTGGTGTGCGTTCATGGAAAGGACGCCGGCTTTGGTCAGTTCTTCGGCGAGATAAGCACCGATCACTTCAAGTCCGTCCATGCAGACGATGGTGTCTACCGGAATGGATGCTTCGTAATTTGCTGCGAGAGCGGATGCAATACGCTGTGCTTCAGCGCATCTGGATTTCATAGTAGTGAGATCCAGGTAGTGTGTGATATGGGACTGGGATGTTACGAAGTGTCCCGGAATCATTTTAAGCTGTATGCGGTTGTCAGTGCGTGCATAAATTTTTATGATGTTGTCCTGATCCATAATAAAAACCTCCTGTCGTGATCGTGTTTTACGTGGTTGTTCAGGAGAATTATCCTGAAGGATTACGAAACAGATTTATTTAACCGAATGCGGATTGCAAATATCCGATTAGCTGTGCATATTATACCATTAATTTCAAAAAAATGAAATAATATAATGCAAAATATATAAAAAATATTCAAAAAATCAAGCGTATTTGTTAAAAAATATCCAATATCATGAAAACTTTGACAATAGGATCATTACTATAGAGTGAAAGTACTTGTGAGTACGTAGTAAATTGGAAAGAGAGTGTCATATGTATTATTGTGTATAAAAAGAGGAGGAGAATCCCTATGGATCCTCCCCCCTGTGAGAGTGAGTCAATGTCAGCCTTCAATAGATACATATTTATCAGCTTCAATCTCTTCAGTTGCTTTTTTCGGAATAGAAAGTCTCAGAACACCGTTCTCAAATTTTGCATGGACATCTTCGTTTTTTACACCATTACCAACATAGAAGCTTCTGCTTGTGCTGCCGGCATAACGTTCACGGCGGATATAATTGCCTTTCTTGTCTTCCTCGTCTTTGTCAAGACCCTTGGCAGCAGAGATGGTAAGATAACCATCCTTCAGCTGTACCTGTACTTCATCTTTCTTAAATCCTGGAAGATCTACATCCAGCTCATAGCCTTTATCTGTTTCACGTACATCAGTTTTCATGATATTTTTTGCATGTTTGCCATAAAGAGGGTTCTTTCCGCTAAAGAAATTATCTCTGAATCCAAAATCATCCATCCAGTCATCAAATAAGTTTTCTCCAAATACACTCGGGAACATCATAAGTCATTTCTCCTTTCAAATGAAAAGCCGTTCCGGTGGATCAAGAAATCCAACTGTTGCCGGTATATAGTTACCACTTCGGGTTATTCCGCAGTGGTGATCGTTTGGTTTTATTCTGAACATCTGGAAGTTCTTTTTTATCTCCTTCTTTGTTCTATATGTAATATAACACTTGTTGCTAGCAAAGTCAAGAGGTGAGTGCTAATTTTTTGAGATTTTTTTTGCAAACCCTTTAAAATCAATGGTT
>OLPQ01000727.1_pt1 | contig 26837 bp, 25 predicted proteins | sample 1672451 | NCBI WGS metagenome assembly OLPQ01 (sample SAMEA3136687, study PRJEB25190) | human gut metagenome | biome: human gut; feature: human-associated habitat; material: faeces | place: Austria | collected 2013
TGTCATTCCTGCTCCAGCTGCAGCTGTAGTAGCCTGAACCTGTTCATTGGCAAGCTTCTGCTCAAAGGCTTCTTCCAGACTGAGCTTATCCTTCAGCTCCAGGATCAGCTTCTGGGCTGTTTTTTTACCGATTCCAGGGGCTTTTGACAAAGTTTTCACATCATCGGAAAGAACAGCAAAGCGAAGCTCATCTGCAGTGATTCCTGCCAGAACTCCCAGAGCAGCTTTCGGTCCAACTCCGTTTACACCAAGAAGAAGTTTAAACACCTGTAAATCATCTTTATTGAAAAAGCCATAGAGAACCATTGCATCTTCTCTTACCTGAAAATAAGTATGAAGCTTCACTTCCTGTCCAATGTGTAGCTGTGCCAGTGCGTTTCCGGTCATATTTATTTCAAATCCGATGCAATTTGATTCTATGATTGCAGAATTCTCGGTAAGGTCTGCTACTGTTCCTCGGATGAATGAGATCATGGGGAGGACCTCCTGTTTTATCTATTGTAAAGAGTTATATTCGAAATTCTTTGTCATCATACCATATCCCTGAGCAAAAAGCAAACATTCATTCGATTAAAAAAGGAAAATAATAAAGAGAATTAAAAAGGGCGCATTTTACAGTAAAGCATCAACTGTAAAAGCGCCGGGTATTATAATAAAGCCTTATTCTGCCTTACGCAAAACTTTCCCATGATACAGGAACGTACAGATCAAAACCGTAAGCGGCACAGACAGCACAATTCCAAAGCTTCCTGCAAGTCCTTGCATAATAGCGATTCCAATATTATTGGAGTTGATAATCTGCTGGTAAGGAAGATCATAAGCATAATCCAGAAGCAGCATGCTCACACTGCTTCCTGCAAAAGCCAAAATCAACGTATTGCTGTCCGTTCCCATCATATCCCTCGCCACGTGCATTCCTGCTTTAAACAGTGCCCCACGGCTCATACTCAGATTCTGGGCGTAAATCTCATACATGGAACTGCACACGGACATTGCCACATCCATCACTGCACCAAGGCAGGAAATCAAAAGCCCGGAGAAAAGAAGCCCTCCCACCTGAATGCCGTTTGTATTCCACAGCGTCATCAAAGTTTCAATATCCGAAACATTGTAGCCTGTGATTCCCGATGCCATGCTGAAAAGCTGGGCGGAAATTCCGGCAATCACAACGCCTGCCACAGTTCCCAGAGTCGCTGCTATGGTTTTTCTTGTTGCGCCGCCAATCATATACATGGTCACCAGCGTAGTGATGAAGCACACAAATACCGCAGCTCCAAAAGGAGAAATATTCCGGTAGATCATAGGCAGATACACGAAGATCACGCAGAAAAATGTGAACACCAGCCCAATGCATCCTTTTATACCCTGACGTCCGCCTATGACGCACAACGCCAGCAGATAAAGCGCCGCAAAAATGTAGATGACCCACTCTCTGTCCTGGGTGTAGACACTGGCGATGGTGGTCTCTCCTGCTACACTTTGCATAACGATTACTTTCATTCCAACTTTACATGCAGCACCGAACAGATAACCGGAGCTGCTGGTTATTTCAAGATCTTCCCCTTTGCGGACACCTGTGAGCATGTGCACTCGCACTCTCTGCTCTCCCACTCTGGTACCGTTTTCTTCCAGATTGTCCTGGAGAATTTCCGTTACTCCTGCTTTTTCGAAGGTCTGTCCCGTGCGGACAACCAGCTCTGTTTTGTCTACCTGATTCAAAAAGTAAACAAAAATTCCAAATATAACAATGATCAATCCTAAGATACAGCGCCAGACTGCTTTTTGGGAAAAGCGAAGTCCAGCGTTGTTTTTGTTTTGCATCTGATTCATTTTATTACTCATTTCTATTGCATATTTTTGATTTCTGTCAACTTTTCAGAGGCAAACTTTGTTCACAAAACATTTCGTAAAACATTGCCTTTGAAAAGTTACATCCAGACTGTAATTTATTTCGCAGTCTTCTCGATGGTAAAGGTATCGTCAATTGCCTCAACGCTGCCGTCATCTGTGATCTGATAAGTGTCAATGGAGAATTTCGCTGCATCCATTGTGATGATAGAATAACTTGGAAGCCAGTTCTGGCTGCGGGCTGCGATGTAATCCTGCTGTGTGGAAACCAGCTCATAGAACTTGGAACCGGAAGCGGAGTTTGCGGTCATGTAAAGGGTTCCCTGGGGATCGGTTACTGTATTTCCGTCCACCTCCTCGATGGTGTAACACTGGTTGTCTTCGTGGAATGCATCAAGTGCTGCCTGTGCTTCTGTATCTCCGTCTTCCGGATTTAAAGTAATCTGCTCGCCTGTCTCTACATTTGCAGCATGATCCCAGTCATAATCTGTTCCATCTGCATTCAGACTGAACTCATAGCTCTGATGGGTCTGTCCGTCACCGTAAAGAAGTTTGGAACGGCTGTAGGTGTGGTCATGTCCCTGAAGCACTACGTCAATATCGTTTGCGTCAAAGATTGGAGTGAGCTGTGTACGAAGGATCATTCCGTCTGTATCAGAGTGGTCAAGACCGGAACCGTAAATATCCTGATGGATGGTAACCACACGCCAGGTTGCATCCGGGTAAGCTTTTACTGCTTCCTCGATGGTATTCTGATGCTCTGCTACGTTGTAGTTGTTGGTGTTCAGAACAATGAAAAGTCCGTCGCCATAGCTGTAGTAATAGTCACCGCCAGCTGCTGTTTTTCCATTTTCTGTGTTGTTCGGGTTGTTGAAATGGTATGCATAGTCCGGATTCAGGGAATCGTGGTTTCCGATGGTAGTTGCTACCGGAAGACTTGTAAGAGCGTCTGCGCTTAAATAGGAAGCGTACTCTTCTTCCTTTGCTGCACCTGTTTTGTTTACCTGATCACCTGCGGAAATTACAAAGTTTACGTCTGGATTTTCAGCAAGTGCAGTGTTTAAAGTACGGTTCCAGGAAAATCCGTCGTTTCTTGCGGCTGTGTTTGCAGCACCGTCATCTGGAACCAGCTCTGCGCCGTCCTGGGTCTGGCCTTTGGAAGCACCTACCTGCGGGTCACCTACGTAGATCATTTTTACGGTATCAGTGCTCTTGGTTGTATATTCAACAGGCTCGGTCTGCTCACCATTTTTCTCAACTGTGTAATAGTATGTGGTGTTCGGCTCAAGTCCTGTAACGGTTACGTGGTTGTATTCGTAAGCTTTATCGCCTGTGAGATCCTGGTCTACTTCTCCTGAAGTTCCTTCGAACGTATCCAGAGCATCCTTGTCTGTTCCGAAATGAACAACAGGTGTTGCAGCTGCATCTGTCTTTTCACTGTACCATGCGAAATTCAGTTCGGTGTCGTCTTTTCCTGGGGTAAGGGAAACCTTGGTAAAATCAGAAGCGGTCTCATCCCAGTTTGCTACCCATTCATCCCAGCCTGTCTCAGCACCAACAATACTGCTGTCTGTGTAATGCTCGGTGGATGCAAATGCTGTGGAACAAACGGTGGTCATGGCAAAAACAGTTAAAACTGCGGCGATATATTTTCTTTTCATAATAATCAAATACTCCTTTCAGATGTGGGGGAAGGAAACTTGCGGGCCCTTATTTCCCTGTCCGAAAGGAGTATAGCATTCTAATTTTCAGAAAACAATATGGTTTTCTGTCATTTGACGCACATTTAACATTACGATCACATGCGCAGTAGGTTCTTTTTTCAGTTCTTTACACTGTTTACATTGTTTTAACAATTCGTACCAGATTTTATCCCACCTGCTTTGCCTTTGGATAAATTCTCGCCATCCGTGCATCGTCAAAGTGTTCATCTACCCAGCTTTCAAAACTATTGGAAGCCTCTATTCCATTGCTTCTGGTATTATAACGGGCAAGAGCAGCACTGGAAACCACCCCATCAGCAAGCATGAAGATCAGAAGAAGCCAGGTGATGATCTTGCCTGGTTTTACCGGGATTTTCTCGATCAGGCGGGAAACTCTGGGGTAAAGGATCTTGAACCATGCCACTGCGGCAAAGCCCCAGAAAAAGCAATACAGAAGGTTGATCCTTCCTGCAAGGTTAAAAGGAATGTCGCTGTAATCCCAGAACACGGTTCCAAATACAGCTTCCGTAAACACGCTGCAGATATATTCGTAAGCGCCGCCAAGGAAGGTTCCCATCCAGAAAAGGAACTGCTCGGAGCGGTTTCGATAGCGGTAAAGCAGCGCAGTAACTGCCGCAATGGCAAGTCCCCACACAATGCTGAAATCTCCCCACACCACACTGCTTCGGCTCATCCAATATCCAGCTGTGATCCGGCAGAAAATAGTCTCTGTGATATCCCCCAGAAAGGCACCGATAAAAAACAAAAGCACAACCTTATAAAAACTGCATCCATAAGCAAAAATTTCCGGATGTGCCTCTTCTTTCTCTGTATGCTGCTTCTGCGGATAAGCCTTGGTAATTCGTCGGTTTACAAAATCATCAATTTTTGTTCCAAGCTTCCAGGTCACAGAATCCAGGTTTTTCTCTGTGGCGATCCATCTCTCCGGATTTTTGCTGTGTCCAAAAAGAATCGTCAGGGTAGCTCCCGCATCCACTGCCAGAACGCCCAGAACCACCAAAATCAGGATTCTGCCCAGCAGCTGAGGAAGCAGATCATACACGCTTATGCAAAGCCCGTTTCCAATCTTGATGACAAATACGCCCAGAAGACCCCAGACACAGGAAGTAGGAACACTGATATAACCATCCAGGTTCCATTTCATTTTGCGGTAATCCCACCATCTCTCGTGGTACCACATCTCGATCAAATGCCCTGCAATCCACTCCACCAGGGATGCCACAATGGCAGAGCCGATAAACAGCCAGATGCCTGTCAGTTCCCTTGTAAACGCGGTAATAAAGAATCCGCCGAAGCCATAGACCAGACAGAAAGGTCCGTTAATAATGCCTCGGTTTGCAAATTTCTTCTGTTTCAGGGATGCCAGAACTGTCTCAAGGGCCCATCCTGCAAAGGAATAGACCAGAAACAGCCAAAGTAATTTCCAGATCATATGCGTGTCTCCTCTTTTGTGTATTTTATTGAAAATCTGATTCAAACATCATATCACACCTATATCAAGAAAGAAAGCCTGACTCCTGTCCGTTCACAAAAAATATCTCTTACAATACGATCTGACAAATGTTCACCATTCCGTTCTGCCAAAACAAAAACCTGCATTTCGGGCAATACACATAAAATTTGCTTTATGCGTCATTCACCCAAAATGCAGGTCTACTCTTATAAATTCACTTTATTATTACTCAAAATACCAGGAAATCACACTTCCCGGATAACTCCTCTCGGGCAAGCTTCCTTACAAGCTCCGCATCCTGTACACTTCTCATAGTCAATATGTGCACAGAAATTCTCAACGGTAACCGCACCGTTCGGGCAGGTCTTCTCGCACTTCTTACAGCCGATACAGCCAACCTCGCAAGCTGCTGTCACCTGTTTGCCCTTGTCGTGGGAGCTGCAGTCTACCGCCACCTTCTGGGAGTATGGAATCAGCTCGATCAGGTGTCTTGGACATTTTGCCACGCACTTGCCGCAGGCTTTACATGCTTCCTTATCCACCACTGCAATGCCGTCCACAATATGGATTGCCCCAAACGGACAGACCTTCACGCAGCTTCCGAAGCCGCAGCATCCATACGTACAGGCCTTCGCACCGCCGTTTGGCACGAAGGGAAGCATTTCGCAGTCTTCCACACCTGTGTAAATATACTCTTCCTTTGCCTTCTCACAGGTTCCGGAACATTTCACATGGGCAACCTGACGGGCAGTCTCCACTGCCTCCTGGCCCATAATTCCTGCAATGATTTTTCCAACCGGCTCGCCGCCTACCGGACAGCGGTTTACAGGCGCTTCGCCTTTGGCAATGGCTGCTGCCAGACCGTCACAGCCCGGATATCCGCATCCGCCGCAGTTATTTCCAGGAAGCGCTTCTCTGATGGCACCTTCCTTCTCATCCACCTCAACAGCAAACTTTTTTCCGGCAACTCCAAGGAACACACCGATGAAAAGTCCTACTGCCGCAACCAGAATGGTCGCTCCTATAATCGCACTTATATTCATCCTTACGCCTCCTTAGATCAAACCTGAAAATCCGAAGAATGCAATTGCCATCAGTCCAGCTGTCAGAAGTACAGTTGGGAATCCCTGGAATGCCTCCGGGATATCGTTGTACGCAATTTTCTCACGGATTCCTGCCATCAGCACAATGGAGATGGAGAAACCAAAAGCAGTTGCAAAACCGTTTACAGTACCCTCCAGGATATTATAGTCCTTCTGCACGTTTGTAAGGGCCACGCCAAGAACTGCACAGTTGGTGGTGATCAGAGGCAGATACACGCCAAGTGCCTTGTAAAGAGAAGGCATGCTTTTCTTCAGGAACATTTCCACAAACTGTACCAGCGCTGCAATGATCAGAATGAACACGATGGTCTGCAGATAAGTCAGATCCAGAGGCTGCAGGATCAGCTTGTAGATCACACTGGTTACAAAGGAGGACAGGGTGATTACGAAAATAACCGCACCGCCCATACCAGCTGCTGTATCCGTAGTTTTGGAAACACCAAGGAACGGACAAAGCCCCATAAACTGGCTGAGGACTACGTTATTGACAAGCGCAGAGCTTACAATGATCAGTAATAATTCTTTCATCTTCTCCTACCCCCTTTTTCCTGAGCACATGGAATTTCCGCAGGAAGCACAGCCGCCCTTGCAGTCCGGATTGCTTGGATCAATGCCCCGTTTGGCAGCGCCAAGCTTAAATTTGTTCTGGATTGCAGATAAAAACGCAAGGACAAAGAATGCGCCAGGTGCAAGAATGAAAATGGTTACAGGCTCATAGCCCATTTTGCCAGCTGCAGCATCTGCAAGCGGAAGGATCTGTTTGCCGAAAATAGTTCCGGCACCGATCAGCTCACGTACTGCACCGATGCAGGTGATGCTTAAGGTAAAGCCAAGTCCCATTCCAATGCCGTCAAACAGGGACGGGATTGGTTTGTTCTTGGAAGCATAGGCCTCTGCTCTTCCCAGGATGATACAGTTTACAACGATCAGCGGAATATAGATTCCAAGGGAAGAATACAGGAAAGGAATAAAGCCCTGCAGAAGCATCTGTACAATTGTTACAAAGGACGCAACTACCACAATGTAGGCTGGCATACGCACGCTGTCCGGAATAAAATTGCGGAGCAGAGAGATCATCAGGTTGGATGCAGCCAGAATTACCGTTGTAGTAAGTCCCATTCCAATACCGTTGATGGCAGATGTGGTAATAGCCAGTGTAGGACACATACCAAGCATCAGCACAAAGGTAGGATTTTCTTTGATGATACCGTTAATCAGTCGTTCAGATGGTGTATTCTTTTTCATTGCTGACTGCCCCCTTTCTCATAACGAAATGCGGCAAGTCCGGCATTCACGCCATTTGTCATGGCATTTGTGGTAATCGTCGCACCGCTTAAAGCGTCAATCTCATCATCAGATGTGGCGCCAGTCTTTGTGTATGTAAATTTCTCTACGTTTTTGTCCTTGAACTGGTTCTTGAAATCGTCTGTGGTGGCACGCATGCCAAGGCCGGCAGTCTCACTGATGGACAAAATAGAAATTCCATTTAAGGTTCCGTCATCCTGGATTCCCATAGCAAACTGGATATCTCCGCCGTAACCCTCGGAAGTGGTAACCGAAAAGGCATAGCCAAGCTCATTTCCAGCGTCATCCTTTGCAAGCATCACCTCATCAATGCTCTGGGCTTTGTAGCCGTTCTCATCCAGATAGCTCTCAAGGTCTGCATCTTCCCCGCTTGTAACTACTTCAAAGGAAGCTGCCTCTGCAAATACCGCCTTGTAGGCTTCTTCTTTTTCTTTTGCCTGCTGACTGGCAATGGGACCTGCGGTAATGTCATTGACAACACCAAGAAGCAGGCCGGAAATCAGTGTGATCACAGTCAGCGCAAGGGTATCTTTCACGATCTTGTTTTTCATTTCTTTGCGCCTCCTTTTCCAAAAGCAACCGGACGTGTGAAACGTTCAATCTGAGGTACCAGAAGGTTGCAGAAAATAATCGCATAGGAAACGCCTTCTGCGGAAGCTCCGAAAATACGGAAGATTCCGGTGAGAACACCCAGACAGACACCGTATACATATTGTCCCTTCACCGTGATGGGGCTTGTCACGTAGTCAGTGGCCATAAACCATGCGCCCAGCATCAGTCCGCCGCCGAAAAGGTGGGTAAACAGATAGTTTACGTCAAAGCCTTTGCCGGAAGCCAGCATGTAAATGATCACAAATACGGCAAAGCTGCCGATGTAGGTAAGAGGAATCCTTGCGCTGATCACCTTATAGCAAAGCAGGATGGCTGCTCCGATCAGGATGGCGATTACGGAAGTCTCTCCGATGGTACCCTGGATATTTCCAATGAGCAGGTTCTTAATGGGAACAGAGGAGCCTGCCACAAAACCATGGTCGCGAAGAGCTGCCAAAGGAGTTGCCCCTGTCACACCGTCAACTGCGCCCTTGAAGCTGTCAGATACGGAAAAGTCCGTCATTTTTCCCGCAAAGGAAATCATAAGGAAACAGCGGGCAGCAAGGGCCGGGTTCATAAAGTTTTGGCCAAGACCGCCGAACAGCTGTTTTACCACAATAATTGCAAAAATACTGCCAAGTGCCGGAATCCATAAAGGAATTCCTGCAGGCATGTTCATGCCGATCAGAAGACCTGTGACAACTGCACTGAAGTCTCCGATGGTGTTTGGTTTGTGCATGAAATGATCATATAACCACTCTGCAAGCACTGCACTGCCGGTGGATACCACCAGAATGGCCAGTGCCTTGAATCCGAAATTATAAATTCCCACTATGGCTGCAGGCAAAAGCGCGATGGCAACCAGCTGCATGATCTTCGCAGTGGTCATCCTTGCCCGGACATGGGGATTGGATGATACATTAAGCATTTGTTCCATGAGTTTCTTCCCCCTTATTATTTCTTTTTCCTGCTTGCCAGCACCATTTTACGCATGGATTTGATGCTCTGGGTCAGCGGACGCTTGGCCGGGCAGATGTAGCTGCAGCAGCCGCACTCGCAGCATTCCATTCCATCAAATTTCTGGAAGCTTTCCATATCGCCTCTCTGAGCAAAGGTTGCCAGCCTTGCGGGAATTACGTGTCCCGGGCAGACACTGACGCAGCGTCCGCAGTTGATGCAGGCTGTCTGCTGTGCATTTGCGTCTGATACAGGGTCGCTTTGCATACACAGAAGTGAGGAAGAGGTTTTCACACAAGGTACATGAAGATCATACATGGCAAAGCCCATCATAGGACCGCCGGAGATTACCTTTCCTGCGTGGTCCTTCAGACCGCCTGCCGCGTCGATCAGCTCGGCCATATCCGTTCCTGTACAGACTTCAAAATGAGCCGGGCGGTTGATGCCTTTTCCGGTTACCGTAAAAATACGCTTCATGATAGGTCTGCCAAGGGCTACCGCATCATATATGCTGCAGATGGTCTCCACGTTGTCTACAATACAGCCTGCATCTGCAGGAAGCATGGAGGAGTTGATCTCTCTTCCAGTCACTGCGTAGATCAGGGTTCGCTCACCGCCCTGGGGGTACTTGGTCATCAGTTCCTTGACTTCGATATTGGGGATGCCCGTTACCAGCTCTTTCATTTTCGCAATACAGTCTGGCTTGTTGTCCTCAATGCAGATACAGCCCTTTGCGTTTTTGAAAAGACCTACTACGATCTTCAGGCCTTCTACCACCTTCTCGGGCTGGTCCATCATGCGCCTGTAGTCGCTTGTCAGGTAAGGCTCACATTCTGCACCGTTTACCAGTATGTACTCAATCTTGTCCGGTTCCTTGGGGGAAAGCTTCACATGTGTGGGGAAGCCTGCACCTCCAAGTCCTACGACACCGCCGTCGCGGATTCTTCCGATAATTTCCTCACGGGTCAACCCCGCCGGATCTGCGGGAGTAAACTCTGTTTCCTCATATAATCCGTCATTTTCCACAATAATGGAATCCACCATGCTTCCGGTAGCTGTGAGCCGTTTCTCGATGCCTTTCACAGTTCCGGATACAGAAGCATGAATAGGGGAAGATACGAATCCGCCTGCTTCTGCGATCATCTGTCCGGCAAGCACATGGTCACCCTTTGCAACCACAGGCTTCGCCGGAGCACCAATGTGCTGGGACAATGGATACGCCAGATCAGCCTTGGGGAGATATTTCTCCACCGGGCAGTCCTTTGACATTTCTTTTCCCTCGAAGGGATGTACGCCGCCTTTAAAAGTTAACCGCACTAATATTCACCGCCTTTATAGTATTGATCACTGACTCTTTTGTCCGCAGCAACCTGATTTCTTTGTCTGATTTATAACTCTTTGTTTCCCTTTTGTCTGATTCGGACAGCTCTCCGCCTTTCCCGACGGCAGAAAGCTGTTATGGTTATCTGTATGATCCATAAGACTTCCGCATTGAAAAAACTTATTATAATCTTTCATTCCTTCTGATGCGCTTCTGTTATTTCTGATCCGCATCTTTTTTTCTTTTGCCGAAACCGTATTTTTTGTGGATCTTATAGCCACGGTTCAGGTTCGGGTATGCCTTTACGAAACGCTGCATATTGTGGCTGACTTTTCCTGCCATTGCCTCTTTGCGCTTCTGCAGTTCCTCGGAGATATCGGTCATCATAACAGAGCGCTTCTCTTCCAGCTCCTTGATCAGGGCGATATCGTCCAGACGGCCAAGCTTGTCACCAAGCTGCTGCTTGATCTTCTCACGGGAAAGGCCGCTGCTCTCTTCCAGATTCTCCATCTTCTCACGGGCCTGCACAAGCAGCTCCACTCGCATCTGATCCAGCGCCTGCTCCCATGCAGGAATGCGCTCGTGGATGTGGAATGCTGCTGCTGCGGAAAAAGCGAAGTCCACAATGTAGACCACCGTAATCACACAGACCGCGATTTCTCCGGTTCTCCTGGAATACAACTCCACAAAATCCGATACAACCGGATGCAGCACCCGGAAAAGTCCTACCGTAAACAATCCCCATCCAAGGGAACAGCCAAGGCAGATACGTCCCTGGAAATTAAATTTCTTATCGCTGTAATCCCACCAGGATGTATGGAAAATGTTCTCCATCAATACCGCTGTCACATATTCCAGTGCAGTGGCGACTACAATTCCTCCTACGAATAAAAGAAGCAGATTTTCGCTTACCGGAAGAAGGATCAGATAAACGGCAAGTGCTCCGCAGCCATAGATGGTACACAACGGGCCGTTAATAAAGCCTCTGTTGATCAGCTTGCCTTTCCTTACAGATACGTAGCAGGTTTCCCACAGCCAGCCAAGAAAACTGTATATGTAAAACCAGTTGGCTATGTGATAGAAATCTACTCCATTAATTGCTAAATCCCACATGTGTTTCTCCTTTTCTTTTTATTAATGCCAGATCTTGCTCCTTACAGCTTTTTGAACTTTTGGTCCTGGTATTTTATATATTCTGACTATTCTCTATATTCTACTATACCTCATTTTGTAAAAAAATTCACTACCTAAAAAGAAAAAAATTGTGTATAATTGAATACAATCCATGAAAGGAGTATAAGCAGGATGATTGTTAAAAAAATGCCGATTTTACAAGGGTTTCCAGACTTTGAGACTGTTAAAAATTTATCTGGGAACGGGGAAAATCAGGTAGATTTTGCCCCTTTATTTTACGATATTGAAACCACCGGATTAGGACGAAATTCCTCTTTTTTATACATGATCGGAGCTGTGTGCTATGAAGGAAATGAGGGCTGGCAGCTGTATCAGTGGCTGGCACCGGATTTTCGGGAAGAAAAGCAGCTTCTGGAGGTTTTTTCCGAATTTTTGAAAAAATTCACCTGCACCGTTCAATACAATGGCGATGCGTTCGACCAGCCTTATCTTCAGGCACGGCTTGCGTTTCATGAACTGCCGGATCCATTTGAAGGGCTTCCTTCTATTGACCTTTATAAGATTCTCCGCCCCTTAAAAGGATTTCTGAAGCTTCCAGGACTGAAACAGGAGCAAATGGAAGCCTTTCTTGGAGAACACAAGCGTGTCTACTGCAACGGCGGCGACTGCATCCGCATTTACAAAAAATATATGTCACGCAGGGAACAGACAGATCTGGATATTGTGATGGGACATAATATGGAGGACCTTCTGGGTCTTGGAGATGTGTTTAAGATGATGGGATATCTTTCCCTGAAAAGCGGAGATTTCCAGGCAAACGGAGCGGATTTCGACGAGGAAAACCTGATTCTGCAGCTGAAGCTTCCCTATACTCTTCCTGCCGCCTTTTCCAACCGCACTGAGGAGTTCTACATTACCGGACAGGAAAATCTGGTGAGCGTACTTACCTGCCCTGTAAACGGACGGATTCGCCAGTATTACAGTGATTACAAGCATTACGACTATCTCCCCGGCGAAGACATGGCCGTCCCAAAATCCATCAGCAAATTTATGGAAAAAGGGTTGAAGCAGTCCGCCACAAGAGACACCTGCTATACCTGGTTCCCCTGCTCGGAAGAGTTTCTGCAGAATTCAGAAAAGCAGAGACAATATCTGGTACATACCATGGAATATTTGTTCTGGAAGCTGAAATAACATAATTTAAAAGGAGACATCTTCCATCGTGGAAAATGCCTCCTTAAATTTCTGATAAGCCAAACTTACCAGTTCTCATTCTGATACGAAAAGCAACCGCCATTCACAATAACCTGTGAATGGCGGTAATTCTTTACATTATTCCTCTACAGGTACGTCCTCTGCCGGAGCCTCAAGAGCCTTCATGCTCAGGCTGATCTTCTTGTCTTCACCATTGAAGTCAACAACCTTAGCCTGGATCTCCTGTCCGATGGAAAGTACATCAGATGGTTTTGCAACGTGCTCTCTGGAAATCTGAGATACATGAAGAAGTGCATCTACTCCAGGAGCAAGCTCTACGAATGCACCGAAGTCTGTCATACGAGCAACTTTACCTGTTACTACATTTCCAACTGCGAAATCCTCGGCTGCTGTAAGCCATGGATTCTCCTCCGGGAATTTCATTGTAAGAGCAATCTTCTCGCCCTTGATATCTTTGATCATAACCTTTACAGTCTCACCAACTGTGAAAACTTTCTTCGGGTTCTCTACTCTGCCCCAGGACATCTCAGAGATGTGAAGCAGTCCGTCAGCGCCGCCCAGATCAATGAATGCACCGAAATCTGTAACATTCTTAACAACACCGTCTACAGTATCGCCAACATGGATGCGCTCCATAAGCTCCTGCTGTTTCTTAGCCTTCTCAGCAACAAGAAGCTGTTTGCGGTTACCAATGATGCGGCGTCTTCTTGGATTGAACTCTGTGATAACGAATTCGATCTCCTGATCAGCGTATTTGCTGAGGTCTTTCTCATAAGTATCGGAAACAAGGCTTGCAGGGATGAATACACGAGTCTCCTCAACATTTACACATAATCCGCCGTCAAGTACCTGAGTTACAGGAGCAGTTAATACTTCCTGGTTCTCGAATGCTTCCTCAAGACGTTTGTTGCCTTTCTCTGCAGCAAGTCTCTTGTAGGTTAAGATAACCTGGCCTTCGCCATCGTTTACCTTAAGCACTTTGGCTTCCATGGAGTCACCTACATGTACAGCGTCGGTAAGTACTATGGAAGGATCATTGCTATATTCACTCTTGGTGATAATACCATCAGCTTTATAGCCAATATTCAGGATAATTTCATCTTCTTTCACATCGATGACCTTTCCCTGTACGATTTCTCCATTTCTGATTGTTTTTACGGAATCTTCCAGCATCTGTTCAAAACTTAATTCTGACATGTTCTTGAACCTCCTCAATAATTTTGTTTGGGGTGGAAGCCCCTGCTGTAATACCTACATAACTACTGCATTGGAACATTTCAGAATCCAAGTCTACAGGTGTTTGTATATAGTAAGTATTTCCACATTCCTTTTTACATATTTCAAACAGCTTTTGAGTATTGGAACTATGCCGGCCGCCTACGACCAACATAGTGTCTACCTCTCCGGCTATGTTTTTTGCTTCTCTCTGCCGTTCTTCGGTAGCATTACAAATAGTGTTTAAAATATTAAGAATATTTAAAACAGTATTATCATACCTCTTTTTGCGGAGAATTTCAACTAAATCTTTAAATTTATTGTAATTAAATGTTGTCTGCGACACAATACATATGTTTTTACCCGGCGGAGGCACAAAATCCAGCGCATCCTGTTCCGTTTTTATGACGGTGCAGGGACCCATGCACCAGCCGCAGATTCCTACAACCTCCGGGTGATCCGGATCGCCGATGATCACCACATGGGAACCTGCCCTGCTCTCTTTCTCCACAATCCTGTGGATCTTCAGCACAAAGGGACAGGTCACATCCACATAGGAAAGTCCGTATTCTTCCAGACGGTCGTACACTTCCTTTCCAACGCCGTGGGAACGGATCACTACGGTGCTGCCTTCCGGGAGCGTCTTCAGATCCTCCTCAGAGGCAACCCGGACGCCTTTTTTCTCCAGGTCGTTCACCACTTCCTCATTGTGAATAATGGGGCCAAGAGTAAACAGCTTGTCCGGATGGCTGCCGATCAGCTCGTAGACCTTGTCTACCGCGCGCTGCACACCAAAGCAAAAGCCTGCTGTTTTCGCAACCTTTACTTCCATGGTTTATTCCACCTTATCTCTGTAAATTCCAAGAATTGCGGCTACCACTTCCTCAATGTTCATATTGGAGGAATCCACAAGCACTGCATCCTCAGCCTGGCGAAGAGGGGAAATCTCTCTTGTCATGTCCTGATGGTCGCGGATCTCGATATCCTTCTTAATATCTTCCAGATCTGCTTTCTCACCCTTGGCAAGGTATTCCTCATAGCGTCTGTTCGCTCTGGTCTCTACGCTTGCAGTGAGGAAAATCTTCACCTGGGCATCGGGCAGAACAATGGTTCCGATATCGCGTCCGTCCATTACCACATTGTTCTTCTCTGCAAGATTTCTCTGCAGGTTGAGAAGATGTGCGCGGACTGCCGGGTTGGCAGAGGTCTTGGACGCCATATTTCCCACTTCTTCCGTGCGGATACAGGCATTAACATTCTCCCCGTTCAGGATCACCAGCTGTTCTCCATCTTCATAGCGGATAGAAACCTCTGCTTCCTGACAGTGATCTGCAACTGCCTGGGAATCCGTTCCGTCGATTCCTTTCTTCTGCAGATAAAGTGCAACTGCACGGTACATGGCACCTGTATCTACATAGATAAATGAAAGCTCCTTTGCCACTCTTTTGGCAATGGTGCTCTTGCCGGCTCCTGCCGGTCCGTCAATGGCGATATTGCATCCCATTATTGTGTTACCTCCTGGTACATTTTGTATCTGATATCAGGGGCAAAAGGTCAAAAAGCTGTTCGTGCTTGCACGATAAAGCTTTTGAACTTGGGCCCCGCAGAATTGCGGGAGCTGCCTCGCAGCAGAGCAATTCGCAGATATCAGGTTAGGGTCAATTTTGACCCTAACATTCCTTATTTGATAATACCACATTTTCAGGCATTTTTCAACGCCATGGCAGCCAGATATGCGGTGGACCATGCAATCTGAAGGTTATAGCCGCCTGTTACCGCGTCCAGATCCAGCACCTCTCCAATGAAGTAAAGGTTCTTCACTTTCCTGGACTCCATGGTGCCCGGCTGTACCTCCTTCACGGAAACACCTCCTCTAGTGATAACCGCTTCCTTGTACTCTCCCATTCCATTGATGGTAAATGGGAACGCCTTCACCAGTTCTTCAAAGTGGATCCTCTCTTCCCTGGAAATGTCATGGATCTTCTTTTCCGGCGAAATTCCTCCAAGCTCCAGCATAACCGGCGTCAGAGAAGATGGGAAAAGTACCCCGATCACATTCTTAAACTGCTTATTCTGTCCTGCCTCAAACTCCCTTAAGATCCTGGCGTCCAGCTGCTCCATGGTAAGGGCCGACTTTAAGTCCAGATAAGCATTAAGCTCGCCGGATTTCTGCAGCTGTTTGCCAATGTGGGCACTTGCAGATAAGATCATGGGACCAGTCACGCCAAAGTGGGTGAACATCATCTCGCCGAAATCCTGGAAAAGAACTTTCTTCCCGGATTTGATGGTCAGCTCTGTGTTCTTCAGGGAAAGGCCCTGGAGTCTGGGAATGTAGTCTTCTTTTGTTTTAAGGGGAACCAGGGACGGGGAAAGCTCTGTCACCTTATGGCCTGTCTCCTGGGCAAAGCGGTAGCCGTCTCCTGTGGAACCGGTCGCCTGATAGGAAAGCCCTCCGGTAGCAACCAGAACGCAGTCCCCCTCCAGGAAGTTTCCGTCAGATAACTGCACGCCTGTGACTCTGCTGTGGTGTGCCTTTTTCTCATCCACATCGGGTTCCTCATAAGGGTCAGCACTTACAGTTTTCACTTCTGTGCGAAGGTGAATGTGCACGCCTGCCTTCTTCAGTTCCCGCTCCAGGCCGCGGATAATATCAGAAGAACGGTCGGATACAGGGAATACACGATTGCCTCTTTCTGTTTTCAGCGGTACGCCTGCTTCCTCAAAAAACTCCATGACGTCCTGGGGTGTAAAGGAATAGAAGGCGCTGTACAGAAATTTGGGGTTGGACATCACTGCCTTGAACAATTCTTCCGTGTCACAGTTATTTGTAACATTACAGCGTCCCTTTCCTGTAATATACACTTTCTTTCCAAGCTTCTCATTTTTTTCCAGGATGTGGACCTCATGACCGGCTCTGGACAGAAAAACACCTGCCATCATTCCTGCCGCTCCGCCGCCTACGATCAGTATTTTACTCATATAAAACCTTTCACATTTCTTTTTTAAAAAGACACGTGCAAATATTTTCTGCACGTGTCTTTCGTCATTGTTACCGCAGGTACAGCCATAACGGCTGCCCCTTCGGTAAATTATTCATCACTGATTAAACCGGATATGCTCCGTTCTTAGTATCAGCAGCAGTCTCATCAACCTTTGTCTGCTGAGCCTGACGATACTTGAAGAAATCAGTAGCAACCTGCGGGAACAGTGCATAGGACAGAACATCCTCATCCTGCTCCTTGTACTGTGCCATCTCTCCCTCAAGCTTATCCAGCTCGTTGTCCAGAAGGTCTGCCGGACGGCATGTGATCGGTTTTACATCACCGATGCACTTCTTCTGTACTTCCGGATTGAATGGTTTTGCTGTTGCGCCGTATTTTCCGCTGAGAACATCCTTTGTCTCTTTGGTAACCATCTTGTATCTCTCGCCCATAAGAACATTGAATACAGCCTGTGTACCAACGATCTGGGAAGACGGAGTAACAAGCGGCGGCTCACCAAGGTCTTTACGAACACGCGGAACTTCTTCAAGAACATCATAGAATTTGTCTTCTGCATGCTGCTCCTTCAGCTGGGAGGTAAGGTTGGATAACATACCACCCGGTACCTGATACAGAAGAGTCTTGATGTTTACACCAAGGTTCTTCGGATTGAGAAGACCGCTCTCAAGAGCCTCGTCACGCATTGGACGGAAGTAATCTGCGATTTCAGCAAGGAGCTGCTGATCAAAGCCTGTATCATATGGTGTTCCCTTGAAGGTCTCAACCATAACCTCTGTTGCAGGCTGGGAAGTACCAAGTGCAAATGGAGACATTGCAGTGTCGATAATATCAACGCCAGCTTCAACAGCCTTTAAGTAAGTCATGGAAGCTACACCTGAGGTGTAATGTGTATGAAGATCGATCGGGATCTTAACAGTCTCCTTCAGTGCGGTAACAAGCTCTGTTGCTTTATATGGAAGGAGAAGTCCGGCCATATCCTTGATACAGATGGAATCTGCTCCCATTTCCTCGATACGTTTTGCAATGCTTGTCCAGTATTCCAGAGTATAAGCATCACCAAGTGTATAGGAAAGTGCAACCTGTGCATGGCCATGCTCCTTGTTTGCAGCATGTACAGCAGTCTGAAGATTACGAAGGTCATTCATACAGTCAAAGATACGGATGATATCAATACCATTTGCCAGAGATTTCTGTACAAAGTACTCAACAACATCATCTGCATACGGACGATATCCAAGAATGTTCTGACCACGGAAAAGCATCTGCAGCTTGGTATTCTTGAATCCGTCACGTAATTTACGAAGTCTTTCCCACGGATCCTCATGAAGGAAACGAAGGCTTGCATCGAAAGTAGCACCGCCCCAGCACTCTACTGCATGGTAGCCTACTTTATCAAGTTTATCAACGATTGGAAGCATCTGCTCTGTTGTCATACGGGTTGCAATCAGGGACTGATGTGCATCACGCAGAATGGTTTCCACAATTTTAACAGGTTTTTTTTCAATTTCTGCCATAATTGTTCTCCTTATATTTTTATAATGAAGTTCGTGTCAAAAATTCTTTTGACACGAACCAATGCCTGCGGATCGTTCCGCCGCTTTTCGGCTTTGAAAACCTGGCATTGTCAGATTCCGTAAATTGCCATGAATGCTCCGGCCGCAACAGCAGTACCGATAACACCGGCAACATTTGGTCCCATTGCATGCATCAGAAGGAAGTTGGTAGGATCAGCCTCAGCACCAACCTTCTGGGATACACGGGCTGCCATAGGTACTGCAGATACACCAGCAGAACCGATAAGCGGGTTGATCTTGCCGCCTGTAAGCTTGCACATAAGCTTTCCAAGCATAACGCCTCCGAAGGTACCGCATGCAAATGCCACAAGACCTAATACAACGATTTTCAAAGTGTCCACATTCAAGAATGCCTCTGCACTTGTGGAAGCACCAACAGATGTACCAAGAAGGATAACTACGATGTACATAAGTGCATTGGAAGCTGTCTCTGTAAGCTGTTTAACAACGCCGCACTCTCTGAACAGGTTACCAAGCATAAGCATACCAACCAGAGGAGCAGTTGTAGGAAGGATCATGCAGACAACGATTGTGATTACAATTGGGAAAAGGATCTTCTCAAGCTTGGATACAGGACGAAGCTGCTCCATTTTGATCTTACGCTCTTTCTCAGTTGTAAACAGTTTCATGATCGGAGGCTGAATGATCGGAACCAGTGACATATAGGAATATGCCGCTACAGCGATCGGTCCCATAAGAGCTGTCTGTCCAAGCTTACCTGCAAGGAAAATGGAGGTCGGGCCGTCAGCACCACCGATGATGGAGATTGCTGCTGCTGCCTTACCATTGAATCCAAGGAAGATTGCAAGGAAGTAAGCCATGTAGATACCAAGCTGTGCTGCAGCACCCATCAGGAAGGGTTCGCGATCAGAGGACCGAAGTCTGTCATGGCACCTACACCCATGAAGATCAGGGATGGAAGAATACTCCACTCATCAAGGATATAGAAATAATGAAGAAGACCACCAACACCGTTGGACATGTCTTCCGGATTAGCCATAATGTCCGGATAAATATTAACAAGGAGCATACCAAATGCAATAGGAACAAGAAGAAGCGGCTCAAATCCCTTTGCAATGGCAAGATATAAAAATACACAAGCAACCACGATCATCAGATAGTTACCCCATGTCAGGTTAAAGAACGCGGTCTGATGGATCAGGTTGGACAGAGTGTCTGCTACATAAGACATCTTATTACCTCCCGACTTAGTTCATTGTTGCCAGGGTATCTCCATTTTCTACAGAGGCACCTTCTGCAACATCAATGCTTGCAACGGTTCCGTCCTGAGGAGCTACTACCGGAATCTCCATCTTCATGGATTCCAGGATTACAATGTTGTCTCCGGCTTTTACAGCCTGTCCAACAGTTGCTGCGATTTTCAGAACTTTTCCAGGTACGGAAGCTGCAACTTTAACAGAGCCTGCTCCGGCTGCTGCTTTCGGAGCTGCCTTTGGTGCCGGTGCTGCCTTAGGAGCTGCCTTCGGTGCCGGTCCTGCCTTAGGAGCTGCTGGTGCGGATACGCTTCCTGTCTCTTCAACAGTTACTTCATATGCTGTTCCGTTAACGGTAATTGTATAACTTTTCATTTTAGAATCCTCCTGTACTTATCTTTTTTTACGATTGATTTTGCGGATGGAACGAACTACGAATCCATCAGTGGTGGTTCCCTCAGCTGCTGCAATAGCTGCTGCGATAACCGCGATCAGTTCTGTATCATCTGCCGGCTCCTCTACTACTGGTGCTGCCACCGGAGCAGGTGCAGTTGCTGCTGCAGCCTGAGCCTTTTTCTTTGCCTCCGGATTCGGAATGAATCGGAACAGGTAGATAAGGAAGCTCAGGAAAATAAGAACGATGAATACAATTGCAATACCCATGATGGTATTCATAACAGCTCTTCTTAAGGTCTCAGCCATGGAATACTGAACATCTACAGTAAGAGAGGTAGGTGCTCCTGTAGAGCCATCAAATACATAAACAAAGTTTGCATCTGCCTTTTCAAAGGAAGCCGGAACAGTAACGGTATATCCGTCATCAGAAGCCTTTACTTCCACTTCACCGCTTCTTTCCTTCAGGGCGCCAAGCTCTGCCTTGGAGCCAGCCCATGCAGACATTGCAGATGTTGTAAATGCATCGGAAGACTTGGAATAGTTCTCAATGTCCTCATCGCCAAGAGTAACGATGGTATCCGTAAGTCCCTCAGCAGTAGTGATCAGTGTCTGCTTTACAGTGTCGTCCACCTCTTCTGCCCATACTGCTGATGCGCCTGTAAGAGTGAGAACTGCCATCATAAGGAGTACTGTGCAAAGGGAGGATACTTTCTTAAAAATCTGTTTCATATGCTCCACCTCGCTTAGACCGTGCCGTGTTTCTTGGACGGACGTTCTTCCCTTTTTGTGAACAGCATTTCAAATGCTCCGATCACATATTTTCTTGTATCAGCCGGGCTGATAATGGTGTCAACATATCCTCTTGCTGCTGCGGAGGAAACGGAGTTCTGAAGCTCTCTGTACTCTCCTGCCTTCTCATTAAGAGCGGCTGCGTCATCGCCTGCATACATGATCTTCGCTGCAAGGTCTGCATCCATCATACCGATCTCTGCGTTCTCCCATGCGTATACCATGTCTGCGCCGATTGCTTTGCTGTTCATAGCTGTGTAAGCAGTTCCGAATGCATTGCCAATGATCACGTTAACCTTCGGAACAGTAGCATTTGCAAATGCATGAACCAGCTGTCCTACAGATTTCGCCATCATCTTCTCGCTGCATACAGTAGCCTCGAAGCCATTTACATTTGTAAGAGTAAGTACCGGGATCTCAAAAGCATCGCAGAATTTCACAAAATCTGCTGCTTTTCTTGCGCCTCTTGCGGAAAGACTTCCGTCAGACTCCCATGCCTTGTTTCCTTCAGCGTCATAGCTCTCGCTTCTGTTGGCAACTGCACCAACGGTAGCTCCGTTCAGTCTGATGAATCCAACCGCAACGTTCTTGCCATAGTCTGCTTTTACTTCGAAGAACTGTCCGTTGTCTGCGATTCTGGAAAGTGCAATGGCTGTGTCGCCTGTGCAGTTCTCAATGTCCTCGCATACGCGGTTTAAGTCGTCTGTGCACTCCATGTAGGAATCAGTGTCTTCGCAGTTAGATGGCAGATATGTTACGAGTTCACGGATCTTTCCAAGGATTTCATCCTCTGTGCCGATTCCGTCTACAAGACCTGTCTCTTCGCTCTGGAATTTGGCAGCAGATGTATCACATTTGGAGATATTGTTGCCGGCAAGGGCATTCGGGGTATTTACGAACAGTTTACCTTTCTTCTCTTCCACAAAGGTAAAGTCTGTCAGTGCCGGTACAAGTGCCATACCACCACCGCAGGTGCCGAAGATACCTGTGATCTGTGGGATCAGTCCGGAAGCCAGAGTCTGTTTCATATAGATCTCACCGAATGCTTCCAGCGCATCAGTTGCCTCCTGGAGACGCAGACCTGCACAGTCGATCAGGCCGATCACCGGAGCACCGGTCTTCATAGCCATATCATAAAGTCTGGTAATCTTCTTGGCATGCATTTCGCCTACGGTTCCGTTCAGTACGGAAACATCCTGGCTGTACACATACACCAGATTTCCATCAATCACACCATATCCGGTAATAACACCGTCTGAAGGTGCTTTTTTTTCAGTCATGTTGAAATCTGTATTTCTGGCTGTTACACTTTGGCCGATTTCAACAAAACTGTTCGCGTCCAGCAAAGAAGTGATTCTTGTGCCCGCTAAGCTTTGTGTTGTGTTACTCATTCTTTCTTGCCCTCCATTTTATAAAAATTTAAAAGTATAACCAAAAAATCTGCCGATTCTAATTGTACATTTTTTCACATAATTTTTCAATAGTTTTCCGTGTTTTTATGCAAAAAAATCCCTCGAAATTCGGGGGATTTTTTGATATATCATACATATTTCATCAGGCTTTTTAGTGGAAAAAGTCATGAAATACTTTATTTACGCACCACAAATAGGTAATTTTGACGATATTGCGGTCTGCGGTTACAAAATAGTCATCCAGCACCAGTTCTCCGATGGAAAAGGTGACCTGGCCAATCTTCTGCCCTTTTTTCACAGGGGCAGCAAGTGACTTCTGGAGACGGACATTGCAGGTGACTTTTTCACTGTCCTTTAAAAGGACCTCTTTCTTTTTGTCGGAGTCTTCTGCCTGGATGACGCCTTTTATAAATGCAGCTTTCCCTAAGCCGGCTGACAGGTTTTGCTCGGACTGTGCCGGGCTCTCATCGGAAACGGTACTGTTTTCCGAAACGCCGTCCTTCACCTGGATTTCGGGAATGGCAGGCTCCTGCCAGTACACTTCTTTATGGAAGTTTTCCTTTCCATATTCCAGAAGCTTCATGGTGTCCTTCCATTTGTAGCTTTTGTTGTTGGGCCATCCGCAGCCAAGAAGAGCGATAATAAAGGTTCTGCCCTCATTTTTGCAGGCGCCCACATAACAGTAGCCTGCATTTCCTGTGAATCCGGTTTTCCCGGAAATGGCGTCCGGGGTCATGTCCAGAAAGGCGTTTGCATTGTGCACGGAAAACTGCCGGTTCCCGGAAAGGTCGTAAAAAGAATAATCTCTTGTCTGGGTAATGTGAAGAAAGGTTTTGTTTTTGATGGCGTAACTCATGATCAGGGCAAGGTCCCGGGCTGTGGTCTCATGAACACCTCCTGCATCTGCACCGTCCAGGCCGTTTGAAGTGACAAAATGGGTGCTGGTGCAGCCGATTTCCTTTGCTTTTTCGTTCATCATGTGGGCAAAGCCTTCCACAGAGCCGCCGATGTGCTCGGCAATGGCCACGGCAGTGTCGTTGTGGCTTTTCAGCATCAGGGAATAGAGAAGGTCTTCCAGGTAATACTGCTCCCCTTCTTTTAAGCCAAGCTTTACCTCGGGTTGGGCGGCGGCATTTTTGGAAACCATTACGTAGTCGTCGCCTTTTCCGTTTTCCAGGGCCAGGATGCAGGTCATCACCTTTGTGGTGCTGGCGTTCGGCCTGGCTGTGTAACCCTCTTTTTCGTAAAGCACTCTGCCAGAATCTCCGTCCATGAGAACAGCCGAAAGGGCATACAGGCTTCCGGGGCCATCTGTTTCGTTCATGTCCACCGCTGCCGGGATCATCTGTACCACGGTGCTCACTCCCTGAAGGTCTGCCGCCCCGGCGCTTGCGGATGCCTGCCCTACAGATACCGTCCCGGTGATCAGGATAAGAAGTCTGCAAAGAAATCTTTTTCCTTTTTTCTTCATATTCCACATCCCCTCATATTCAAACACGCTCTAATCTTCCATATATTCATTTTACGCAGACATGTCCGGGATATGACTCAGGGGCGGAGATTTCGAAGAATGTCCGCCCCCTGAAAAGATATTATCACCCGTTATAAGTTAAATTCCACCGATCTGATAACGGATGATCCTCCTTGGAAAGCTGATATAGCTCAAGCAGTTCCCCAGGCGCCTTTTTCACTTCCTCTTCAAACAGCCGGTTCAGTTCCTCTACAAGCTCCTTGCTGCCCCCTGCCGGATGGACCATCATGTAGTGGTCGATCAGGGCTGACTGGGCTTTATGGCCCCCCAGACTGGAAATTCTGGCCAGACGGGCACGTCTTGCGCCGCCGTCATCGCATACCAGCTGGTTGGTAATCCATTTCATAAGCTTCAGGCTCAGAAGAATATCCCCTGTTTTTACAAGGGGAAAGACCTTGTGGATTTCTTTTGCATTTCGCTCCTTTGCCGCGATGCATACGGAAGGATAATAGGTATAAGGGTCTTTCCCTGTTTCTTCCATAAGCAAGCGGTCAAACTCGATTTCCAGAAGACTGTGGGAAATCCGCCCCTTGTCGTGCATCTCGTTTACAAAAGGATGGCAGGCGGAATCCAGAAGATAATGGCAGCCAAAACCAAGAAGATAGGCAAGCAGGGCCTGATCCTTGGTCTCACGCACCTGACTCATTCCCTGGATGAAAAAGGCTCTGGCTTTTTCCTTATGCATCCGGTATCCAACGCCGCTGACATGATTTTTGAAAATAAAATAATAAAAGAAGATGTCCGGGCCGTGCAGTCCGATGCGGTACAGCTCCCCATTTTCCCTGATGACTTTTTTTACTTCTTCCGGCATCTGCCTGTATACTTTCTGTCCAAACAGATCATGTGCGTATGTTGTTGGCATTTTTATCCTCTCCTGTCTTATGCCGCAAAAGCTGCGGCTCATATGTTCCATCCTGCATCACTTAGCTTATACCGCTGGCAGCCTTTTATACGTCCAGCTTCAGCTGTATCTCTTCTTCTGCCTCTGCCTTGAAGTCTGCCATTTTCACCGGGTCCACAGAAGGAAGCTCTTCCAGGCCCTGCACGCCGAAGGTTCGAAGAAATTCCTCGGTGGTTCCAAAAAGGATGGGGCGTCCCGGTGCATCCAGTCTTCCAAGCTCTTTGACCAAATTATATTCCACCAGCTTGTTCACTGCGTGGTCGCTTTTTACCCCTCGGATCTTCTCGATCTCTGCCTTGGTCACCGGCTGCTTGTAGGCAATGATGGACAAAGTCTCCAGCATAACGTCGGTAAGTGCCGGCTTCTGGGGCTGCATGGCGATGCGGATCAGGCAGCCGTAATAGTCCCGCTTGGTGCAAAGCTGATAGGAATTTTCCAGCTCGATAATGTGGATTCCCCTGCCCTCATCCTGGTATTTGTCCATGAGATTGTGGATCAGCTTCTCTGTGGTGGCCTTGTCCTGCTGGATGGCTTTCGCGATCTGGCAAAGCTCCACCGCCTCTCCCATTGTAAACAGAATGGCCTCAATGGCTCCTTCTAATTGTCTGATTTCCATATATTATCCTTCCTCTGCAAATTCCGTGAGATTTTTCCAGGTTTCAGGATCAGTCACAACATCGATCTGGATGTCGTCAAAAATCTCCTCCTGCACCACATGGATGTGTCCCATTTTGATCAGCTCCAGCACGGAAAGGAAGGTGACGATCACCTGCACCTTGGAGCACTGCTTTTTCAAAAGGTCCTTAAAGCTGAACTTTCTGTGGGTCTTTGCAAATTCTTTCATCTCAAGCATTTTATCTGAAAGACTGACTTCTTCTTTTTCAATCCTGCCGAAACGGCTTCGGATGGGGTCCACCTTGTCTTCCTGCCTGCGGATGATGGACTGGTAAATGGCGTGGAGCTTTTCCAGGGTCAGCCCAGCCAGCAGTTCAGATGGATCCACAGGCTCCCGGTACTGAAGCACTTCCTCCGGCACGTCGGGAGCACGGTAATAGACTCCGCTGGCATCGTCCATTTTGTCCTTCAGCTCGTAAGACATGTATTTGTACATCTTATATTCCAGAAGCTTCTGGACAAGCTCGGCTCTTGGGTCTTCCTCCTCCCCTTCCTCGTTTACTTCTTTTGGAAGAAGCATCCGGCATTTGATGTCAAGAAGAGTGGCCGCCATAACCATAAACTCGCTCATCACGCCTAAGTCTTCTTTTTCCATGGCGTGAATGTATTCCATGTACTGGTCTGTGATCTCCACAATGGGGATGTCGTAAATGTCAATTTTATTTTTATCGATCAGGTGAAGGAGCAGGTCAAGCGGTCCTTCAAAAACATTTAGTTTTACGGAGATTGCCATGAGCTTTCCTTTCTTCCCTTAAGATTTCATTTCTATAAAAATCAGTTCTCTGGGGTTGTGGATCCGAAGGGGCATGGTGTGTTCCCCAAGCCCGGCGCTTACGATCATGCACTGCCCGTCCTGGTAAAAATCCCCGCAGCAGTACCTGGGAAAAGGCATGAGCTGGGGACTGATGGTGCCTATGTGCCTGGAAAAACGCAGCACGCCGCCGTGGTAGTGGCCGGACAGGATCAGGTCTGCGCCCCAGTTAAAATAGGTTCTGCCGTATTTGGGACTGTGGGCGAGGAGAATGTTTACCGCGTCCGGCTCCGGTTTTCCCATAAGCTGTTCCATTGCCTGGTCTGTAAGCTTTGGGGAGGTTGGCTTGTGATAATATTCTAAAGGAAGTTCCAGGCCGTTTATAACAAGGGAGGTGCCTTTTGCCTGGAATTCGTATTTCTCATTTGTCAGGATATGGACGCCAGCTTTCCTCAGGGACTGTTCGTATTCCAGATATTCGCTCTGGCAGGGATAGCCCTCTATTTTCATTTTGGATTCGTGATTTCCCAGACCATAGAAAACAGGAAAATCCTTTGCCAGGGAAATAAGAAGCTTCCGGGCGTTTTCCAGGGTGGATACATCTTTTCGCACAACCATGTCTCCAGCTACAAGAATGGCATCCGGCAGGTTTTCCCGGATTTTTGCCTGCAGGTCGCAGTTGTCTGTTCCAAATTCGCTGCCGTGAACATCCGCAAGGACGGCGAA
>OLPQ01000729.1_pt1 | contig 26798 bp, 25 predicted proteins | sample 1672451 | NCBI WGS metagenome assembly OLPQ01 (sample SAMEA3136687, study PRJEB25190) | human gut metagenome | biome: human gut; feature: human-associated habitat; material: faeces | place: Austria | collected 2013
GTTTCGAGCAGGTTTTCAAGAACTCCCTTACAGGTCTTCCGATCGGTGGCGGTAAAGGTGGTTCCAACTTCGATCCTAAGGGCAAATCTGACAGAGAAGTTATGGCATTCTGCCAGAGCTTTATGACAGAACTCTGCAAATACATCGGCGCAGACACAGACGTACCGGCTGGTGACATCGGTGTTGGCGGACGTGAGATTGGATATCTCTTCGGACAGTACAAACGTGTTCGTGATCTTTATGAAGGCGTTCTGACAGGTAAAGGACTTACCTATGGTGGTTCCCTGATCCGTACAGAAGCTACCGGATACGGTGTTGTATATATTCTGAACGAACTGATGAAAGACCACAACGATTCTCTTGACGGAAAAACTGTTGTTGTTACAGGTTCCGGTAATGTTGCAATCTATGCAGTGCAGAAAGCTACTCAGCTTGGTGCAAAGGTTATTGCAATGTGCGACTCTAACGGATATATCCATGATCCAAACGGAATCAACCTTGACATTGTCAAAGATATCAAAGAAGTAAAACGTGGACGTATCAAAGAATACGCTGACCGTGTAGAAGGCGCTACTTACACAGAAGGTGTTGGCATCTGGAACATCAAATGTGATGTATATCTTCCATGCGCAACTCAGAACGAACTTGACCTTGATGGCGTAAAAACTCTGATTGCAAACGGATGCAAATATATCGTAGAAGGTGCAAACATGCCTACTACAAGAGAAGCTACAGACTACGCTATGGCAAACGGTGTTCTCTTCCTTCCTGGAAAAGCATCCAATGCAGGTGGTGTTGCTACTTCCGCACTGGAAATGAGCCAGAACTCTCAGAGACTTTCCTGGACATCCGAAGAAGTTGATGCCAAACTTCATCAGATCATGGTTGACATCTATGCTAAGATCAGCGATGCTGCAAAACGTTATGATATGCCGGACAACTTCGTTGTTGGTGCTAACATTGCAGGTTTCGAAAAGGTTGTAGATGCAATGATGGCTCAGGGTATTGTTTAATCTCCTGTTCATTCGTATGTATAATCCAAAAGGCGTTCCGGATTTCTGATCCGAAGCGCCTTTTTATATTTTCATGTTTTCTTTATGGTTCCATAAATTTCTTCAGTTCATCCATAAATGTACTGACATCCTTAAATTCTCTGTAGACAGAAGCAAAGCGAACATAAGCAACTGCATCCAGGTCCTTCAGATGTTCCATGACAATCTCACCAATGCGGGTACTGGAAATTTCTTTGTCTGCTGTGTCAAAAATATCTCCCTCTATAGAATCCATCAGCGACTCGATCTTTTCCACCGGAATCGGTCTCTTATAGCAGGCACGCAGAATTCCGCCCTGAATCTTGGAACGGTCATACTGTTCACGTGTCTGATCCTTCTTAATGACACTCAATGGAATAGTTTCAACTTTTTCGTATGTCGTAAATCTTTTTCCACAGGATTCACACATTCGCCGTCTCCGGATTGAATTTGTATCATCTACCGGTCGGGAGTCTACAACCTTGCTGTTATCCTGATTACAAAACGGGCATCTCACAGTATTTTCCCCTCTTTCCCCTTTTAATGAAATAATTATACTTTATTTTTTCGAACAATGTCAAGAAATGCACCTGTATATTTCAGATAAATTTTGCATATCTTTTATAAAAAGTGGTAAATTCATGCGATTATGTGAGCTTAGACAGAAAGAAGTCATCAATACCTGTACCTGTCGCAGTCTTGGCTGCCCGGTCGATCTGGAGTTCGACCGCAAAACAGGAGCCATCACTGCTCTCATCGTTCCAGGTCCCGGCAAATTCTGTTTTTTTCCCGGCAGAGAAAGCGAATACATCATTCCCTGGTGCTGTATCTGCCAGATTGGTGATGATATCATCCTCGTCGAAGTCAAAGAAGAAAAATGTTTTCACAAAGACCACCTTCTCTGACACTGTCAAGGGCTATTAATTTTTATATTTTTCCCAGAAAAGAATATTTCCTGTCCTCCCTGAGAATCATTTCTAGTACCAGAAATAAGAGATGAGGAGGATATTTTGATGGCACTTAATAAAGTAGAAATCTGCGGGGTAAATACATCTAGTCTTCCGATCCTGAAGTCGGACGAAAAAGAAGCATTATTTCAAAAGATCAAAAAAGGAGATTCTGAAGCCCGCGAACAATATATCAAAGGAAATCTCCGCCTTGTGTTAAGTGTTATCAAACGATTTCAGAACAGCAATGAAAATGCCGATGATCTTTTTCAGATCGGGTGCATTGGTCTTATGAAAGCCGTCGATAATTTTGACGATACACTGAATGTCAAATTCTCGACATATGCAGTCCCGATGATCATCGGTGAGATCCGCCGCTATCTACGGGATTATAACAGTATCCGGGTAAGCCGTTCTCTGCGCGACATTGCCTATAAAGCCATTTATACCAAAGAAAATATGATCAAAAAGAATCTGAAGGAACCAACGATCGATGAAATTGCTGATGAGATCGGCATTGAAAAAGAAATGATCGTATATGCCCTGGATGCGATCCAGAGTCCTGTCAGCTTGTTTGAACCGGTATACTCCGAGGGTGGCGATACGCTGTATGTCATGGATCAGATCAGCGATCAGAAAAACAAAGAAGACCACTGGCTGGAAAACCTATCTCTCCGGGAAGCCATGAACCGGCTTAACCAGAGAGAAAAGCACATCATTGAAATGCGCTTCTATGAGGGTCGGACACAGATGGAAGTTGCTGATGAAATCGGCATCTCTCAGGCGCAGGTCAGCCGCCTTGAAAAAAATGCTCTGAAGACCATGAAAAATTATCTGAGATCCTGAAATTGCTTTATATGCAAAAAGCCTCCCTGCCGGACCAATTGCCGACAGAGAGGTTCTTCTTTATTTCAGTGCTTTCTCAATTTCTTCAATTACAATCTTCAGTGCTTTGATACGTGCATATTTCTTGTCAACGGATTCCAGAATATGCCACAGTGCAAACGTTGTACTCGTCTTCTTCAGCATCTCATCGACTGCTTCTTCATACTGATCCCATTTTTCACGGTTTCGCCAGTCTTCATCTGTGATCTTCCAGCGTTTCTCCGGATTATTCTGGCGGTCATTAAAACGCTCCAGCTGTGTATCTTTATCAATCTGCACCCAAAATTTGATGATCACTGCACCCCAGTCGTGGAGTTCCTTTTCAAATTCATTCATCTCATTGTAAGCACGTTTCCAGTCATTTTCACTGCAGAATCCTTCCAGCCGTTCTACCATGACACGGCCATACCACGTACGATCAAAGATTGCAATGTGCCCATCCTTCGGAAGTCTTGTCCAGAATCTCCAGAGATAATGCCGAGCCTTCTCATGTGGCTCCGGACTGGCGATTGGCTGTACCTCATATCCTCTAGGATCCAATGCCCCTGCAATTCGTTTGATATTGCCGCCTTTGCCGGCCGCATCCCATCCCTCATAGGTAATGATCACCGGAACCCGCTTACGGTACAGGCGATTATGCAGTTCTCCCAGTTTGGCCTGCAGCTTCTTCAGTTCCTTCTGGTACTCTTCTTCGTCAATTGTCTTGCCTTCCAGCTCTACGTCTTTCAGCTTAGGCATCTTGACCAGTGGAAAAACATTCTGAAGGATCGGTACCGAATGACTCTGGTTCTGCAATGCCACTTCAATACTGCTGACCAGTGTATCCATCACCTGCAGCTCTGCCCACTTCTTATCCTTTGCATCAATGATATACCACGGCGAACTGGACATATTGGTGTCTTTCATATAACGGTCAAATACATTCTCGCACTTCTTATAATGTTTGTTCTGCCATTTATCGAATCCTGTCACACGCCACTTGGTATCATCCTTGGAAAGCAGCTTCTTCATACGTTTTTCCTGTTCGTCCTTATCAATCTCCATAAAGAATTTCAGGACCAGATATCCATTGTCCGTAAGCTGCCTTTCAAAACGCCTGATGCTCTCGATACGCCGCTCATAAGCATCTCCTTCGAGTTCTCCATTCAATACTTCCTTCACCGTCTGTTCCATCCATCCTGAATCCAGGAATGTAAATTTGCCTTCTTCCGGGATCTGTTTCATATAACGATACAGAAACGGTCTGCGTACCTCTTCCTCTGTCGGAGCTGACATCGTGGCAACCTTGAAAAAACGAGGATCAATATTCCTGATCACCTTACCGATCATACTGCCTTTGCCTGCTGCACTCCACCCCTCAAAAAGAACCAGTACCGGGAGCTTGTGCTCCTTGATCTTCATCTGAAGATCATAAAGTCTGTTTCTGGTTTTCTCAAGCTGTACTTTCATCTCATCTTTGTCCGGTTCTTCGCCCGGTGTCCATGATTTTAACATATTGAGCCCCCATTTCTTTTTGTTGACAGTATACCACGTCCGGAATAAAAATACAGTTAATTGTTGCACATATTGCACCATTTTTTTCTCACAGATTACCGAATATACAAAGAGACAGAACTCCAGATTATCAGGAAATTCTGTCTCTGTAATATTTTTTATGAAAGTTCCAGTTTACCAGTATACAGCTGATAATAAGTTCCTTTCTGTTTAATGAGGTCTTTGTGGTCACCTCTCTCAATGATCTTGCCATGTTCCAGAACAATAATCGCATCACTGTTTCGGATCGTAGAAAGTCTGTGCGCGATCACAAACACGGTACGGCCCTTCATCAGGTTGTCCATACCTTTCTGTACGATACTTTCTGTACGGGTATCGATACTGGAAGTTGCTTCATCCAGAATCAGTACCGGTGGGTCTGCAACTGCTGCCCGCGCAATGGACAGAAGCTGTCTCTGCCCCTGAGAGAGTTCTTCACCATCCCCGCTCAGCATCGTATCGTATCCTTTCGGGAGCATCTGTATAAACTGATCTGCATGTGCCAGTTTTGCTGCTGCATAGATTTCTTCATCCGTTGCATCCAGCTTGCCATAACGGATATTATCACGAATCGTACCGGTAAACAAATGTGTGTCCTGAAGAACGATTCCAAGAGAATGTCTCAGATCATCCTTTTTGATCTTGGTAATATTGATTCCATCATAACGGATCTTGCCTTCCTGGATATCATAAAAACGATTGATCAGATTGGTTATGGTTGTCTTACCGGCTCCGGTAGAACCGACGAATGCCAGTTTCTGTCCGGGCTTCGCATACAGGCTGATATCGTGAAGAATTGTTTTGTCTTCATTATATCCAAAGGTTACATTCTCAAATCTTACATCACCTTTCAGCTCTGTATAGGATACGGAGCCATCTGCAGAATGCGGATGTTTCCATGCCCACATGCCGGTTCTCTCTTTGCATTCTACAATGTTGCCATTCTCATCTTTTCTTGCATTGACAAGTGTTACATAACCCTCATCCTCTTCCGGTTTCTCATCGATCAGATTGAAAATTCTTTCCGCACCGGCAAGCGCCATGACGATGGAATTAAACTGCTGTGCCACCTGCATGAACGGCTGAGTGAAGCTTTTGGTGAACTGCAGATAGGAAGCCATAACACCAAGTGTGATTCCTCCGATGCCTGCTACAGAAAGGATTCCTCCGAGAACCGCCGTCAGTACAAACTGCAGGTTTCCGATATTTCCGATAACTGGTCCCATCATATTACCGTATTTATTTGCCTGTGAGGCGCTCTCAAAAAGAACTTCATTGAGCTGATCAAACTCTTCTTTTGATTTTGCCTCATGATTAAATACCTTTACTACCCTCTGTCCGTTCATTCGTTCTTCCACGAATCCGGTCACATCTGCCAGAGACATCTGCTGATGTACAAAGTATTTTCCACTCTTTGCTCCGATCCTGCCGGTAACAGCAAGCATCACAAAAATGATCACTACTGCAAGTATCGTAAGAAGCGGACTCAGCACCAGCATGGAAATAAAAGTTACAACAATTGTAAACAATGCCATCAGTGCCTGTGGAATTGCCTGGCTGATCATCTGTCTCAATGTATCTGTATCATTGGTATAAAGACTCATGATCGAACCATTTGTATTCTGGTCGAAGTAACGGATTGGCAGTGTCTGCATATGTTCAAACATATCATCACGTACTCTTTTGAGTACACCCTGTCCAATATAAACCATCATTCTTGTGTAAATAAATGTTGCAATGACACCTGCCAGAAAGATTACGCCCAAAACAGTCAGGGCCTTATAAAGTCCTGCAAAATCCGGGGTTTTCTGTCCAACAAGCGGCAGGATAAAATCATCCAGAAGGTATCTCAGAGAAAGAGAGACTGCAGTTGTCGCCACAGCACTGATCAGGATACAGAAGAAAACAAGAATAAACTGGAATTTATATTTCTCTGTCACATATTTCATCAGACGTTTTGCCGTCTTTAAATCATTTTTTTTCATTTTCGGTTTTTTATTCTTATTCATCCTCTTCTCCTCCTTTCACCTGAGATTCATATACTTCCCTGTAGATCTCATTTGTCTGCAGCAGTTCTTCCGATGTTCCCACACCTGCGATCTTACCATCATCCAGCACAATGATCTGATCGGCATCTTCTATCGAAGAAACTCTCTGTGCAATGATGATCTTGGTCGTGTCCGGGATCTCTTCCCGGAATGCTTTACGGATCAATGCATCTGTTTTGGTATCTACTGCACTGGTGGAATCATCCAGAATCAGGATTTTAGGTTTCTTAAGCAGTGCACGTGCAATGCATAGACGCTGTTTCTGTCCACCGGAAACGTTATTACCGCCCTGTACGATCATGGTCTCATAACCATTCGGGAACTCATTTACAAATCCATCTGCCTGCGCCAGACGGCAGACTCTTTTAACTTCCTCATCACTGGCATGTTCATTGCCCCAGCGGATATTATCGTAGATCGTGCCGGAAAATAATACATTTTTCTGCAGAACCATAGATACCTGGTCACGCAGAACTTCCAGATTATAGTCACGTACATCGACTCCGGCTACTTTTACTGCACCACCAGTGACATCATAAAGTCTCGGGATCATCTGTACCAGTGTAGATTTGGCACTTCCGGTGCCGCCAATGATACCAACTGTCTGTCCTGATTTAATATGAAGGTTGATATCTTTCAAGGAAAGGTTTCCGCCTTCACCCGCATAGCTGAAATCTACATGTTCAAAAGTAATCTCGCCATTTCTGACTTCTTTCACTGTATCCGCTTTATCCTGCATCTCCGGAACTTCATTAAGCACCTCTGTGATACGGTCTGTGGAAGCCCCTGCGATCATGATCATGACAAATACAAAAGTTACCATATTCAGAGACATCAGAATCTGAATTGCATATACGATCACACTTGTCAGTTCTCCAGTCTCCATGGTTCCAAATACAATGCTTCGTCCACCGATCAGCGCGATCAGAAGTACAACCGCGTACATCATGAACTGCAGGACCGGAGAGTTCCATGCAACGATTTTTTCTGCTTTTGTAAACAGGGTATATACATAATTGGACACACCGTGAAATTTGTTTATCTCGTAATCTTCTCTTACAAATGCCTTTACCACACGTGATGCATTGACATTTTCCTGCACAGAATTGTTCAGTTCATCATACTCGTCAAATACTCTGATAAAATGTGGATGCGCTTTCTTTGCTATAAACATCAGTGTTCCACCAAGAAGCGGGATTACGATCAGGAACAGAAGTGCAATCTTTACATTGATCAACAGTGTCATGATCCAGGAAAGAAGAATCATGATCGGTGCTCTTGCCAGAAGACGGATACTCATCATATATGCCATCTGCACGTTTGTAATATCTGTTGTCATTCGTGTGACCAGACCTGATGTGGAGAAATGGTCAATGTTTTTGAAAGAAAAATCCTGCACCTTATAGAAAATATCATGGCGAAGATTTTTCGCATAACCAGCAGCCGCTACGGCTGCCATATTACCGGCCTGCACACCAAAAAACAATGCCAGCATCGCCATTGCAACAAGAATTATTCCGCGCTGTACAATATAACCAAGATCACCATTGGCTATTCCAACATCTATGATCTTTGCCATTTCCAGAGGAATGAGAACCTCCATCATGACCTCCAGAATTACGAGAAACGGTGCCAGCAATGACTGTTTCTTATATTCCCGGATGGATTTAAAAAGTGTCTTATTCATCTTTTCTGTCTGCCTCCTTATCTGTCTTTTTTCTATTTCCGAATTTTCCTATTATACAAAATTTCGCCTTTGAAAGTCAATCGTTTTTTTGTGACTTTTTGGACACAATTCAGGCAAAAAAAATGCCCCTCACAGGGACATTTTTTCTTTTTCGTATACTTTTCTTACTTCGTCTGCTTTTGCACGATGCGGAAAACAGATATTTCCAAGCTGTCTTACCGGCATCACACCCATGAGTGAGTTTGTCACAAAACACTCCTCATAATACATCAGCTCATCCGGATAAATGATCGTTTCTGTCACCTGAAATCTTTCCATAATATATTCACGCAGGATACCCGGCAACAGGCCGCAGGAAAGCTGCGGTGTATAGATCATATTTTTACGTACAAAAAAGACATTGCAGACAGTTCCTTCACTGATCTGTCCTTTGGTGTTGATAAATATCTTTTCATTGATACCGGCTGCTGCGGCTGCTCTTTTTTCCAAAATACAGTCACCATAATTAAATGTCTTATGATAAACCAGTGGAGAAGTCTCGTTTCGTCTGACTTTGCTTAGGTCCGTCATAAATCCTCTGGAATAGATTTCATCCATATATGGATTTTCTCTCATCTGAAAGAAGGTATTCTCAGCTGACATCACGATCTTAAGTGCTCCATGCATCTTCACCGACATTTCCTGTGTACTCAGATATTCTGCGATTTTTTCTTTTGTAAGTCCACGTTCTGCACAGGAACCCAATTTCAAAAAATCAGCGGATCCCTGCATTCTGTTCAGATGTTGTTCCAGAAGTAACGGTCTGCCTTGTTCCACTGCAACCGTTTCAAATACTCCCATTCCAAACAAAAATCCCTCATCCAGTCTAATATCCATATCTTTTTATCACTCCAGACTTTATTTCATAGCCTCCAGAACCGCTTTCGCTTTCTGAAGGGTCTCCTCATATTCAAATTCCAGGTCTGATTCAGCAGTGATGCCACCGCCAACTCCCAGATAATACATTCCATCTTTGTGCAATGCTGTACGGATCACTATATTAAAATCACAGTCTCCATCTAATGTCAGGTAACCGATGGAACCTGTGTACAGATTTCTGCGGTTGTTCTCCAGTTCATCAATGATCTCCATCGCACGATATTTCGGGGCTCCTGTAATAGAACCGCCAGGAAACGTTGCTTCAAGCAGATCCATTATCGTTTTGTTTTCCTGAAGTACTCCCTCGATGTCAGAAACCAGATGAAATACTGTTGCATATTCTTCCACCGTAAAAAGTTCCGTCACGTTGACACTTCCAGGTTTGCACACGCGGTTCAGATCATTCCGCTCGAGATCAACGATCATAAGAAGTTCACTCTTATCCTTCTCTGAATTTTTGAGTTCATTTCTCATAAGGAGATCCTCTTCCAGAGTCTCACCTCTTTTTCGCGTTCCCTTGATCGGACGTGTATTCACATGTCCCTTCTTCATCTTAAGGAATCGCTCCGGTGATGCACAGACAATCTGAAAATCACCGTAATCCATATAGCCGCCAAATGGTGACGGATTGTTTTCTCTCAAATCATAAAAAACATCCAGTGGTTTTTTATTGCTCTTTACCTCAAGCTGCTGCGTCATATTTGTGATATAGATATCACCTTCGATGATATATCGAATCATCTCATCAACAGCCTGTTTGTATTCTTCTTTTTTAAAATTTGGTGTTATTTCTATATTAAATGATCCGTCTGCGACCTGTTCTTTTTCTAATAATACTTCTGTCAGACGCTTTTCAACAGATTCAATCAGTTTCTCTGCATCTTCTGTAATTCCATTGGCCACCAGAAATGTTTTCTTCTCATGACAATCCTCTATGATATACATGTCATAAAAAACAAGTACTGCATCCGGAATCGTTACCAGATTTTCCTTATGAGATGGTATTTCCATTAATTTCCGCCCGTATTCATACGAAAAATATCCGATTGCCCCTGATAGCATTGGAAGCCTGCTTTTGTTCTGATCTTTATGCTCAGACAGATATTTTTTGAGATATTCCTCAAATGAGAGTTCCGATACCTTCTGCTCATTTATAAAAAATCCATGATCATCTTTTACTAATTTGAGATATGGCCGCACTCCTATGATTGAATATCTTCCAAGCCCGTTCACAAGAGATGAATCCAGAAATACACAGTCCTTTTCATCCGAAAAATATTTGAACAGTTCTGCTGCTGATCTGTGTGGAGTCAATTTTTTTATCACGCGGTTTATATTATACATCTATTTTTCCTCTCTGTCCATTTTTCGAAACATTTCTATAGATTTTTCTTATATATTTCATAGATTTTTTATTCATTTTTGTTGAATTTCTCTGCGATACAGCAGAAATTTTCTAACAACTCATGACCATATTCCGTCAGGACTGCTTCCGGATGAAACTGTACGCCATAAAGAGGGATTTCTCTGTGCGAGATTCCCATTACCGCTCCATCTTCAGCCACTGCATCTATCCGGTATTCTCTCGGAATACTGTCTTCTCTCACAACCAGTGAATGATACCTGGTTACTTTAAATTTCTCCGGCAGTCCTTCAAATAATCCCGTTCCATTATTTCGGATCCCTGTCACCTTTCCATGCATTGGACGGCTCCCTTTCTCTACAACAGCTCCACAGCAATGTCCCAACACCTGATGTCCCAGACAGACACCTAAGATCGGGATCTTTCCCTGAAACCGTTTCACTGTTTCTACACATCGCACAGCATCCCATGGACGTTTCGGTCCGGGCGAAAGAATGATTCCTTCCGGCTGCATCTTTTCTATTTCTTCTATATTAATCTGATCACTTCTCCTGACCATGATCTCCCTTCCCAACTCCTCAAAATACGCTTTCAGATTGTAAACAAACGAATCATAATTATCGATCATCAAAAACATGTTTTTCCTCCCTCTCCTGCAAAACACGTATAAAAAAAGAGACAACGCACGTGTATATCCATACACACAGTCGTTATCCCTGTCGGTCCGTAATCTGTGAATCTTTATCGTTTTTTATATTTCTTTTTGAAAGATACCTCTATGCTATCATGTCTGCCAATTCTCGTCAATATATATTAGAAATGAATATTTTTTTCAACAAATTACCCCTTTTATATCGAATACATCTATGCTATACTGTACGGGAAATGAATGATATGCAAAATAGGATCATATGCGTCAAGTGTTCAGCGAATGGGGAGTTGTCGCCGAAACGAAAAGTCCGTCTTACGGTATAGGATCCGCACCCGTTGCGACAATATAAGAGGTTATCTCATATTGTGTAGGGATACGTTTTTCGACATACGTTCTATCACAATTGGAGATATCTTTTTCGCTTTAACACACTATCAGCTCGACAAAAAAAAGACAATCTCCACAGTACACGATATCATGTTTAACAGGAGGTTGTTTTTTTAATGGTAGATAAACAGAAAGTAGAACAGGCAATCCGTCTCCTTCTTGAAGGAATCGGTGAAGACACAGAACGTGAAGGTCTCAAAGATACTCCGGACCGAATTGCACGTATGTGTATGGAAATTTATGGTGGACTGGATGAAGAAGCGGATCATCATCTTGCCAAACAGTTTGAAGTAGAAAATAACGAAATGGTACTGGAAAAAGATATTACTTTCTATTCTATGTGTGAACATCATCTGATGCCTTTTTATGGCAAAGCTCATGTAGCTTATATTCCAAATGGCAAAGTGACCGGACTCAGTAAACTTGCCCGTACTGTTGATGTCTATGCAAGAAGACCGCAAATTCAGGAACGCCTGACTGTACAGATTGCCGATGCACTGGAACGTACTCTGAATCCTAAGGGGATTATGGTAATGCTGGAAGCGGAACACACCTGCATGACCATGCGTGGAATCAAAAAACCAGGAAGTAAAACGATTACTACCGTTACCCGTGGTGATTTCAAGACAGACCGTGAACTTCAGAAACAGTTCCTCTCCATGGTAAAAGACTGATGCATACCGATATGACAAGAGTAAATGCTATCTGGCAGCATCCTCTCTATCAGCAAAATCTGAAAGATCTTATACACCTTGAAGCTGACCGTATCTTCTGCCGTCATACACCGGAACATTTTCTGGATGTCGCAAGACTTGCTTACATATTTGCACTGGAACGAGGACTTGACTGCTCCCGTGAACTGATCTACTGCACTGCACTTCTCCATGATATCGGTCGCGTCAGACAGTATATGGATGGTACCCCGCATGACGAAGCCGGTGTACAGATTGCTGAACAGATTTTATCTGATCTTGCTTTTTCTTCTGCAGAAAAAGAGCAGATTCTGACCGCGATCGGGGAACATCGTTCCTCAAAAGAGGAAACTTCTTCCCTGAGCCGGATTCTTTATGAAGCAGATAAAAAATCCCGTATGTGTTTTCTCTGTCCTGCAGAAAAAGAATGCTACTGGGATCTTTCAAAAAAAAATATGATGATTCAATATTAAAAGGAGAATCTTAGATCATGAAAATCGGAAATCGTGAATTTGATGTAAAAAACAGAACTTATATTATGGGCATCCTGAACGTGACCCCGGATTCTTTTTCTGATGGTGGCAAATGGAATACTATGGATCATGCTCTGATGCATGCAGAAGCTATGATCAAAGACGGTGCTGATATTCTGGATGTCGGCGGTGAATCCACACGTCCGGGGCATACTCCGGTCAGTGCAGAAGAAGAAGCAGCACGTGTCGTTCCGGTCATCGAAGCACTTCGCAAACGTTTTGATGTACCGATCTCTGTAGATACTTACAAGGGAAGTGTTGCAGATGCAGCTGTCCAGGCAGGTGCCGATCTGGTCAACGATGTCTGGGGGCTCAAATATGATCCGGACATGGCCGGTGTCATCGCCAAACATGATGTAGCCTGCTGTCTTATGCACAACAAAGCCAACACAGAATACAATAACTTTCTCATAGATATGCTTGCTGAAACACAGGAATGTGTCAATATTGCCCGAGGAGCCGGAATCAAAGACGAACGAATCATTCTTGATCCGGGCGTTGGTTTCGGCAAAACATATGAAATGAATCTGGAAACCATGAATCATCTGGAACTTTTTCAGCATCTCGGATTCCCGGTCCTGCTCGGAACCTCCCGTAAGTCCATGATTGGTCTTACTCTGGATCTTCCGGTTGATCAGCGTGTAGAAGGCACTGTTGCCACTTCTGTCATCGGTGTCATGAAAGGCTGTGCTTTTGTCCGCGTACATGATATCAAAGAAAACAAACGTGCTATCCTTATGACTGAAGCAATTCTTGGAAGGAATATAAAATAAATGGATAAGATTGAGATCAAAAACCTGGAGATTTTTGCAAACCATGGAGTTTTCCCGGAGGAAAATGTTCTCGGCCAGAAATTCGTTATTTCTGCCACTCTTTACACGGATACCCGAAAAGCAGGTCTGACCGATGAACTGACTGCTTCTATTCATTATGGAGAAGTCAGCCATATGATCACCAAATTCACAAAAGAGCATACTTATAAACTTCTGGAGGCACTTGCAGAAAATCTCTGCCAAATGCTGCTTCAAGAGCTTCCGCTTCTCAAAATGATCACTCTGCGTGTTGAAAAGCCATGGGCTCCGGTCGCTCTCCCACTCGAAACGGTTGCTGTGGAGATCACCCGCGGATGGCATACTGCCTATGTAGCCTTTGGTTCCAACCTTGGGGACAAAAAGAAGTTCCTGGATGATGGCATTCAGGGACTCCGTACTACTCCTTCCTGTGAAGTAGAAGCTGTATCTGAATATTTAGTTACAGAACCTTATGGTGGTGTGGAACAGGATGAATTTCTGAATGGTGTTCTGAAACTCCGTACGCTGCTCACGCCGGAAGAACTTCTGGACCGTCTTCACGAACTGGAGGCGGCCGCAAACAGAGAACGTATCATTCACTGGGGACCGCGTACTCTTGATCTGGATATTCTGTTCTATGATAATGAGATCATAGACACTCCGGATCTTCATATTCCACATATTGATATGGAAAATCGTGATTTTGTCCTGAAGCCAATGGATGAGATTGCTCCTTATTACAGACATCCTGTATTAAACAAGACCATTCATCAGCTTCTTAATGAACTCCTTGCAAAAGATAATCAGTAACTTTTCATTCAAAAAAACTTCTGAGTCCCGGGATCATACTCCCAGGCTCAGAAGTTTTTTTGCTTCTTCAAGACGTTCATAAAATTGCTCATAAAAATCTCTGTTTTCTTCATATGATTTTGTATAAAAACGGCTGAGCACATACATATTCAGATTTTTGATCAGATCCGCATCTTCCGTCTGGTAAAACACTTCCTGTACATCCAGAAGAAACTGATGCCAATCCCATACAAATTTTTCGTATTGTCTGAGGTCCGGTGTGTCGATCCATTTTTTTACCTTGATCTTGGAACGGTTTTTCTTTGCACATTCATGGATCTGAATGATATATTTAAATCCATCTTCCGTATAATATCTTCCCAGTGGAAACAACCGGCAGAATCCAGGACGAATCTCATGTATGGAGCATCTGCCTTCCTGATTCAGGAAAACGCATTTTTCTTCTGTTCCGCGCATTGCCAGATGTGGCAGAACATTGCCATCAGAAATCCCAAGTTCCAACACACTCCCAATCAGTTCTTCCGGTATTTTCCGGAGACCTCTGCTCAATCGACAGACATCATACGGATCCAGAAGGACAGAATCTCCCATCCCTGTACAGCAGTCATGACAGCCTTTGCAGTCCTGACAATCTGCTTTGACCATATCATTCGCATCATATAATCTTCCATCTGAAATTTCTTCCAGTGTCACTTCTCTTCTCATAGATTTTCCTCTTTTTACTTATAGTATTTATGCCCTTGCTATTTCTTATGATACAGGACTATAATAGGGAATGTCAATCTGTTGCTGCCAATAATAACCAACAGCAACACAATAATATAATAAAAAACGGAGGAAACCTAAAAATGCGATCTCTCGCAATCTATCTGAAAAATTACAGGAAAGAAAGCATTCTTGCCCCTTTCTTCAAATTTCTGGAAGTTGTGTTTGATCTGCTTGTCCCGGTAGTCATTGCGCAGATCATTGATGTAGGTATCACTGGAAATGATCGCCCGTATATCATCGAGCGATTTTTTATTCTGGTACTCATGGCAGCTGCCGGACTCGCAGTCAGCATCACCGCCCAGTTTTTTGCAGCTAAGGCTAGTGTAGGATTTGCCACAGAACTGAGACAGGCCGTTTACGACCATGTGCAGAAGCTTTCTTACACAGAACTTGATACTCTTGGAACAGATACTCTGATCACCCGTCTTACAGATGATATCAATCAGGTACAGAACGGTGTAAATATGGGCCTGCGCCTTCTTCTTCGAAGTCCTTTTATCGTATTGGGTTCCATGGTCATGGCCTTTACGATCAACACACGTTGTGCATTGATCTTTGTTGTTGCTATTCCGGTGCTTTTCCTGGTTGTATTTGTGATCATGTACCTGAGTATTCCGCTTTTTGGCAAGGTACAGGCACGTCTGGACGCAGTTACAGGACTAACCCGTGAAAACCTGACCGGTGTACGTGTCATCCGCGCTTTTTGTCGCGAAGAAGAAGCCGTCCGTGAATTTGATGCCAGCAATGCTCAGCTTACAAAGCTGAACGAATTTGTCGGAAAGCTGTCTGCTCTTCTAAATCCGGTAACTTATGTACTGATCAATATCGCAACAGTCATTCTGATCAATAATGCAGGACTCCAGGTCAATCTCGGAAATATGCAGCAGGGACAGGTCGTTGCTCTTTATAACTATATGGCTCAGATGATCGTTGAACTCATTAAACTTGCTTCTCTGATCATTACACTAAACAAATCTGCCGCATGTGCAAACCGTGTTGCCGATATTCTCAAAGTAAAATCTTCCATGAATCATCCGGTTTCTACTGCCTCCACTGCAGTTTGCGGCGAAAACGCAGTCGAATTCCATGATGTTACTTTTACTTATGCAGAATCAGGCGCACCCAGCCTTTCCAATATCAGCTTTTCTGTCAAAAGAGGCCAGACTGTTGGAATCATCGGAGGTACCGGAAGCGGTAAATCCACCCTGGTCAACCTGATTGCCCGTTTTTATGATGCGACTAGCGGAACTATACAGATAGACGGGCAAAATATCCAGAACTACAGCCAGCATGACCTTCGTGAAAAGATCGGTGTTGTTCCACAACGCGCTGTACTTTTTAAAGGATCCATCCGCGAAAACATGAAATGGGGACGTGAAAATGCGACAGATGAAGAAATCTGGGATGCACTCACGACCGCACAGGCTCGTGAAATTGTAGAAAACAAAAATGGACAGCTTGATTTCAAATTGGAACAGAATGGACGAAATCTTTCTGGCGGTCAGCGTCAGCGTCTTACTATCGCACGTGCCGTTGTAAAGAAACCGGAATTTCTGATTCTTGACGACAGTGCCAGTGCTCTGGATTTTGCAACAGATGCTGCACTTCGCAGATCTCTCCATCAGCTCAGTGGAAATGTTACCACCTTCCTGGTGTCCCAACGTGCTGCAAGTATCCGTCAGGCAGATCTGATCCTTGTTCTGGATGACGGTGAGCTTGTTGGAAAAGGCATTCACGATGACCTTATCCGCACCTGCGATACGTACCGCGAAATCTATTTCTCCCAGTTCCCGGAAGAACGTGAAAAATACAATACATCAAATACAGCCGTATCCGTTAATGCTTCAGAGGTGACCTTATGAGCAAACAGAACAAACAGCAGACAACTACGACCAGCATGGAAACCCTCTGGAAAGTACTCCGCTTTATCGGAAAATACCGTTTTCTTCTGGTCCTGAGCATTATTCTGGCAGCTCTATCTGTCATCCTGCAGTTATATGTACCGGTACTTTTCGGTAATGCGATTGACCAGGTAGTTGCCAAACGTGAAGTTAATTTCCGTATGATGTGGTATTATCTCAGCCGGATTCTTGTGATGATCATCGTTTCCAGTGTTGCTACCTGGATCATGAATATCATTAACAACCGTATGACCTTCCGTACGGTACAGGATATCCGTGCAAAAGCGATCCGTCATATTCAGGTACTTCCGCTCTCCTATCTGGACAGCCACAGCACCGGTGATATCATAAGCCGCGTCATTGCTGATACCGATATTCTTTCGGATGGTCTTCTGCTTGGATTCACACAGCTTTTCTCAGGAATCGTTACGATCATCGGAACTCTGCTTTTCATGTTTTCTAAGAATATCTGGATCACTTTGATGGTCATTGTTCTGACTCCGCTCAGTTTCTTTGTTGCAAAATTTATTTCCTCACGTTCCTTCCATATGTTCCGGAAGCAGAGTGATGCACGTGGCCGTCAGACCGCACTTATCGAAGAAATGATTGGAAATCAGAAGATCGTACAGGCCTTCGGATACGAAGATAAATCATCTGGACGTTTTGCCCTGATCAATGAAGAATTAAAAGAATGCAGTCAGAAAGCGGTCTTTTACAGTAGCCTGACCAACCCGTCCACACGTTTTGTCAATAATGTCATTTATGCAGGTGTTGCCCTGGCCGGTGCTTTCATGATTCCTGGCGGTTCCCTAACTGTTGGTGGTCTGTCCGTACTTCTTGCTTATGCAAATCAGTACATGAAACCATTCAATGATATCAGTTCTGTCATCACAGAGCTTCAGAATGCACTTGCATGCGCGGCCAGAATCTTTGCTCTTCTGGAAGAAGAACCGGAAAGTGCTGATTCCAAGGACACCATCACTGATGTCAGAGGTGAAGTCAACATCGATAACGTTTGTTTCCGCTACGTTCCGGACAAAAAACTGATTGAAAATTTCAACCTGCATGCAGAACCAGGCAAGCGTATCGCAATCGTCGGACCAACTGGCTGTGGAAAAACAACCTTTATCAACCTGCTGATGCGATTCTATGATGTGACCAGCGGTACAATCTCGATTGATGGTCACCCGATCAATGAAATTTCCCGTCATTCTCTGCGTAGCAGCTTTGGCATGGTGCTTCAGGACACCTGGATCAAAAACGGCACTGTCCGCGAAAATCTCAACATCGGTAAGCCAGATGCAACCGATGAAGAAATTATCGAAGCAGCCAGACATTCTCACAGCTGGGAATTTATCCGCCGTCTTCCAAATGGCCTGGACACACGCTTAAAAGAAGACAGTCTGAGCCAGGGTGAAAAACAGCTTCTTTGTATCACCCGTGTCATGCTCTGTCTGCCTCCAATGCTGATACTGGATGAAGCCACTTCCAGTATCGATACCCGAACTGAACTGATGGTTCAGGAAGCTTTTGACCGTCTTATGGAGGGACGTACAAGCTTTATCGTAGCGCATCGTCTTTCTACGATTCGAAATGCAGATGAGATTCTTGTCATGAAAGACGGAAGTATCGTCGAACAGGGATCGCATGATGAACTTATGGCGAAGGGCGGATTCTATCAAAATCTGTACAACAGTCAGTTTGTCAAAGTAGCTGAATAATATTCTCTCAAACATAAAAATCCGTCGAAACAGTTTTATGAATTTTCATACATTCTGTATCGACGGATTTTTTTATTTACAAGTATCTTCTTTTCTGAAGATCAGTTCTGCTTCTGTGCAGCCAGATATTCCTCAGTCAGTGCTACTGCATCACGAATACAATCCGGACAACTGCGAAGTACTTTTCCTGTTTCCACACCTTTCAGTTCCCTGCAAAGATAAGAACCATTCTGTTTCTGGAACTTCTTTACATATTCTTTTACCTTTCTGTAGGTATCACCTTTTGTCAGTCTGCCTTTTTCCGGTTCTCCGACACTGTTTTCCAGTCCGATGATCATCATCATTCCTGAAAGTGCTCCACATACTTCCATCATTCCCATTCCAAGTCCGAAGCCTTCTGCGATCCGGAACATCTCTTCTTCCGCTACACCAAATTCCTGACAAAACGAACAGGCAACTGCCTGTGCACAGTTATATCCCTTATCATGAAATGCAATTGCCATATCTGCTTTTGTACTCATTTTCTTTCCTCCTGCATACTTTATACTTTCGTTTGTTTTTTATCATAACAGAAATATTACAATATATCTACATTTTTTATAACAACATACTGTTTATTATATTGAATAATATTTTTATAAATGGTATAATTATTTTTAATCATATAGTTAAAGGACATATTCTTATGGGCATAACAAATGTGCTGTACAATCGATCGGAATTTCTTGAAAAAGCTCAGGAATTCCTTGATGCATGCGAATCATCTGGCTGGTGTATCATTTCCATCGACATCGAACGTTTTAAATTATTTAATAACTGGTACGGACAGGAAGCAGGGGATATTCTGCTTCAGAATATCAGTCAGTACCTGCTTCGTGTACAGCAGATGAAAGGATATCTGGCTGGCTATTTCGGTGGAGATCATTTCTTTATGTGTATTCCTGATGACGAGCAACTGATCAATCTGATTTACAAAACAATTCGCAGTTATATTGGCATCCACAGTCAGAACGAGGGGTTTCTTCCAATCATCGGTATCTACCCCATTACAGAGAAGCATCCGGATACAGCGACCATGTGTAACAATGCACAGCTCGCTGCTTCCGAGATCAAGGGAAATTTTAATAAACGGATCTGTTATTTCACAAATGAGATCATTGATCAGCTGGAAAAAGAACAACAGATGCTCCACGACGTAAAAGTCGGTCTGGAAAACAAAGAATTTACTTTCTATCTGCAGCCCAAATGCAACAGTATCACTGGTGCAATCGTCAGTATGGAAGCTCTCTCCCGCTGGATCAGTCCTTCCCGTGGTTTTGTTTCTCCAGGAGAATTTATTCCATTTCTCGAGAATAACGGTATGATCACTGCACTGGATACTTATATCTGGGATGCAGTCTGCCAGACTCTGGCCTATTGGAAAAAAGATCATCTTTATGTTGTTCCTATCTCCATCAATGTCTCCGTAGCTGACATTGAAACGATCAATGTTCCTGAATTTCTTCAGGATCTTATCATAAAATATGGACTGACACCCGAAATGCTCCTTGTGGAGATTACTGAGACTGCATTTTCCGAAAATAATATCATTGTAAGAAAAACGATTGATCAGCTTCATCAGTATGGTTTCTGTATTCTTATGGATGATTTTGGAAGTGGTTACTCTTCTCTTAATATGCTCAAGGATGCCAATGTCGATATTTTGAAACTTGATATGAAATTTATTGAAATGAATCCAGAAAACCGCCAGAAAGGTATTCAGATCATTAATTCTGTTGTTAACATGGCACACAAACTGGAGCTTCCTATTATTGCAGAAGGTGTGGAAACTCCGGAGCAGATTGAGATGCTTCATTCCATGAACTGTGTTTATGCGCAGGGATACTTTTTCTTCAAACCAATGCCAGTCGCAGATGCCGAGGATCTTCTCAGTAATGTTCCTCATGAACACTATAATCATGCCCACAAAGCTGTTTCAGATGATACTACTGTGACAGAACCAAAATCATCCGTAGAACTTCTTCATGAAACAACGGTTACACATTCCATTTTTAAGATCCTTGCGGAAAATTTCCTGCTTCTTGCAAGACTGAATCTCAGCAATGCAGAATACGAAATCCTCAAAAGAGATTATCGGCTTCATGGCAAGGAACTTGAACTGGAGCATAATTTTGAATTATACAATCGTCGTATTCTCAACGAAAACCTGATTCATCCCGACGACGTAGAATTATACCGTTCAAGAATCACACTCTCTTCACTGCAGGACATTTTCTTTGGTGGCCATAAACAGCTCACCTATCAGTTCCGCCGTTGTTTGGACAATGATTATATCTCTACGACTATGGAATTTCTCGCCGGCAACAAATGTGATGCACAGAATCCATGGATTGTTGTTATCATTCGCGAAAAAACAGTCTGAGACGACATTATCTGAAAACCTGTCCGATTTTTTGTGCATTTGTCTGTACAATTAGAATTGTATCTTGACAGTCCGCGGTAAAAAGTGCTATTTTAACCTTGAAATTTTAAAAATCATATGACGAGGTGCAAAGACATGCAGGAATTAAAACCAATTAAAGAAGGTAAAGTACGTGAGATCTATGATAACGGAGACAGTTTGATCATGGTAGCAACTGACCGTATCAGCTGTTTTGATGTTATCCTGAACAATGAAGTAACCAAAAAAGGAACTGTACTGACACAGATGTCCAAGTTCTGGTTTGATCTGACCGAGGACATTCTGCCTAACCACATGATTTCTGTTGATGTAAAAGACATGCCTGAATTTTTCCAGCAAGAGAAATATACCGGAAAATCTATGATGTGCCGCAAACTGAACATGCTTCCAATTGAATGTATCGTTCGTGGTTATATTACAGGCAGCGGATGGAAGAGCTATCAGGAAAATGGCACTGTCTGCGGAATCACTCTTCCTGAAGGCTTAAAAGAATCCGACAAGCTTCCTGAGCCTATTTACACCCCGTCAACCAAAGCCGAGATTGGTGATCATGATGAAAATATCTCTTTTGAGCAGAGTATTGACCATCTCGAAAAATATTTCCCTGGCAGAGGACGCGAACTTGCAGAAAAACTTCGCGATAATACGATTGCTCTTTACAAAAAATGCGCTGAATATGCATTAAGTAAAGGCATTATCATTGCAGATACCAAATTTGAATTCGGCCTGGATGAAGACGGTAATATGGTAATCGGTGATGAAATGCTGACACCTGACAGCTCCCGTTTCTGGCCGGCAGAAGGATATGAACCAGGCCATGGACAGCCTTCTTTCGACAAGCAGTTTGCACGTGACTGGCTGACTTCTCATCCTGGAAACGACTGGACACTACCACAGGAAATCGTAGACAAAACTATAGAAAAATATCTGCAGGCATACAAAATGCTTACAGGCAAAGATCTCGACTAATACAACTTAAAGGAGTGAATTTTACGAGTGGATGCAAGTGACACTTACCAGCTAATTATTCTGATCATATTACTGGCGTTATCCGCATTTTTTTCATCAAATGAAACTGCTCTTATGGCAGTCAACAAAATAAGGCTGCGCGCCCTTGCCGATGAAGGCAACAAACGTGCTGCAAAGGTTCTGGACATTGTTGAGAATCATACCCCCAAAATGCTCAGCGCTATTCTGATTGGAAATAACCTTGTTAATATCACCGCCTCCTCTCTTGCCACTTCACTGGCATACAGTTTTGGCGGATACATGGTGAGTATTGCCACAGCTGCCCTTACTGTAGCCATCCTTATATTTGGTGAAATCACACCTAAGAATTATGCTACATTGAATGCAGAAAAAATCACCCTGCGCTACATTCCTATTCTTAGTTTTTTTATGATGATCATGACTCCATTTATTTTTATTATCAATATGGTGTCACGTGTATTCATGAAATTGCTTCGTGTGGATCCGGATGCTGCTAATAAGGCTATGACAGAAGAAGAACTTCGTACGATCGTAGATGTCAGCCATGAAGATGGTGTTATCGAATCTGACGAAAAGAAAATGATCTACAATGTATTCGATCTGGGAGATGCAGATGCCAAAGATATTATGGTTCCAAGAGTCAATGTATCTTTTGCGGATGTTGATTCTACTTATGATGAACTGATTGATATTTTCCGTGAGGATCGTTTTACGCGTCTTCCTGTCTATGAAAATACACAAGACAATATCGTTGGTATCATCAACATGAAGGATCTTCTTTTGTATGATTCAACCAAGCCTTTTAATATCCGTGATTATCTCCGCAAGCCACATTTTACTTATGAATACAAGGATATTTCTGAACTTCTGGTCGAAATGCGTGAATCTACTTTCAACATCGCCATTGTTCTTGATGAATATGGTGAAATGACCGGACTTATCACCCTGGAGGACATTCTCGAAGAAATCGTTGGAGAAATTCATGATGAATACGATGAAAGCGAAAATGAACTGATCAAAAAGCTTTCCGACCGTGAATATATCGTAGAAGGATCCATGAGTCTTGATGACGTAAATGATCATCTCGGCACTCATCTTGATTCTGAAGATTACGATTCTCTGGGTGGTCTCATCATTGAACATCTGGATCGTCTTCCGGTCGCAGGTGACCAGGTTATTACAGATGATCATATCCGCCTGGTAGTTGAGAAGCTGGATAAAAACCGCATTGAAAGTGTACGTGTGATTCTTCCTGAAGCAACTGAGGAAACAGAATCCGGTGATTCTGAGTCTTCAAAAGAAGCATAAAAAAGAAGTACTGTTTTGATTTCTTCAGAACAGTGCTTCCTTTTTTATTTTATCAGCATTTGTGTTTTATGCTTCTTTGCTTCATACAGTCGTTCATCTGCCCTGGACAATGTATCTTCCGTGGAAATTTTTTTATCCCTGCACATTACAAAAATACCTGCCGATACAGTCACATAATAAGCGTTTTCACGATCTCCATCCATGCTTCCTTCAGCCGCTCCAGTGAATATCCTGCATTGGCAGGACTCGTTGACGGAAGTTTCTGTGCTTTGATTCCATTCACCGGGTAAATGTATTTATCATACAATTCAAAAGCTTTTCCACCATTTGTATAAATTGCCCGGATATCTGCCGTCGCAAGAATTTCCGACAGATCATTCGGAATCACCTCATGAATACTGGCATCTGAAGAGCCTTCAATCTCACAGCTCTGAATCACATCCCATACAGCAATATGATTCGCCAGAAGCATCTCCTTCTTCTCCTCAATTGTCTGAGGCACTTCATATCCCAGAATCCCGGCAAGTACTTTCCAAAAACGGTTTTGCTTATGGCCATAAAAAAATTGCTGTTCTCTCGATTTTACAGATGGAAAACTCCCCAGTATCAGGATACGGGAATTCTTGTCATATATGGGTGCTATTGTGTGTTTTATCATAATAACCTCTTTCTCCGCTCACATTAGAACCATTTTACTGCCATTAGTAAAGTGATCTATTCCTCTCGAAGTTCTGCATTCTTATTTTGCCTACATTATAAATATCTGTGTTCTTTTAGTCAATCCGATTATGTCATGTTATATTTTTTACTTCACTTTCTGGTTCCACTCCACACCATTCGTATCTGTCCATGTATCTTTTCTGTTAAAAATAACACTGTCCATTTCTATCTTCTTTCAATTATTGCTTAATAGTTTAATATTTATTATGAAAAAGCACCCTCGAAACTGTCCAGGCTTTTCAAGAGTGCTTTTCCGGTTACTTGGTCAGCTAAAAATTAAAGAGCAATCTCACAATCCGGTTCTACCTTCTTGCAAGCCTTTAAAACATCTTTCATAACGGTTCCCGGCTCTTTTCCTTCCTCAAACTCCACAATCATCTTCTGTGTCATAAAGTTTACGGTTGCTGCTGCAGACATTATCATAATCGAAAAAGAGGTAGAACATATGACACAAATTACATTGCCACATAATCATGGCGAATCAGCTGATGAGCTGTTTTCTCTGCTTCCTGCTCCACAAGAATTTCAGACATCTGCAGAACTATTCGGATTACTCAGTGATGAAAGCAGACTGCGTATTTTTTGGATTTTATGTCACTATGAAGAATGCGTAATCAACCTGTCTTCCCTTGTTGGTATGAGCAGTCCTGCTGTATCTCATCATCTAAGACAATTAAAAACCCGACGGCTGATTGTCAGCCATCGGAGTGGAAAGGAAGTCTATTATAAAGTTGCTGATACCCCACAGGTTCACACTCTGCATAGCTGCCTTGAAAGATTAATTTCCTTATCCGATTCCACAGAGCATCAAACGGAGGTATCAAATGACACGGAAACACGATAAAAATACGGAAGATATTTTGAAAGATATTCCAAATGGAAAAATCATCATAAACCGCCATAACAGTACACATGAAAACACTATTTTCAATAAGGATTTTCGCTATTGCTCCGATGGAAGGGGACTAGTAGATACTTATTCTGTTTTTCCCGGAATTGAACTTTCTTTTAATTATTACTATGCAAATTGTTTTGAATTTCAGCATAGACCTGTCCACTCTGCTATGCAGATCAATCACTGCCGAAGTGGAAGAATGGGCTGGAAAATGCAGGATCAATCCACAATATATTTGGGCCCCGGAGATTTATCTCTCCACACACTGCATTCATGTGCGGATTCTGCCATGAACCTGCCATTAGGATATTATCAAGGTGTATCCGTCTTCATTGATTTGAATGCGCTAACTGCTACACCACCAGACATTCTTTCTGAAGCAGGCATCAACGGAAATAACCTCTACGCAAAATTTTGTGAACAAGCAGGGCATACTGCTATACCAGCCAGCGAGAAAATCGAACATATTTTTTCAGAATTATATGATTTGCCAGAAAGAATGTACTTACCTTATTTCAAATTAAAAGTTCAAGAGTTGCTGTTGTTTTTAGGACGATAAGCGGGAATCCTCGGCAATTCAATTACCGAGATGAAAGCGTAGAATTGTGCATATCTGCACATGGAAATAATATAATAATCCCTTAACTCCTTGATATTAATGCCGTAACCGGCATATAATTAATCGAAAATATGTTCGATTTTTTGTTGTGCGTTTTCACTCGTTATGTTATACTATATGTATGAAAGAAAATCTAATACATTATAAAACTTGTGTGTGTAATATTAACTACCATATGGTATGGTCAGTGAAATACCGGCGGAAGATATTAACACCAGAAATTGAGGAATACCTTCAGGAACTGGTGCAGCAGATTGCTGAGGACAAGGGCTTTGCCGTTCATTTATTTGAATGTGGTGAAGGTGACCATGTCCATTGTTTTGTATCAGCTCCACCAAAGCTGTCTATAACAGCAATTGTCAAGTATCTGAAGGGGATCACCGGCAGAAAATTATTCGAACGTTTTCCGGAAATAAGAAACCAGCTATGGAAGGGAGAGCTGTGGAACCATTCCTATTATGTGGAGACAATCGGATCAGTATCTGAAGAAAATATCCGCCGTCTTCTGACAGACACAGGAAGAGTGACCGTAGGCTGGGAAAAAGTACATAACAACTATTGGTGCTATTTTGAGAAAGATGGTTCCGGCGCCGTCGGCTGGAAAGAGATTGATGGAAGCTGGTACTGCTTTTCAAACGAAGGAATCATGCTGGTGAATCAGTGGGTAGATGGATATTATCTCGGAAGCGACGGACGCAGAGTGGAGGACAGCGAAGAGAGAAAATATATTTTCTGCGGAGATTCAAGAACAGTGCTGATGAGCAGGGTAATCAATAATCCAGATCATTTATATGTGGCAAGAAGCGGATGCGGATATATTTGGTTTAGAAGCACTGGTATGGGAGAACTTCAGAAATATCTGGAAAAGGACCCGAAGGCAAAAATTATTTTAAACTTAGGTGTCAATGATGTCTCCAACTGTGAAAAATACATTAATTTATACAAGGATCTGTTTAAAATGTATCCTATGGCCAAAATTTATATCATGTCAGTAAATCCTGTCGATGATGTCAATTATCCGGATATCATAGAGCGCCATAAATCGACAGCAGAAGTGGAAGCTTTTAACAAAAAGATGAAAGCAGCATTTCCGACTCGCTATATTGACGCTTATAGCTATTTAAAACAAATCGGATTT